>FUIF01017738.1_pt1 | contig 43234 bp, 69 predicted proteins | sample 1003461 | NCBI WGS metagenome assembly FUIF01 (sample SAMEA80401918, study PRJEB19352) | marine metagenome
TTCGTGATCGGGATTGAGCCGACCGGTGGTAGTCCGACTGATGGCGCGACGTTGGACATCAGTCAGGGAAGTGGCGTTATTACCCTGGCGCTGGATTCGTCGAAGGATCTGAGCTTTTCCAGCAGTGATACGACCTGGATGTTGATAGACGGCGAAGTTGCCAATAGCACGACCAGCCAGACGATTACGTTTGACAACGTGATAATGCCGGACGGGACATTTGAGATGGATACCAATTACCGGCATCTGGAGAAGGGCTTTACGATACCCGGTTCCGGCGCCATTCTGGGAACGATAACTGAGACGGATGCGGTAGACCTGTTCAGTCTGGACCCGGGAAGCAACAGCATAACCGAAACGGTGAACGGGGATGTGACGATTAAGCACCGGGACGCGTATTCTGTCGCTGGATAGCTATTAGCATATATGTGACTAGTGCATAGTATACTTAGCCTCGTGCTACGTATGTATGTTGCGTCAATCAGGAAAGGATGACTTCACAACATGCGCAAATTGATGACGGCACAGTGGCTTATTATCGTCGCCCTGGTGGCGTTTGTCGTTGGCGGCCTGGGGATTACCCTGGCGCAATCGACGGTGCTATCACCGGGCGAATATGACCTGGAACCGGGCCAGTACACCTTCAACGTTCCTGACGGCGGCGACCCGGAACCAACTCCGACTGACGAACCCGACCCCACCGCAACACCGGTTCCACCGACACCTGAACCGCCCGGCGACGGGCCGACCAGCTTCTGGCACGCGCCGGGTGTTGGCGATGGCGATCCGGTAGGACATGCGCACGAACATGGCGATGCGCCGCCGGCCTGGGCTGATGCGTATAGCATGGCGAACTTCGGCTATCCGGTTGGCTTTGGCGGCGATGAATCGACACCGGGTGAAGATGCCAACAAGCATCCGGGATTCAAGGGCTATCACACCTTCTTCAAAGGTGGCGAACAGTATTTCCGGATGCACGCGATGACGACGCCGCTGGGGCAGTCCGGAATCTTCCACAGCGTGGAAGTCTATATGCTGGACCCGAGCGGTAATGTGACCTTCCTGCAGGGCTGGATTGACTTTGCCGAAGGCGATTCGGCGACCGAGAACCACTTCCAGTCGAACTGCGGTATTGGGATGAACCCGCGGAACTCGAACGGCCGGCCGCAGATGGAAGTCAATACCTTCACCTGTCGGGATGCCGGGTTCCCGTTCCAGTTCGAGGACTGGTATTCAGATTTCCATAGTCTGTTGCCGGAATTCGGCATGAATCTGAAGTCAACGTACTTCAATGACGGCGACCCGAACAACCCGGCGACCTGGACGGAATCACCGGACGGCAACACCGGATTGACCCGGCGGATTGAAGTTCACTGGATACATCCGGCGCCGGGACAGGGCGGCACGTTCTATGCCACCCAGTTCGGCGACATCGTTGGCGGACCTGACGACCCGGTGTGCGGGTCTGAGACGGTGCAGCACGGGCAGACGCATACGACACTGTGTCTGTTCCAGGAGATAGCACCGACGGCATTGACGATACAGTTCCCGGGCAATGCCATTCAGAAGGTATTCCCAGGGTCAGGCATCGTGCAGTTGCCGAACTGACCTTCCGGCGGTCTGGTTATAATTAGCGCGACAGGCTAAACAGGCCGCAGTTCAACCCGTAAACGGGTACCAGAACTCCCGCCGCTGAATACCGGAAACGGTTCCGGTCAGCGCGGGAGTTTTTCATTTAATGTTCCACCTGGACCGCAGTCACAACGAACCCGGACGCGAACAGCGTCTGGCAACGACCACACCCACCAGCCGGTCGACGGAGTGGGGTCGTGATGCCTGGATGAAGTTCGTCGCCAGTGAACTGAAGCAAGCCGGGTTTACCGATGCCGTGGCCTACAACGTGCCGGGGACGGATAACCGTCGTTTCGAGCTGCTCGGCATGGATTCGCCTGGTGAGTACGTCTTTGAGTTTGATCGTCGGCGGTTGGGTAGATGGACGGTGGATGACCTTGGACGCGATGTTGTCTGGTGGATACGACGCTCGGCGATTCTGTATCGCGGGCAACTGAAAGGAGTCGCCTGAAATGGCGAACGCATTTTTCGATTCAGCCGGCGAGCGGTTGCTGGCCGGCACTGACGATCTGAGTTCGGATGCGATGACGGTGGTGTTGATTGACACTGCCGACGACGATCCGGCAGTAGCAACGGACGATTTTTACGATGATATTGCGGCCGGCGCCCGGGTGGCGGCTGGCGCGCTTGACAGTCTGACGACAACCGACGGCGCCTTTGATAGCGCCGATGAAGTGTTGAGCAGTGTTACCGGCGATCAGTCTGAGGAAGTGTTGCTTTACATCAACACCGGCGGGGCGGATTCGACCGACCCGTTGTATGCGGTCTACGACACATTCAGTGCCGGGATGCCAGTCAGGCCCAATGGTGGTGACATCACCATTGCGCCGCACTCCAGCGGCTGGTTCGCGGTGATTTAGAAGGGACGATTGATGAATTACAGCGAGATGAGCCTGGAGGAGCTGAGTGCTATTTCCGGGCCGATGGCGGAAAAGCGGGATGCGATTGCGTTCCAGTTGGCTGATGAGAATCTGTCTGACGCGGAGCGGTTGAAGTTGGAACTGGAGCGCGCCGAATACCGGGCGCACCTGAACATCATCCAGCCGCTGCGAGCGCAGCACATGATTCGGGAACAGCGGTTGCGAAGCGCTGAAGTTCAGCGTCTGGCCGGCATGACCGACGATGAGTTTGAAGCGCATCAGGCGAAGATGCGGGAGTTGCGTCAGGACATCCGGGTGGCCGGCGGCCCTGACGGGGTTGTCCAGGAGCCGGGCGCAAGTGCCGGTGTCGTCGTCGAACAATAAAAACTGCTGAGAGGTAAGTCCGGGCATGTTTTACCGGATAGCCAACCGAACCATTGACACCGTAGACGGGGGTGATGTCCTCCGGCTACGGGTTCAGTTCTGGGCGGATGGAGCATCCTTTGATGCCGGCGATCCGGCGTACGAGAATGTGTTCTATATCCACCACGTGATCCTGCCGGAAACGAAACGGCAGTACGTGATGCAGGGCGATAACTACGTCCTTGCATCTGGCGGAACAATCACACCGCGTGACTATGCTAATGCGGTGGAGGCTTACAATCCGTTCAATCCCCGTTCGACACCGCCGCCTGAACTGGCAACGGAAGAAGTTGCTTTCGATGTGGGTGGGTTTCTGGATGATTACCTGAATGGATGGTGGGCGAGAACCGCAGGCAACCGGCCGGCGCGGGCGGAAGACCCGACACAGGTCCGGTCATCGAATAACCGGCGCGGGTTCATCAGCCGGACGGATATTCAGGGGTTGCGTGATCGGACTTCACCGAGAACCGGGGGCCGCTGATGGCGACGTTTCTCGGGAGTGTTGCCGCCAGCGGTGACGATGGGCTGTGGATACCTGCGGTATCCAATTTCGGAAATACAGAAACGCAAATTGCTACCGGGAACTCTGCTGCTGCCGGGAACAACCCGGTTCACAGTTTTGTCCGGGTTGATAACGTCACGGTTTCCGGGGATGCAACAATCACCGATGCCTATATCAACTGGATTGCGTTCATCACCCTCAGTGGGACAACCTGCGACCTTACGATTTCAGGCGTTGACGAAGATGACGCCGATGCGCCGACATCCAACGCCGAAGCTGAAGGGTTGTCGTTGACCACCGCATCAACTGCGTGGAATAACGTTGGGTCAATAACTGGTGGCACTGAATACTCAACACCTGATTTTGGTTCCGCCGTTCAGGAGATAATTGACCGGGGAAGCTGGGCATCCGGCAATGCCATGGTGATTGTTGTCAAGGACAACAGTTCATCGAATGGCGCCGTTCGAGCGTGGTCGTCATATGACCACGCAACAGATGACCCGCCGGAGCTGGAAATCAACTACACCGTCGATCAGACGGTTTCCATGAACCAATTGAGTCCCGCGGCGTTGAACCAGCCGGCAGTTTCACAAACGGTCACGGTTTCGATGAACCATCTGCGGACAGCGACGTTGTTTACGCCGGGGGCAACAGTCGGCGGTGTCGCAGTGGCGATGAACCATCTCAATCCAGCAGCATTGAACCAGCCGTCAGTATCCGTTGGCGGTGTGCAGGCTGACCTGAATCATCTGAATCCGGCGACACTGAACCAACCGGCAGTCAGCACGAGTAATACCGTTTCAATGAATCTGCTAAACGATTCGGCTTTGAACCAACCGGGCGTATCGGTTGGTGGTGTCCAGGCGGATATGAACCACCTGGATGACGCTGTGTTGAACCAACCGGCAGCAAGTGTGGGCAACGTCGACGTTGATATGGACCACCTGAACCCGGCAACGTTGAATCAGCCATCGGCGGCAGTCGGCGGTGTGCAGGCCGACATCAACCATCTGAATCCTGCTGCATTGAATCAACCGGAAGTATCACCAGGCGGGGTACAGGTTGACCTGAATCATCTTGATACGGCCGCGCTGTACCAGCCTGGCGTGAGCCTGGGCGGTATTCAGGTCGATATGAACCACCTGGATACATCTGTGTTGAATCAACCCGGGGTATCCGTTGGCGGCGTGCAGGTCGACCTGAATCATTTAAACCCGGCGGTACTCAATCAGCCGGCGGTGAGCGCCAGCAACACCGTATCAATGAACCTGTTGGATCTAGCGGCACTGCACCAGCCGGGGGTGACGACCGGAAACGTCAATGTGTCGATGAATCATCTGGATACTGCGGCACTGTATCAGCCATTAGTAAGTTTTGGCGTTGTTCAGGTCGACATGAATCACCTGAACCCGGCAACACTCAACCAACCATCGGCGACAGTTGGCGGGGTGCAGGTCGACATGAATGTTCTGGCGCCGGCTGTGCTGAATCAACCCGGTGTCAGCGCCAGCAATACCGTCAGCATGAATCATCTCAACCCGGCGGCGTTATTTCAGCCAGCGGTAACAGTCGGTGGTGTGCAGGTTGATCTGAACCATCTGGACACTGCGGCGCTGTACCAGCCCGGTGTGACATTTGGATTCAGTATCGCAATGAACTTTCTGGACCCGTCAACATTGCACCAACCAGGTATCAGCGTCGGCGCCGTGCAGGTCGACCCGAATCATCTGAATGATGCCGCGCTGAATCAGCCGGATGTGACTCCTGATGGGGTACAGGTTGACCTGAACCATTTAAACCTGGCTGCACTGAATCAGCCGGCGGTGACGCCGGGTGTAGTGACGGTTGCGATGAACCTGCTGAATCCGGCGGCGCTGTTTCAGCCAGGGGTGACTGTCGGTCCGGTTACGGTTTCAATGAACCATCTGGACAACGCAGACCTGTTCCTGCTCGCCGTTGAACTGCCGGCGGTGTTCATCATCGCGGTGACTGGACGATATGACAGCATCCTGGCGCTGAGTGGTCGAGCAACGAACAACCTGACGGCAACCGGGCGTGCAGACAGCGTAATCGGCGTGACGGGAAACAAGGCATAAATGGCAACGATAACGACAGTAGACAGCAATATCCCGCGCACCGACATCTATGACGTGCGCCGGGGTGATGACGTGACAATACGAGTCACCCTGAACGCGAACGGTGACATCAGCGGCTGGTCCTTTGCGGCCGCGGTGCGGTACGACCGGGGTGAAGCAGACAGTGTGTCAGAGACGTTGACACCGACACCGAGCATCAACGACAACGGTGGCGCATCGTCAGCCGGCGTTGTCGACATTCCGTTGACGGATACGGAAACGCTGACGTTGACGGCGAACCACGATTACTGGTGGTCGCTGAAGCGGAACGATGCCGGGTCAGAATACACGATTGCTGAGGGCAAGCTGGTGCCGAAGAACACGGCGGCCAGGTAAAACGTTTTTGACGACATGTACTGGTGGTAGACTGTTCGACATAAGGAAAGGAAACCACCATGGTTGCACTGAAGGCATTTGCTGCCGGGCTTGCCGGCGCACTGATTATTGCTGTCGGTATCGCTGCTGTTGACCCACTCGAAACCCGCGTCGACAATATTGAAACCCGGGTTGCTGTACTGGAAGACCTGCACGGCATTACCCCGGAACCGTCTCCCAGTCCGACATCGGAATCAACAGCAACAGTACCGCCGACGAATACACCTGAACCTACCGCCACCAGCACGCCTGAACCGACGGCTACCGCGACGGCGCCATCTGTTGAAGTTGGAGAATGGCACCCACCGACGGACCATGAGCATGGCGACCCGCCCCCACAGTGGGTGACGGACTGGAGCATGGCGCAGTTCGGACACGGCGTTATCTACGGCGGCGACGAAGCCACACCGGGTGAGTGGACGAATAAGCCACGGGCCTTCAAAGGCTATTCGTTTGTTGTCCGGGCCGACGACGGCACGGATATTGATGTGTATGCACGACTACACATGCAGACAAACCCGCACGGTCGTAGCGCACGGTATCACTCCTGTGAATGGTATTTCAGGGATGAAACCGAAGCGGTGAGCTTCATGCAGTGGTGGTGCGACTTTGGAGAACTGCGGTTGTCATTTGCACAGGAAGGCCAGAATACCGGATACGCTGGCATCTATTCCAAGGCTCTACTGCTGGATGAAAGTGTGATAGCAACGAACCCACTGAATGTCATTATTGGATACGATGCAGTTGCAAATCCAGGATACGTTGCCGGATATACCGGTAGAGAATTCTGGTATGCGCAGGTGTCACCGGGCGGCGATTGGATGCCGACCTTTACCGTTGATGTCTATGGCCCGTCGACGTATTATCAGGACGGAGAAGAAGAAACAGCAACGGACCCGTCTACCTGGCAGTTAACCGGGGATTACGGACTGGATCGTCGTATCGGGTTCCGCTGGATTGCCGGTGGTTCAACCATTCAGAACATCCAGGGACAACCATACCTGAACCGGAATATAGACGACCCGCGGGGTTGGTTTTGCGCCACCGTTTACGGTGCCATCACCGATTTCGGGTCGTCGGACTGTCTTGACGGGTCAATTCCCCAGTACATCGCGCTTACATTGCCGACGATTGCCGATTCTGCTAATCCTCCACGGTATTACCGACATACCTGGGCTTGTCCTGATTGCGAGTTACCGAACTAGATGGCGCAATTTTTCACCGACTTTACCGAGTACAGCACCGGAGCGCAGCCGTCTGATTGGACGGAACGCTGGCATACCGGTGATGCCGCGGCAACGGTGGAATCAAGCGGCATACCGTCCGGTGGTGGCGATCAAGCGCTGAAGATTATTGTTTCCACCGGTTCACGGTACGCACTGAGCTGGGACGAAGTTGGCTTCCCGGTTGGCGATGTTGAGATCCTGGTCCGGTACTACCTTCCGACGATACCGCCATCGGTGAACGGCCCACGGGCGCTGGTGTGCGGCGCCGGTGACGATTCGTCCGAGAGCGCCTATTTTATGACCTGGGGTGATGATAGCGGCGCAATTACCCAGCTGGCCGAATACAACAATGCGGCATCGACGGCACACACCCAGACGGCACAGGCCGGCGCGGCCGCCGGCGAGTGGTGGTGGGTCCGGTTGCAGCGGAACGGAAATGTCATCCGTTCACGCAATTGGGAAGATGGTGATAACGAACCGGGTAGCTGGGATGAATCAGTATCCGACAGTTCGCTGACCGGTGGCTGGGTTGGCGTATCCGGTTTTGACGCCGATACCTACTGGGTTGACCAGATTGGCGTCGGCACGGGAGTTAGTTCGGCGCCATCCAGCGCGGTGCTGGCCGGCACGCCGATTGACGGCGGCGGTTTGCCGCTTGTCACCTTCACGAACACCGCGTCGATTGGCGTTGCATTGCCGGCATCCCGTGAGTGGGTACTCCCCAGTGCTGGTGAGGCTGGCGTGGCGCAACTGGTTGTACCGTGGGATTCGCCGGCGGCATCCGAGAGCTACATTGACCCGGAAGGCGGGTCATTTATCAGGATTGAAGATGCTTTCGGGACCGGTGTCTGGCGCGGTTATATTACCAACGTCAGCTACAGCCAGGCCGGTATCACCGTTGATGCGACGCAGGAGTGGGCTATTCTGGCCCGGTATCCGGTGTCATTCCATCAAACCATCAAATACGCCACGCCGGCAGCGATCGTCGCGGAAGCAATTGAAGCCTCCCCCTTGAATGCCGGCGCGATGGTTGAAGGACCACCGGTCGTCGAGGAGTGGGAGTTTCACGGTGAATCCATCTGGGACGTTATCAGTCAGATGATGGACCTGTACGGGTATGAGTTGCACGCGCACGACGATGGCACGGTCTGTTTCGGGACCGTTGGTAGCCTGGTCAGCGGATTGTTCATGGCCGGCGGGGACGCACAAAACGTCGGCTATGGTCTGGATGTTGGCCCCCAGTGGTCACAGGTGACAGCACTGAGTGGCGAGAACAGCATTACCGCGGGAGAGACGATCACCACATCGCCGTGGGCCGGGCATATGGTGGAGAAGGTCAACAACGCGACGATAGACGAACTGTACGAAGCCGCTGACAGCATTCTGGATGACAACAAGTTTCCTGATGAAGTTATCACAATGGCGGTGCGTTCGGAACACTGGACGATTGCTGAAGGTGACTGGGTGCAGGTGCATATTCCATGGGCGCAGTTTGGCGGTGTTACGCGGATAGCGCGGGTAATACGTCGGTCGATAGACCAGACAAATGAAGTGATGCAGCTGGGGTTGCTGGTGGAACGGCCGGTGGAGCCGGGGGAAACCGGCACGGCCAGCGTGACCTTCAACCGTCGACGACGGCAGCGGCGTGAATCGGCATTGAAACGGTTGCGGCGATTGGATGCTGACCGGTTCAGGGGCCATCGGTATGAGTCCGATGCATTGATTGCCGACCTACGGTCACGGGTTGCGGCACTGGAGTAATGTCGATGTGGTATACAATAAATAGCACATATTGTGCTATCGACTAGTTTGGATTCTGCTAATGTCATTCGACCTGTATGACCCGTTCAATCCGTCTGCCGATAGGAAGTTCCAACGACAGGGACACGACCAGGAGTTCAACTTTCGGGCCGCTGCTGACCCGGTTGATGAAGACCGGGATGCGGTGAAGGAGCGAGTAGTGGACGCCTTTACCGACCAGTTTGGCCGCTGGCTTGATGACCACTGGGGGACTGAGAAGGAACCCGGACAACCGGAAGAAAAGAAGAAGTCAGCGTTTCCTGGCTGGGGAAGAATCCTGATTTGACATGACTTCTGGCGAGGGGCACGTACACACCAACGGACCGTACACCCAGCGAGAAATTGGCCGGCTGGTACGGGATGTTGACCGATTGAAGCAGGATGTTGTCGATCTAAAAACAGGTATGGCACGCGACATATCTGAAATCAATACCAGCATCGCGAAGATTGAAACCAAACTGGCGGCGATTACCGAAGTCCGGCGCGAAACGAGTGACCGGACAATGTGGATGATCGGCGCCTTTCTGACATTGATGATGCTGGCGGTTATGGCAGTTTCTGCCTGGAGCGCGGTAAGCACCGGCCCATGAACGACTGGATTTCGTTCGTTGGCTACACCTTGATGTTCTGGTTGTGGCTGATTGCCGGCGTGCTGGCCTGGCGGGTGCCGATTGTTCCCTGGTATCTGCGGTCGATGTTGTTGCTGGTTGTCGCGATTGTGTTGCCGCTACAGCGCGGTTGGTTCTGGTTTTCGGTTGTGCTGGATGATGCCGGGTTTGCATCATGGACGTTTGATGTGCTGACCAGTCCGGCTGTTACCTACCTGAATATTGCATTGATGTTTTTCCCGCCACTGGCGGTTATCTGGACGTTGCGAAAGACGCGACAGTTGATGAGCAGCACATGACCTATTCCGGCAACAGTCCAATCATCGGCACGGGCCAGGCAACGGCAGCGCAGATTGACCGGTTCTTTGAAGTCAAGGGGCGCCAGCTGGCACCGCGCTACGCGCCGAACCGGTCCTACGAACCGGCGCCGGTCGGGCTGGGCCGAATGATTATCGACACCGCGCGACACTGGCCGGACCAGACGGTAAACCACGACCTGCTGGCATCTCAAATTGTGAAGGAAGCAGCGGCGTGGCAATCGGAGTATTCACGGCACCGGAACAACCCCAGTGGCCTGGGTGCCGTCAACAACAACCCTGACAACGCCATCTGGTTCGACACGCCGGAACACGGTATCCGCGCCACGGTGGCGCACCTGCTGTCCTATGCCGTTGGTCATGGGCCGTGGACGGATTTCGACCCGCGATTTGAAGCGATGCCGGAAAGTTCGCTGGGTGTCGCGCAAACAATATCCGGTCTTGACGGTAGATGGGCTTTCCCAGGCCAGGGCTACGGTCAGGGCATTGCCACCCTGGCGAATCAATTACTGGAGACTGAAGCAGAAGGTGACGACGTGCCGAATTCGATTATTCAGGCGGACAACATCTACGGCGTTCCGTTCCGGGTGTCCATCATTCCTGAAGGCAACCCGAACCGGACAAACGACGTGTCCGGTGAAGTCCGGCCGCCGGTCATTCACGAGACGGCGAACACCCGCGAAGGCGCCAATGCAGAGATGCACCGCCGATTCGTTCACAATGGCGGCGGCGCTGAGAACGTCAATTTTCACTTTGTCGTCGACGACAGCGAGATTATCCAGCTGGTGCCACTGTACGAACGTGGTATCCATGCCGGCAATGCCGCCTGTAACCGGTCACGACCGGGGATTGAACTGTGCGTCAACAGTGACGGCGACTTTGAGAAAACGCTGGAGCATGGCGCGAAACTGTGCGCGTTCCTGGGCGAGTATGACAACCGGATGTCCGGTCATCCAGTCCAGCACTTCCACTGTTCCGGGAAGAACTGTCCGGCGACGATTCGACGAGACGACCGCTGGGATGAATTCCTGCGAATGATTGAAGCCGTTGACGGTAGCGTGCCAGACGAACCGGGACTGGAAGACGACATCGAATTCCACACCGGTCACACCTTAACTGGCGCCATGGCGGGGTTCTACCGCATCGCTGAAAGTGTTGGCATTCACTGGTCGGCAATCGGAGTACCAACCGGCGATATGTACGAAACAGTGATAGACGGTGAGCCGGCACTAGTGCAGGCCACGGATACAAACTGGATTGTCTTCAAGCCGTCCAACGGTGAAACCAGAATGGCGACGAAACTGCAGCAGGAACAGATCCACGACGGTCTGACCGATGCTGAATCGCGGTTGATTGAGATAGGCAAACTGGCGGACGACATCAAGGCCGTGATTGCACGCGCCTGACCGGTACTTTTAGAACATATGAGCTAGCGGTCTGGAGGGGTGGAAGTCCATGCCGGGAGAATCACCACACAGAAGCCATGAATGTCCGCCGCACGTCAGGCAGGCGTTCAGAGACGACTGGAGCGATTCACGTATTCGTCGGGAGTTGACTGACGATAACGGTCAATCTATCGGTTTGTCTCGAATCAAGCGCTGGCGGGAAGAAGAAGGCTTCCCCAACCCGAACCGGGTGCCAGCAACCAGACTGGAGACGAAACGACGGGAATTGGAAGAAGACGACCTGTTGTCACCGGAAACACTTCCGGCTGACTTCGACACTTTCGGCGATACGATATTCGACGCATTTATCAATCTGCAGGAACAACTTCATAACCTGCGCGGCGACATCAAAGACGAAATCACGATACGGCTACCGGATGATGAACCTTCTGTCGTCATGTTTCTTTCTGATCTGCACCTGGGTCATATCAATTGCCAGATGGCGAAACTGAAATCTGATCTGGAAGTCATCAGGAATACGCCGGGATTATACGTTGTCCTTGGCGGCGATCTGATAGACAACGTGGTAACAGGTGTAGCCGGTCGTGGCATGCATCACGAACAGTTGACATCTATTGAGATCCAGAAGTATCTAGCCGAAGAGATGGTCGAGTATCTGGGACCGGACAAGATTCTGGCAATGCTACTGGGGAACCACGACGAGTGGAGCATGAAAAGCGATGACTTTGACCCGATTCGGTACCTGGCGAAGCATATCGGTTGTCCATACCTGGGACCGCACGGGTACATCAATGCCGACATCGGCAGTCAGACGTACCGGTTGCTGGTTGGTCATCAGTTCAGGATGAATAGCAGTTTCAACAAGACGCACGCCGCGAAGCGGAAGATGGATTTCCACGGTGACGCCGACGGCGTGATGCTGGGCCACAAGCACGATGCGGCGGTCGAAATGGCGCGGGTGCGGGGACAGGTGCGGTTCTTCGCGCAGGCTGGTTCGTATTTACGGTCCAGCGTCTATTCCGAACGGCTGGGGTTCCTGCCGTCGGAACCTGAAATGCCAGGCATGTTGGTATTCCCCGACAGGCACCACTTTTGCGGCATCCATAGCGTTATCGACGACATCTGGATGCTGGACGGCGCCCGGGAGTGGTTCAGGAGAGAACATCCGAAGACGAAGCGGGAGAAAGCGGCATGAAGCAACGACTACCGGTTGGAATCCGAAGGAACTATTCAAAAAAGAAGCAAAGCATTGTCAACCGATGGAAGCCGTACCGTTCTCCAGTTGAACGTATTGACGTTGGCTTCGGTCTTTACGTCGCAAAAGAAGATGGCGTGTGCCTGGTTTGCAGGCGCATTATCAAATCCGGCGACAGGTTCAGGCTTTCTGGATACCACAATCCACAAACACTGGCGCCAGTCTGTCTCAGGCATGGTAATCCTGTTCGTTCCGCTGATGACGTACTTCGTAGAAGGTCATTCAAAGGAATAAACAAGCGAACCAGAAAAGACATGTATACCCGGCGGAGAAAACGAGAACGGTCGGCCTGATGTGTTCATTGTCAGTCGGTGGCAACCGCGTGAACCACCGGAACCTCAATACGAATTCCGCGGCACGATCATCGTCACCTGGGATAAGGTGGCCGGCGGAACGGTACTGACACGCACCGAGTATTGCGATTGGCGTCAGGGACTATGGCAGCCAGACCTGACCGAACAGGAACAACGTCGGCTGGTGATGATGCGCCGGGAAATCGACGAACGAAAGCGCTGGTGGAGCGATGAGTTGGACATTCTGGAGACCGAAGGGGATTAGCCGCGACCCGAAGGTATGCAATGGCCGCCCATGTATTGAGTTTACCCGGATGACGACCGAGCATATCTGGCGGCAGTACGAAGCCGGGTTTGGCGTAGACGATATTCGCAAACTGTATCCGAACCTGCGGTTGGACCAGATTCACGCAGCACTGGAGTATGAACAGTTACCGCACCGGCAGGTGCGCCGCTGGTGGCAACGGAATGGTGTGAGGGTTGTGCGGAACAGGGATTGGAACAATAACGATGACTGGTGAGTATTATCTGACCGGCGACCAGTGGTTTTACAGCGCGATGATTGCAGTGCTGGTGATGATACTGGTTGTGCTGGTGTATGCGCTGGCAACGTCACGTCGGCCGAAGCCGTCCGGTGACGGTAGTCGTGAACTGCCGCGATGGCTTGAAAAACTGGCTAATGAACCTGCCGCCATTAGTGGCGCGATCGGCGCACTGGTAGCGCTGGGGGCGTCGTTCGGGCTGAATATGAGTTCAGAACAGGTTGGCGCCATCACAGCGATTGTGGTTGGCCTGACGGCGTGGTATACGCGCCAGCACGTCAGTCCGGTGCGCAAAGTGAAGGCACAGGTTGAAGAAGCGTTGTATACACCTGTGCCGGAGAGTGACTAAAACGGTTCCTTCCCGGCCGCGATGTTCGCGGTGATGTATACGTCTGAATCGTCCACCGTTACCGGTTGTGTAGCTTCGGCGTACTGTCGGTCGAATTCGGCGTTGACGACGGCCTGTGCGTCACGTTCTTCAGACTGCAAACATTCCAGTTGTTGTTCCAGGTCTTTAATCATGGATTTTGTCTGGTCGACCAACGCCTGATGAATGCGCGGTTCCATTCGGAATTCTTCTGGTGTCTGTAAAAGGGTATTCAGGTCATCTGAAAACCTGGCAATCCAGATTGTCGTGGTGAATATCCTTCTCTCTATTTCCAGAGATTCGTCGTCGCCATCTTCGTAGTAGTGTGCCGGGTCAATCCATGCGCGTTCCATCTTACGCCACCTTCCGTCCTTGCCGCATCATCCAGTTCTCACCTTTGCGCCATTCGTTGGTGACGCCGATTTCGTAGTGTCCGCCGTTGGCGCGTACTTCGCGTGCAATCCGGGTTGCCTGGTTCTCTGGCCACCATTCGGTGTTGTGCCGGGTGTAGTAGTTGCCGTCTTCGTCCTGGCCGTAGACCGCTGCCGGGTGGGCGCCGGCGGGGTTTTCGACTCTGGTGATTGTTGTTGTCATTTGTGTGTTTCCCTTCCTGTCTATGTATAAAGTATACTATAGTCTAGTACGGAAGTCAACTATTATACTGTTATGAAATCCGATAATCGGCGCAGGCGAACGCGCCCGGCGCACACTTGCCTGGCATGGGAACGGCAGACACATGAACGTAACCGTGACCATGCCGGCTATGAATGGCGGATAGACGCGGAAACGTGATGTGTGCGGGTACAGATGGTCGGGGATGTACGGACGTGGTTTAGTCACGCATTGAATGGGAACTTCCGCTGGTTTTCGCGGATATACGCCGATTCCAACCAGTTGACTATGAGATGCCGCCACATCAGGTTCACATTTGTTATGGCAGGGACTTCCGGCGCCGCTATTCAACCGTTGAATAATACCAGTCTGAATAGGAGTGTCGTCTTCAGGTAGAATAGCCGTCATGGATGAAGACTTTAAACTTGACTGGGTTCGTGGACTTACAGAACGCTACCTTGACCACGAGATAGACGTGGACCGGTTTGAAGATGCGTTTATCTCCTACACGTGGAACGTTGATACACGGGAGAGAACCCTGCTTGCCCACACAGTCAATTTCGTTACCCTGTCGCTCGCCGACTATAAAGATGGCGAGCTGACTGAAGGCGAACTGCGACTAAAACTCACATCACTTCGTAGCCGCGTTGAATACGACCAGTTGCAAGTGACCATCACATCCAGCACCGCTGCGACAATCGACTAAGATTCCAACGCGTCGTCGAGTCGTGCCGCCAGCCGGTCCTGCACTTCATTGGAAACTTCAGCATACAGGTCCATCGACATCGCAATCGTTTCGTGTCCCAGCCGATCCTGAATAGCGCGTGGATGTTCGCCCAGCGCAACCAGCCAGCTGGCGGCCGACCGGCGCAGTCCGTGCATCGTCAGTACCGGAATGTCTGCCTGCCGGGCCAGTTTTGCCAGACGGGTTCGGAGTGTATGACGGGTGAAGCGCTTTCCACTGATATGGCAGAACACCCGGTCGTGATTCCACCAGCCGGGTAGCTCGAGACGAATCGTTGCCTGTTCGACGCGGTGGCGCTGGAGTTGCTGTCGGAGACTGTCCGGTATGGATAGCGTGCGTTGTGACCGTGGTGATTTCGGCGGTCCGATAGTCCACTTCCCGTCGGCGGTGCGGGTTTCGGTCCGGGTGACTTCCAGCCGGCCGTCCTGCAGGTCGACCTGATCCCATTCCATTGCCTGCAGTTCACCGACACGCAGACCGGTAAGCAACGCGGTTTTGAAGAGCAGACCGTAGGTGGTGTCGGCGTCGACGATGGCAAGGAAGCGCTGGATCTCCGACGGCGACCAGAAGTTGCGTTGCCGGCTGGATTTCGGATTTCGCGGCCAGGAAGACGCGGCAGGGTTGTTTGGGAGCATACCGTCCAGTTCTGCGCGTCTGAGCGCCTGATTCAGCAGACCATGGGCGCGGTGAACCGTCCCCGGTCCGAGTCCGGTTTCAGCCAGACGCTGATGCCAGGCGCGGAGCATCACCGGAGTCAACGCCTGGAGTAGCACGCCGGCCAGGTGCGGGAGTACATAGCGGTCGATGATCCGGCGGTAGGTGAATGCGGTGTGGGGTTTGACCGTTGGCGCATGAGCGGCGTGCCACTGGTTCAGATATTCTTCGAGTGTCAGGTTCTCCGGCAGGATACCGCGGCCGCGGTCGATGTCACGTTGTTTGTTGCGCATCCAGCGTTCGGCGTCGCCTTTGGTGCGAAAGCCGGACTGTTGCCGTTGCCGGCGTTTGCCAGTGAGCGGGTCCGGCGGCAGGTCGTAGCGGACGTACCAGGCGCCGTTTTTTCGTTTGCGGTAGATCGCCACGGCAGTTCCTCCCGTAGCACAAATGTTCTAAACCTATCGGACTGTTACCAGTCGCCGAGCCGGTTTTCAACGATGCGACCGGGGACATCACAGGCAGCGGCCAGTTCGGCTATCGTCTGGTACTCCTGCAATGACCATTCCGGCACCAGAAGCCGGGCGCCGATTTCGGACGCTTCACGCTCTTCTTTCGTCCAGGTCCAGGGACGTTCAGTCAACATGTTCAGGCCGTGCCGGTGGCCGGCGATGTAGTGACCCATTTCGTGGGCGATCGTCGCTCGTTGCCACTGCAGTGATATGTCGGCATTGATGCCCATAATCTTATGCGGTTCACGGACAATGGCGAATCCGTAGAGCGGGAAGACCCCTTCACGGTAGAAGACAGTCCACCCTTCATTACGCGCAATCTGGCGAATCGGCACCGGCAACATCCCCTGGATGTGAATGTTGTGGAGTTCTATTGTGCGGGTAATTCGGCGTTCGGCTTCGACAGAGATCAACCTGCCCCCCCCCCTGGAGATATTCAATTGTCAGTTAACTATCGCATAATACTTCACACACTGACCGATAGTCAATACTTAGCGTTGCGCTACATATCACACATCGTCATCATCGCGTTCTGATGCTATTTGCTCCTGGTGCTGGACGAAGTTCAGCGCGTCGCGGATGAATTCTTTTGACCGCTCGGGTAACTCAGTCTGTTCGGTTGTCTGCATCAGGGTGTAGATGGTTGGCGACGAAACGTTTTCGTGCTGCTTCTTCGTGGCTGATGTTGTGCCGGTCAGGTTGTAGCCGTAGACCAGTAGCAGATCGTCGACACTGACAGCCAGCGCATCGGCATAGCGCTGCATCAGCGCTGGATCGGGAACCGACCCTTTGTTCCCCAGTTCAATCCGGCTGACGAGTGTCTGCGCGACACCCACCTGATCGGCCAGTTCCTGTTGTGTAACATCCAGAAATCCGCGACGAAGACGAATGAAATTCCCGAGTTCACGCATACCCACGGGATGCTCCTTCCATGGTTCCCGCTAGTCTGTAACAGACTATCGCATACTGTGCTATTGACATGCCAGAATAGAAGATATAGTATAGTATTGTAGTGATTAGACGATAGAACAGAACAGGACTATTGATGCAGGTGCAGATTGAGACGCCGGCGGCTCGGGAAGGTGGCGAGAAGACCGTTCCCCGCAGCGTAACCATCCTGGAGCGCCAGGAGAAGGCGTTACTCGAGCTGGTGAAGAAGGACGGCCGGAACCTGTCATGGCACATCCGAGATGCCATCGACCGGTACCTTGCCGGCCAGCCGGAGTGAATTCCTATAACGAACAACCGACCATCGAATCGGTGTTCAGCCGGGAAATCCGGCAGGCGATTGACCAGGCGTTGAAGCCGGTCGACGACGACCTGACGGTGCTGAGAAGCAGGTTACGCAGATGGCGCAGGCCGGTCCGGTTGAGACGGTCTGGCTGTCGACCCGGCAGGCGGCGGAATACGTCGGCGCCCATCCGAATACGCTGAAGCGCTGGGTGCATGAAACGATGCCGGGTATTCGTCGGCAGGACGACGCCGGCAGTGTCCGGTATCACCGGGACGACCTGGACCGGTTGATGGCGCTGCGGTTTCGGAAGGTGGCGCGGTGAATGGTTGCCGTCACACCGGAATGTGCCTGGAGTGTCCGAACGCGGGTTGTGCGCAGTTTTCAGGGCCAATTCGGGCCAGTCGTTTGATACGGAGCCAGCAACCGAAAATTCATAACTTACCGCGCACCAGCGCCCGTTGTTCTCCGGCACATTCCGGTGTGGCGTCGAGCGTCCCCCTCGCAACCGGCGCCACGCACACCCAATTCCTCCTTCCTGTGGCGTGGGAGTCCCCCAACTCCCCGCCACATCCCGGCAACACGGCGAAGGTGTATCCGTATGCCCTGACTGGCGCTGATGTTGCCGGGATGTGGTGTTCGCCATCACAACTCCTTTCTACCGTCACTGTACCGGTAGACCGGATGTTCTAAAACGTTTTTGCGGGGTGTTGGAAGGGAAGTACCCCATGGAGATGCTGAAGTCCGAAATCACGCTTGAGAGCGCGATGGAAGGGTATGCGAAGTACCGGTCGTTTTGCCGGCGGTTCGTTGAACTGCTCGAGAACGACGGGATGATAGATCACGCTGAAGCGCTGGAGTTGCTGGACCACATGCGAGTCATTGGCGACCGGCGGCGCGTGACGATCGCGGCGGCACAGGAAACATATCAGTGGGACCGGGTGGCTGATGCCGGACGGCGTGGCCGCGGGTTTAGCTGGTCGGCATACCAGGCCGGGATACTGGCGGAAGCGAACCTGCATCCGGCGCCGGTGCTGGTGGAGTTGTTTGACGGAAAGGATGCGGCGGATTGATTGATATGACGACATTTGTGTTGCTGGCGATAGCTTCGACACTGGGGATTATCGCCAGCTGGGTGTACCGGGAGAGTAAATGATTCACACCGGCGGACGTGCGCTGAAGGAAAAGAAAAACCCGGCGTTGTACCGGGAACACTGGCCGGCGGGAGTGCCGGACGATTACGAACCGACGTTGTGTGCCTACAACGAGCGCGAAAAGGACACGATTCAATGGACACACTGGCGCGCCGTGAAACACCGGCTCTACTCTCAAAAACGCAACGCGGCATGAACCGCACGGTGCCATCGACGGCGTTCGGCGATTACCTGGAAACACACATCCAGCGCCGGGGACTGGGGTTGCAGGAGTTCTGTAACCGGGTTGGCGTGACATTGCGGGCCTACGGCAAGTGGCGGACCGGCGAGTGTTACCCGGCGATGCTGGTGACGTTTCGGATCTGTGATGTGTTGCATATCCGTGCCGATGAGCTGGTGACGGAAGCGATGGCGGATGCTATCGAACGTGACGTTGCATAGTTGACTCTGTGAGTAGACTATAGTATACTACTGTATAGATGGATACGAACTATACAGGAAGTGACGGGACGATGGCAGACAATGAGAAGCGATATATGACGGCAACCTTCCGCGTCGTTATCAACGGGTTCGCCGCTGACATGGCATTTGACGGTACGTTGAACGAATTTGTGGCGTTGACGGATGCGATGAATGAGAACGAGTCGATCAGACCTGGCAACAGTCCGCTGTTGTGGGAAGGCCAGGGACGTGGCGGTAATGGTAGCCAGCCGGCGACGACGCAGGCCGCGCAACCGGCACAGCAACAGGCGAACACCGGCACGGTACCAACTTGCGACTGGCACGGCACGCCGCTGGAAGTGTCGAAATACGGCGGTTGGTTCTGCACGCAGAAGACTGACAATCCACAGTGGAGCAACAGCCGCGGGTACTGCAAGTTCACCTATAAGGATTAGGAAGGAGAGCTACAGGAAGGTTTTGTGTCCGATGGTCCAACCCCGGTGCTGATGTGGTGCCGGGGTAGTTTTCACAGTTTCGTGCAAAAGGAGAAGAATGCACATGACGGCTACAGTCAACGGAACTCCGACAACGCAGACATCGCAGCCGGTCGCTGAAATCCAAATCAGCAAAATCGGAGCGGAGACGCTGTTGGTCCCGGTGGTAGGAACGACACCGCTGGTTGTTCACCGGTTCAGCGAGAAGGCCAAGCGCCAGATGCTGGACAACATGACCGGCAAAAAGACGCCGAAACAACACAAAGACCCGAAGGCCGAATACGAAGCCGCATTCTACCGGCTCAGTGACGGCAGCTACGGATTCCCGGCGATCGCCTTCAAACTGGCGACAGTCGGCGCCGCTCGGTTCTACGGCAAAGACGTGACGATGAAGGGATTGAAGCAGTTCATCTTCTTCACCGGTGAAGTCGGCGAGGACGGACGAGCGCTGGTACGTATCGAAGGCGAACCCGGTTATGCGTGAGGACGTTGTGACGGTTGGCCGTGGTGGCACTGACCTGCGCTACCGGCCGGAGTTCCGGGAGTGGTCGGCGCAGCTGGAAGTCACCTACGTCACGTCGGCATTGACCAGGGATTCTGTTCTTTCCCTTTTAGATGCCGGTGGCATGGGCGTTGGTGTCGGCGAGTGGCGGCCAGAACGTGACGGTGACTTCGGCACCTATCGAATCGACGAGACGAAAGCAATCGAGGTGATTGATGTCTAGTTCAGGACTTCGCGACCAGTTGCAAGCCATCTATGACAAACACGAAAGGCTAACGCCGGCGCTGGTTGTCGAGGAGGCGCGCGACGAATCGCACCCGCTGCATAACCGCTTTGAGTGGGATGATGCGGTGGCCGGTGAAGCGTGGCGCAAGCGGCAGGCAGGCGACCTTATTCGTTCGGTGAAAATCAAACGGGTGACGAAGGGGAACGCATCAATGAGTTTCCCGAAGGTGCGTGCCTTCCAACCGATTCGTACCGACGATGGGTACGTGTACGAACCGTCAGAGGTTGTCGCTTCCGATCCGTTCCTGACGAAGATGCTGCTCAGGGACATGGAACGGGAGTGGCGGACGATGCGGGACCGGTACGACGCTTTCAGTGAGTTCTGGAATATGGTGTACAGCGATATTCCAGATTTGCCTGACCAGGATGATGTGCAGGAAGCTGCCGACTGAGTGAATGAATCCCCGTCGTACCTGGCGGGGATTTTCTTCTGGCAGTCGCGGTCTGTCACGTCAGGGCTAGTTGTCGTTTGGCCCGGTGCGGCGGGGTCTGTTGTGGCAGTCGCGGCTCGTTATGGTCGGCGTGGTTAGTTTCGTCTAGTTCCGGCGCAGTTTGTTTGGTCAGGGCAGTTTCATCAGGTTTTGGCGCGTTTGGTTCTGTCACAGCGCGTTTCGGTTCGTTGCGGTTCGGTACGGCAGTTCTGTCACGGCGCGTTACGGATCGGCTGGTCAAGTTTCGGAACGGTTTGGCAGACGTGGTAAGTCAGGGCTGGCCAGGGCAGAGCGGGTTGAGTTTCGGCAAGGACCGGCAAGGCAGGCAGTTCGTGGCTAGTTGTGTTCGGGTTTGGTATCGGTCTGTTCTGGTTTGGCAAGGCCTGTTTCGGCGAGGCAGTTACGGTGAGTCAAGACCCGGCGACGCTGGGAGCGTCAAGGTGCGATAAGTCGGGGTTAGTCTGGTCATGGCAGTCAGGGTTAGGCATCGTCCGTTTCGGTGGGTCGGAACATGGTTCGGCATGTTCTGTTTCGGTATGGCAGTCGTGGTGTGTCAGGTTACGTTAAGGCCGGTTCCGGTGCGTTTTGTTCTGGCAGACAGGTCAGGTTTCGATGCGGCTAGTCGTCGCATCGTACGTCAAGGTCCGTTTCGGCAGTTACGTCATGGCGCATTCTGGTGCGTTGCGGTTAGTCAAAGCATGGTTCGGCAGGGTCCGTTATGACGTGGCGTTGAGTAGCACGTAGTAGACTACAGGCTAGTAATGAATGTATAATAACGATGTACGTACAGAAACGTACCGGCGAGTCGCGGCGCCGATAGAATTGAAAGTGCAGGCTGACATCAGCCGTAGCTGCTGGCAAGCACTTTCTGCCACGCGATGCGGCACGGCTGATGTCAGCCATTTTCTATGGAAAGGAGGAACGCCACCGCAACGTCTATCAACCGCCATTAAGAAAGGAAACACAACCATATGGCGATCAAGACAACGGCTCAGACAAGCAACCTGCCACCGGTCGGACTCTACCTGATGCGACTTACCGACATTGAAGACCTCGGCGTACAAACCAGCCAGTTCGGCGACCAGCATCAGGTCCGCCTGATTCTGAATGTCGAACGCGTCATCGACTGTGATGACGAGGTTGCAGATGAGTACATCGGCCTGGATGTGTTCGGTTATGCCAACTACGTCTTCACTCCCCGCGCCAAATTGCGCGGCTGGTGCGAAGCGATTGCCGGCCGGAAGATCGAGGATGGTGAGGAATTCGATTCATCGGAAATCGAAGGAAAGCTCTGTAAGGTGACGATCGGCCTGAATGACAACGGCAACCCGAAGGTCAGCGACATCGCAACCTACAAGGCGCCGCGGCGGAAGAAGAAACCGCAGCCGGTGGAGGACGACGATCTGGACTTTGAGGACGGCGAAGAACCGTTTTAGCTAACTAACGCAGACGGGGAGAGGTGCAATCTCTCCCCGTTCTGTTTCTCCACAAAGGATGGCCCCATGTGGTATGCGACCGATGTTCGCACAGGGACGTTAATTTCTGCAACTCCTGATGCCAATGCAATATGTCCGGGTTGCCTTGAACCGGTTATCCCAAAATGCGGTGAAATCATTTCATGGCATTTCGCGCACCGGTCGAACGACTGCGATTCATGGAGTGAACCGGAATCAGAGTGGCATTTAAAGTGGAAAGAGTTGGCGCCACCAGAACGGCGCGAGGTCGTTATTGAAAACCACCGCGCTGATGTGATCTGGCCGGGACATAACGGAATCTTAGAGTTACAACACTCCTCAATCAGCCTGACAGAATTACGAGAACGGGAAGAATTCTACAGATCAAAGGGCTATATGGTGAAGTGGCTTTTTTGATGTGCATGACAAGGCCGACAACTTCACAATAAAGCCAGAAAATCAGTACGGCGAATCACTAATAATCTGGAAGCATGCGAAGCGGTGCTTGTCCGAAGCTGACTTCAACATCGTTGCATTTCTCGATACTGGCAACCCGGATTACCTGATATTTATCAAACGATGGTTGCCAAAAAAGGCAAGTACCTACTATGAAGGGAATCTCCCCAGATCATTCATAGGAGGGTGGTATCCGCGTCACAAGTTCATTTCAACATTCATCGCTGAACAAGAATCCCTGATACCCGCATGAACGAAGTCACCAAAGCTGCGCAGGCGGCGTACAACGCCGGCCTGACGGTCATCCCACCTAAAGAAGACGGTTCTCACGCACCCATCTCCGCATGGAAACAGTATCAATCCGAACGGCCAACCCGGCACCAGATGAATACCTGGTACCGCAACGATCGGAACGGCATCGGACTCATTACCGGCTCCGATGAACTGGAGTGCCTGGAGTTTGAAGAAGAATCAATCTACCAGACCTTCTGCGATACCGCCGAAGCGGCCGGCCTCGGCGATCTGGTTGAACGCATAACCTCCGGCTACTGCGAACGATCCGGCGGCGGCGGGTATCACTGGCTCTACCGTTGCATTGCCGTCAGCGGCAACACCAAACTCGCCAGCGGCGAGAACGACGAGACACTGATTGAAACCCGCGGCACGGGTGGGTTTATCGTTGTCGCGCCCTCTAACGGCAAGGTTCACAAAGACGGCGGAACCTACGAACTCCTGTCCGGCAGCTTTGACACCATCTGCCGTATCAGCGCGGAGGAACGGGAATCGCTTTTTGAACTGGCACGCGCATTCGACAAAAAAACAAAACAGGAATACCAGCCGAATACAGCTCCTCCACCAACTAGCGTCGGCAACCGACCGGGTGACGCTTTTAATGAAGAAGGACCATCCTGGGACAGTATCCTCAACGGCTGGGCACTGGTTCACAGCAACGGCCAGACGGAATACTGGCGGCGTCCGGGTAAAGACCGGGGCATCAGCGCCACGATAAACGGCGCCGGCGTTGAACCCGACCGCTTATACGTATTTACAACCTCCACCGCATTTGAAGCAAACCGCAGTTACACGAAATTTCAGGTCCACACTCTGATCGAACACGCCGGCGACTTCCGGGCCGCGGCCCGGTATCTGGCTGCTCAGGGTTACGGGGAATCGTACGAAGACACACGCCTGATTATCAACAACAACAAACGCGCCGAACCAGTCACCGGAACAAAACGTGAAACGTACCCGCTTACTGATACCGGTAACGCAGAACGCCTTGTCGACCGATACGGCGATCGTATCCGGTTCGTCACCCTCTGGGATAAGTGGATCGTCTATGACGGCAAACGCTGGCAGAAGGACGAAGCACGGCACCTGGAACAGATGGCGAAGAAGACGGCCAGGGCGATTACGGCCAGTGCGGAAAATATCACCGAAAAGAAACTGAAGGGAACCGTCAGCGGCTGGGGGAAGCGCTCGGAATCAACCAGTAGCAAACGCAACATGATCGTCAGCGCACAGGCAGAACCGGGCATCGTCCTTCACCATGAAGAACTCGATAAAGATCCGTATGTACTCAACACGAGTAACGGCACCGTCAATCTGACCGACGGGACGACCGGACCGTTCCGTAAACTGGACTACCTGTCGCATATTACCGCTACCCCATGTGAACCGATGGACACCCCCTTGTTCGACGCCTTCATGAAACGTATTTTCAATCACAACGATGAACTTATCCGGTTCGTGCAACGCGCTATCGGCTATTCGTTTACCGGTTCGACCGACGAGCAGGTACTGTTCATTCTCCACGGCAACGGCGCCAACGGGAAAACGACCTTCCTTGAGTTGATGCTTGACCTTGCCGGCGATTACGGGGCGACAACGCCGGCGACAACGGTCTTTGAACGTCGGCCGGACACGATACCGAATGACCTTGCCCGACTACAGGGACTGCGTTTTGTCAGCGTCCACGAAACAGATGACCGCCGCGCACTATCTGAAGCGATGGTAAAACAAATGACCGGCGGCGATCGTATATCAGCCCGGTTCATGCGCGGTGAATGGTTCGACTTCGATCCACTATTCAAAATCTGGCTGGCGACGAATCACAAACCAGAAATCCGGGGAACGGATCACGCGATCTGGCGCAGGATACGACTCATTCCGTTTGACGTGACAATACCGGAATGGGAACGTGACCCGGACCTGAAGCAGAAATTACACACAGAATCACCAGGCATTCTGCAATGGATCGTTGACGGCGCGTCAATGTGGCACCGGGAGGGGCTGGGGATGCCGGACGCTGTTCGGGAGGCGACCGAAACATACCAGGATGAATCAGACTCGATTGGCATGTGGATTGATGAACGGTGTTCGGTTGACGTTGATGTAGAAGAAAAATCGTCGGTTCTGTACGCGGATTACGTCCGCTGGATGCACGACATGGGACTGATTCCAGTAAGCCAGACACGGTTCGGAACTGAGGTTGGAAGCCGGGGAGGGTTGCAGAAAACGAAGTCACACGGAGTGATGATTGTCCGCGGGCTGCAACTGAAACCGGCAACATCCTTCAAAATACATCAAAATGGAGAAATGCATTGATGAACCGGGGAGGGTCTGGGGAGGGTCTGGGGAGGGTTTGGGGAGGGTTTGGGGAGGGTTGTTCACTGATTCTTATGCGCTTCGGGGAGGGTGGGGAGGGTTAATGCAGACTATACGCACATACACACGCATACACACACATGTAGTTAAAGTGGGGGCAACCCTCCCCACTCTCCCCACCCTCCCCCGTTCGTAAAATAACGAAGAAGGAATTATGAACCAGCGCCGACACACTTCTTTGATTGTTAACTGCCTGACATTTGAGAAGCGTCTATCTAAAGGACTGCCGATGTCCGGCAAGAAGGTAGACGCTTTATTTGTTCACCTTTTGAGTGAATACGAATCAGCTCTCGACGAACTGTCCCATGCCGGTATTGAGTGGGTACACCATCAGACTGTGACTGAGTGGCATCAGCAGCATGGCTAACCTGTCTCTCAAAACGAAACCGATGTCGAAACGACTACCGCCGGATGTCGGTCCTGCTTCTAAGAATGTTGACTACTACGACCGGGCGGTGCAGTCGTGGTTACAGGCACAGCTGAATGTATTTACAATCAAAGATTTTCGGGTTCAACAACAGGAACTTGCAGAACGTATCAACGTTGGGAAGCAGTGGCTGAACGATAACGAATACGACCACCGCGCTAACCGTCTGCTTCAACATCTCGAAGCCAGTCTCGACGACGTAGACATATCCCAGACTGCACTCCTCCGAACAACATGGCTGTTATGCGGCGATGTCTACGTATCCTGGTCACACTGCAATGATGACGATCAGTGGCGCTGGACGCTGGAATTCAACATGAACTCAATCGAAAACCCGTACGAACTCTGGGACCGGCTAAATCTCAATACACGACCGCCGGGGTCATGGCCTCCAGAAGACAGTGAATGGTGGATTATTTAGTTGCACTCTAGCGTATAGTATGCTATTGTGTAGTAACTAGTCGCAAACAGAATCAGGAGAAGGCCATGCGACAAACCGCGATGTTACCGGACGTTGAACCTATCGACCCGGAGCTACAGGAGATTGTGACGGACCTGGAAGCAAACCTGTACCCGTTGTTGGTTCGGTACGCAACACAGCACGCGCAACGTGGCAACCGGAAGGTGTTGCTACAGATGCAGAAGAACGCCACGTCGGCGATACACCGCTACCAGCCGATGCCCGATCTGGAGTACGACGTATGAACACCTGGTACTTACTGGCGATTATCTGGTTTGCGTTGGATGCCGGCTTCTTTCTTGGCTGTGTCTTCGCCGGTGAGATTGCAGTCCGGTGGCGGCGGCAATGGTAAAGGAATTCGGTGAACTGCCAAACGCACGTGCGACCTATGTTGATGTTGACAACGCAGAAGTTGAAGACCAACTGGTTATGGAAGTCAACACGAAGGTTGAATCCAACACAACCTATGGCTATGCCGTTTGCCTGTACTGGCAAAGTAAACCTGATAAGTACGTGCTGTATTCAGGCGACAACATCTTTGATGACATCGAAGAAATAACGTCGTTGATTGGCGATTGCCTGCAGATGGTTGAAGCCGACACGCTGTTCCCGGGAAGGTGAGTAATGGCAGTCAAAGTATCGAACGAACCATGGCGTGATTATGGTGACGAACACCAACCGGCCGGACGTACTGTCACCCTGACACTCCCGGTACCGGATGGCGCGATCGCGGGAAACAACCGCGGTCACTGGGCGACGACACACCGCGCCAGAACCGATGCGAAGAACAATGCCTACTATCTGGCAATCAACGACGGACACAAAGACCTGCATCTGGCGCCGGTATCCATCACCATCGACTGGCACGGCTGGAACAAACCGGACTATGACAACGCGATAGCACGACTGAAGCCAGCAATTGACGGCCTTGTGCTGGCCGGTGTGATTCCTGACGACAGCCCGGAACATGTCCGGCAGATTGCTGTACGAACAATTGCGATAGACCGAAAGTCGCCACGGGTGACGCTCACGATTCAGGAGCTGGTGTAGGTGGCTGAACAGTATGATTTCGAACGCCTGGTTGGATTGGAAAACGGAGAGGCGTATCTGTACCCCGGAAGGCTTCGCATAAATACGTTTCTGCTTGTTCTTGATGACTTGATTCAACATTGGGATTTGGATGTTGACTACCATCGACTTTCCGATTGGGATGTTTATCACGGTTACGTTGTCGTTGATAAAGATGATGGTGCAGGGATGAGAATCTACACATTTTGTGATTCAGACACTGAGAACGCGGAAGTCTTTACAGTGATGATGACGAAAAGTTATCGACGAAAGAAAGGGTGGAGCCTGGCGTAATGACCGATCCGCTTGACGGCGCACAACGCGCAAAGATTGAGATGATGCTATCAGCACTGGTATCGGCAGTACAGGCCGACTCAGAACACCGGATACAGAGTTCGCACTATGTGCGTGATGTTGATGCATTGTTGCGTGAACTGGTGCGGTTGGAACGGGAATCGGTAACGGTTAACAATCTGGCATCAACGATGTCGGAAGGGATTTTGAAGAACGATGACTGAGCGAACGGTGAGCGACGAGCGGATTGCGAGCATACAAACGATGCTCGATGAGTGGACAACCAACGGGATCACCCAAAATTGGAAACGGCGCGTTGCCGAACTCCTCACCGCCATCGAGGAGCGGGATGCGGAGATTGAGCGGTTGAAACAGGAGCTGAACTCTATCGGCGATGCCTGGAACGATGCTGGAGGCCAACTATGACGCCTGACCGACTCGCCGCCACAACTAGCGTTTTTGAAGATGTATCTGCTGAACGAGCACGACAGGACGCTAAATGGGGTGAGCAGAATCATCCTCAAATTATCTGGCACGCCATTATCTCTGAAGAAGTGGGAGAGTTGGCGCAGGAGCTGCTTCGGACAGCAGAATATACAAGACCGGTTGACTTGAAACTTGTGCGAGCTGAACTGGTGCAGGTTGCTGCATCAGCAGTAGCAGCGATTGAGTCTTTAGACAGGAATCAGCGATGAAACCTGATCTCGCCGCCATCCAGATAGCTGGATACGGCATTGACGTTGGAGCACCATCGTACATCGTTGCAAAGATCGAAGATAACTACGTGGAAATTCACGGCGTTCAACTGGTTATTGTCGATGATTGCGCTTATCTATCAGGTCGAGCTGGTGTAGAAATTGATGGACGGTGGCACTGGCATCCAGTTAAAGCAATGGTGACGACCCTGGGTTGGCACGAAGACTATCTACCGGAAGAAGAACGTACAGCGAATTTTGAGCACGCAACATGGAGATTTGCAAGTGAAACCTAATCGACTCGCCGCCATCCGTCGCCGGGCCGAGCAGGCAACGCCGGGCTGGTCACACGAAGGTCATCGTGAAATCTTCGCTCGGATACCTGGCGGACGCCCCAATGGCGAAGGTATCGCTGTGTTTCACGTCTACGCCAACCGGAAGTTGCCATTTGAGCAGGACGTAGCAAACGCATCGTTCGCTGCTCATGCCCGGCAGGACATCCCCGACCTGCTGGACTACATCGAGTACCTGGAACAAGAACTGATAGACGAACGTGGCTGGATTAGCGAGTAGGTCCGCATCGCCGGTTTAGTATGATTCTACGTAGACTATAGCGTTCTACCGGATAGCCAGTTACGTTACGAAATATGACCAACTTCAACTGGACAAAACAACGCCTTCAGGCGGCCGAACTGGTCGCCCGTGATGTCCTGTCCGACGAAAAGATTGCTAAAACCGTCGGTGTTACCCGGCAGTCGCTGGCACGCTGGAAGAATGAACCGGTGTTTCAGGAACGGGTACGGGAGTACATCGATATCTGGAACGAAGAAATCAAGACGACGGGGATAGCAAGCCGGCTGGAACGTGTCGCGGCGATGAACGACCGCTGGGAACGTATGAAGACGATGTTGGACGATCGCGCCGACCACTACAAAGATTCAAACGTTCCCGGCGCCAGAACCGGGTTGATTTACGAAGACCCGAAGTCCATTGGCGTCGGCGCCAACAATCAGATTGTGACGCAGTACCTGGTTGATGGTGTGTTGTTGTCCGAGATGCGTGCGCTGGAGAAACAGGCGGCGCAGGAGCTGGGGCAGTGGACCGAACGCAGTGATGTCAACATCGGTATTGAGTCGGAGATAGAGCGATTGGCGCGGGAGAACGATATGCCGGAGGACGAAGTTCGTGCGATGGTCGACCGGTTTCGGGACAGTAACAAGTGACCGCCACGACGACAATCCGTGACCGGTTCGCTGTCGGCATGGTTCGACAGGAACTGGAACGCCGGCGCCGAACGCAGTACCGCCGGCGGTACCAGCACGCACCGGTCGCTTATGGCCGGCATGAACTGAAACTGAACTGGTGGCGGAAGCAACGGGAAGTCGCACGCGCACTCCTGAACCATCAGCGAGTGTTAGTGCGCGCATCACACAGTGTCGGCAAGACGCACCTTGCCGGGGGTCTGGTGAACTGGTTCTACGACATCTCCAACCCCGGTATTGTCCTGACGACCGCACCGACATCGCAACAGGTAAAAGACCTGCTCTGGGCGGAAGTCCGCAAACAACGCCGTCAGCGAGACGACCTGTACCCGAAAGCGCCGAGGATGGAAACGGCGCCGGACCATTACGCCGTCGGCTACACGGCACGTGACAGTGACGCCTTTCAGGGCCGGCACGAAGAACGGCTGTTTATCGTCTTTGACGAAGCGGTTGGTATTGCCGCTGAATTCTGGGAAGGCGCCGACGGGATGCTGACCAGCGGTGAGCATAACCGGTTCCTTGCCATCTACAATCCGACTGAAACGGCCAGTGCAGCCTACGACGAAGAGCAGATCGACGGCAACCACGTCATCCAGATTTCAGCGCTGGACCATCCGAACATTTACGCTGAACTACGGGGCTGGAAGCCGCCGATCCCGCAGGCGGTGTCGCTGGCGTGGGTGCAGGAACGCATTGACCGTTGGACGGAACGGATAGATGCCGACGATGCCGGGCCGGATGATGTCGAATGGCCGCCGAAGTCCGGCGCCTGGTACCGGCCGGGACCGCTATTTGAATCCCGGGTGATGGGCCGCTGGCCGACGACGGCAACATCGGCGGTATGGTCCGAAGCGGTCTTCAGCGCGGCATCAACGGCAAGCCTGGACGAACCGGACGTGATACCGGAAATTGGTTGTGACGTGGCCCGGTTCGGCGACGATTACACCAGCATTCACACCCGGCGTGGCGTCGTGTCGTTGGCGCACGAAACGCACAACGGCTGGGACAACGTGCGAGTTGCTGAACGTCTGATGGAGATTGCCGGCCACCTGGGAGACCGTACCGGTTGCGAGCGTCACACCATCCCGCTGAAGGTTGACGATGACGGCGTAGGTGGCGGTGTCGTCGACTACCTGCGAAACCACGGCTACAACGTTCAGCCGGTGAATGCCGGCAGCACAGCGCTGGACCCGAGCCGATACCGCAACCGGCGTTCGGAGATGTGGTTTGACGTGATGAACCTGTCGAAAGATGGCCGGTTAGATTTGAGCCGGCTGGACCGTGTATCGCTGGGGAATATTCGCCGGCAGTGCATGGCGCCGAAGTGGAAAGTCATCGCTGGCGGGATGCGGGAAGTTGAACCGAAGGATCAGACGAAGAAACGTTTACGGCGTTCGCCCGATGACGCAGATGCAATGAACCTTGCCTATGCCATTGGTCCAACCGTCCAGACAATCAAAGCGGACTGGTGGTAGGCGATGGCAAATCTTGTTGAAAACATGTTGATGGAGATGCTGATAGACGAAGAACTGGAGCATCTAAAGCGCCTGAAGAACGCCTGGCTTCGGTACCAGGGCGATTGGCCGGACCCGTTGAAGATCCCGCCGTCAGGCGTGGACTACAACCTGAAGGCCAACTTCGCCCGGGAGTTCGTCCAGAAGTCGGTGTCGTACCTGTTCGGTAAAGAAATCATGTTCGAGCTGGATAGCGAGACGCACGACCGGACGCCGGAAGAAAAATACCTGGATACCGTCTGGAATGAAAACCGGATGATGACGCTGCTGCAGAAATGGGGAACGAACGGCAGTGTAACCGGGCAGGGTTTCCTGATGATCGACCCGCCGAATGATGAAAATGGCCGGGATCTGCCGCGGATTATCAATCTGGAGCCGGAGATTGTCACGGCCTATTACGACGACATGGACATCGACGACGTGTACCGCTACCGGCTGCTGTTTAACACGGTTGACCGGGAGTCAGGTAAGCCGGTGGTTCGCAAGAAAGAAATTGTTCAGCTTGAAGGGGGTGATGCCTGGAGTATTACCGACTGGGAAGCGCGTCCGGGCGACAGGACGTTCGTGCAGGTCGGTGACGAAGTGATGTGGGAGTGGTCGTTTCCGCCGATTGTTGACAACCAGAACCTGCCCGCTCCGAACGAATACTGGGGCGAGTCGGACCTGACTGACGACCGGCTGGAGATGATGCACGGCATCAATATGCTGCTGTCGAACGTCAACAAGATTGTGTTCTTTGACGCGCACAAACGGATATATGCGAATAACGGGCCGAATGACGGACTCGGAACGTGGAACATCGGCGAGATAAAGAACTTCGTCGGTGAAACTGAGTTGAATGTACTTGACACGTCGGCGGACATCGAAGCTGTTCTGCAGTTCATTGACCGGGTGAAAGACCTGTTGCACGAACAGATGCGTGTGCCGGCCGTTGCTGTCGGCAAAGTTGATTCGCTGGGCGCGTTGTCCGGTGTTGCGCTCGAGATTCTGTATCAGCCGCTGGTAGAGATGACGGCTACCAAACGGCAGACGTACGGCGATGCGTTGAAAGAAGTGAACCGCCGGTTGCTGGCGCTGGCTGATATGGGCGAGATGGAGACGACGGTTATCTGGCCGGAGTTGTTGCCGGTGAATGAGAAGGAGCAGGCAGAGACGGCGCAGATATGGGCCGGTATTGGAGTGAGTGAAGAAACGTTGATGGACCGGGCCGGTTTTGATTCGGAACGTGAGAACGAGCGACGTGATGATGCTGTTGAAGTGGAGAGCGTGAATGCCAGCGACGAAGATGACGAAACCGTATAGCAAAGTCGGCCGGGCAAAACGAACGCACATCGGCGCCAACGACGGTCAGGAAATCAACCTGTACAAAGTCGATGAAGTGACAAACGAGACGTTCTGCCATGTGACCGGTCGGACGCTGGGGATTGGCGAGGAGTTCATACTGGTGAAGTTGCCGGGTCGGTCGAAAGCGGCGCCGGTGTGTATGCGTGGTATGCCGTGGCGGGTGGTGAGCCGGGGATGACGACGGCGAGTAATCCTGACGACCAGTGGGACGAATTACGAAAGCTAATCAACGATATGCCAGACGACTGGGATGGATTCACCGCACCGCCGAGTGGGTTCAATCGTGATATGTTTTCAGGTTCATTTGAAGCGTCGTTGAGCGACGAAGAAATTGAACGATATAAAGAAACGTTTCCGCCTCCAGACGGGTTGTACAAGATTACGCCGATGGTGGTTATCAACGGGATTGCCATGTCACGGGAGTTTTACGAACAGTACGTTACGTCGGCGTTGAATCCGAACAGTACACTCTGGACGGACATCTACCGGCGCGATCAGGGTAACAGGTAAGTCCAGTCGTCATTGTCGTATTTCGCGGCAACCAGCTTTTCCGCCAGATTCATCTCTTCCGCCGTCAATTCCCCCGGTTCCCCGCCGGTCCGTTCCTGAAACGCATCCAACATCATGTCAACGACCTCCTGCCAGCTGTTACTAACAAGCGATCGCAACGGCGCTACGATCTTGTTGGCGCTACGAACTCCTTTTACCGACAGTTTCTCCTGATCGACACGTAACACCTTTGGCAACAGACCGCCGGTCATGTCATAGGCCATGGTAGTGTGGTGGAGGACGGTATTCTGCCGGCGGACCTGGGCGGCACCGCTGATTTTACCGTGCGCGCACATGATGTCATTCAGTTCTTTGTACCAGGCGTCGATACCCAGCGCCCGGACGGTATCGAGCGCTGGTCGGTCGAAGAAGGCGTAGGATTCCGGCAGTGTCAGGTCTTTAACCATGTCCGGGACGGTATAGATTGACCAGGTGACGGCGCCTTCGGGTTCAATGATGATTGTCCCGCCGCCGGAGATGCGTCGTACGACGGGAATGCCGAGCCGCTTCGCTTCATCGAGATAGATTTCGTTCTGCGCTGACTGATACCGGCCGAGAATGATGCAGGGGCCGGACCAACGCCAGAACCTGATCGTCGGTGGACGATTGCCGGTCGCAATCTGTGCGGTCAGGATGTCATCCAGCGCCAGATTGATGGCGGGTCGTTGTGGAACCGGCGGGATAATCTGCCAGTCGTAGTTATTCCAGCGTGATTCAACGGCAGTCGGATACACAGTGCCTCCGCCGGGATGCTAGCACAGTAGGCGTGTTACAATGTGTACGGACACAGCAATGTCCCTTCTCCTCCTTTCCCCCCAGCCCCGGTCTCCTTCCGCCGGGGCTTCTTTATGCGTTATGCTACAATCGTCATAGACGTTATGCTGCTATCGTCATAGAATAGCGGCGCCGAAAACTGAAGCTGACAACGACGGCCGCAGCGCTGAACGCTCCCGCCATCGAGAACAGGCACATTGCCTGCGATCGGTGCGCGGGATTTTTCGTTGTCACACACCTATGGGAGACGGCCAGGTGCCAGACGACCAGACCGCTGAGGTTCAGGAAACCGAAGCAATTGAGACGGAAACCGAAACTGTTGAAGCGGCAGACGTGGCCGCGTCGGAAGAAACCGAAACCGGAACGCAGGACGACCGGCGGGAGTATTCCGCGAAGTACGTCAAAGGATTACGGGACGAAGCGGCCAGCTGGCGAAAGAAATTGCGCGACCTGGAAGCGACCGTATCCGGACTCAAAGACCGGGCGGCGAAAGCCGACGAACTCGAACAGGAACAGATGACCGACGACGAACGCAAAGCAGCCGAACTGAAGACCGCCAATGACCGCGCCGCCGAACTGGAAGCGCAGTTGCAAGCGGCCGCGTCGGCAATGCGGGAGACGCAGACGAACAGCGCACTACTCAGGGCGCTGACCCGGCCTGATGCCGGCGTTGCTGATCCGGATGCCGCGATGAAGTTGCTGGACCGTTCACTGCTGGATTACGACGACGACGGGAACCTTGTTGCCGATAGCGTCATCAAAGCGATAGAAGCCGCGCTGGATGCGTACCCGATATTGCAGGCGACGAAGCAGGCCAAGACTGGCGCGGCCGCCAACCCGCGACGGACCGAAGTCGACGTTGCCGAACAACCTGACGCGCAACGTGACCGGATCTTCGGCCATAACCGGCAGGTGCATCCGTTCGACCCGAAGTACGCGGCGACCAAGGGCGGCGGGGTTCTCTGGACCAACGAGATTGACCTACCTGGCAGATAACGCTGCCTGACAGTAGCCGGTAGCAGAGTACCGGCTAGACGATTGGAGAATAATCGACATGTCGATTAACACGACAAGTCAAATCTCCAGCTTTATCAATACGATCTTTGAAGACGCGCTGTTCGTGGCGCGTGACAACAACGTGATGGCTGACCTTGTGACCTTCTTCGGAGACCGCCAGGGCGATGAACCCCGGCAGAACTCCGAGAATGCCGAAGTCACCATCAACGCGATTGGTGAAGCTGACGATCTGGCTTCTCAGGCGTTTACGCCGACCGCGCTGGCGACACTGACGCCGGCGGAATATGGCGCTCAGTATCTGCTGACTGACCGCCGGGTGGCGACCGACCCCTTTAGTGTGCAGCAGGACGCGGCCCAGGAGCTGGGCATGGGGATGGCCGAAGACATTGACACCAACCTGCTGGGCAACTTCAGTTCGCTAACCGGCGGCACCGTCGGCGCGGCTGGTTCGGCCATGCAGTGGGGGTACATCACTGCCGCGCATACCCGGCTTCGGGCGCAGAACGCGCCGGGACCGTATGCCTGCGTGTTGCACCCGTACCAGTTCCACCAGCTGGCTTCGGCGGCTTCGGTTGCCGGCGGCTCCTTCCAGGCCGGGCAGTTGATGGACGACGTGCAGAATACGATGTACGTCGGGCAGGCGTTCGGCGTCAACTTTTACCTGTCCAGCAACATCAGCATCGACGGTAGTGACGACGCATACGGTGCGTTGTTCAGCCGGCCGGCGCTGGCGCTGGATATGCGGCGGGCGCCGCGGATGGAACCCGAGCGTGATGCGTCACGCCGGGCGACGGAATTGAACCTGACCAGTGTCTATGCGCATGGTATCTGGCGGCCGAAGTTCGGCATTCAGATTATCACTGACGCGTCGGCGCCGGACTACTAAACCGGGAAAGGATAGAAAAATGGCACAGGACTTTTTCTCGGTTAGCTACCTTTTGCCTGACCCGGGTGCGGACGACCTGCAGATCAAGGTCTTCAAGGCGCCGTCCGATGTCAATGGCGGCGGGGTTACGTTGCTGGATGCGGATATTGTCTGTTCATCCACCGCGACCCACAGCCTTGGTGTTGGAGGCACGACCTTTACCGTCGCGTTGCACCGGTTCAGCACTGCTTATGCGGTGAACGGGACGATTACCGACGCGCTGGGCGGGACCGATGTTGGCTGGGGTGCGGAAGTGCCGCAGCAGTTCACGGTCGACAGTTCGTACAACTTCATTGATGCGGGCGAGTACGTGGTGCTGGATTACCAGGAGATCAATGCTGGAAATCCGCCGGCGCCGGGTGCGCAGTTGACGATGAACTTTGTGCGGGGTAAGTAGTAGACTTGCCGTAGCCTCCAGGGGTAGTAGCGAACAGAACACAGAACGGGCCGGTTAGCGCCGGCCTGTTTTGTTGTGTGGTGGGAGTTGATAGAACGATACTAACTATGCTATAGTACGGTAATGGTTAGTCACTTCACTGGCTGGAAGGCAGCATGAGACTGAAAGAGTCAGATTCTATCTATCGAACGGTAAAAGTGCCCGGTTCACTTTTTGGCAAAAGCCTGGTTGCAAAACTGGTTGATGGCAGGTGGGAAGCACGTCCGGCTACTAGCAGCAGTATCAATATCAGGGATACAAATGTTCTGAAATTGATTGTTCAGGAACTGGACCAGTTTGAAGCTGATTTGAACTGCGACGTAGACGATGACGTATGAGAAGCGCATCAACGTGCAACCGTGTCTGATTATTCTGGTGTCGTTGGTGATTGTGTTGACGGTGCATACGGTACGAGAACGACGCCGGTCGTGACGTTGAATGAGATTAGCCTGTAGTATACTAACGTCTAACCGATAGTCGCCCAGGCAACACGCCTCGCCGATTGGAGACACACCCCCATTGCGCATACTCTGGCATTCAAACGATCCGACATCGAGTGGGACCGGGTATTCGGTACAGACAAAACTTTTCGCACCGAAACTTGTCGAACTTGGCTACGAAGTTCTGATCTCCACCTTCTACGGCGCCGACCATGCCCGGATAAACGTGGGACGGCATTCCCATCTTCCCGAAGTTCGACGACATGTACGGCAGCGATAGCGCGGCCTGGCACTACCAGATGAATCGCTGTGACATCCTGCTGACGTTGATGGATTCCTGGGTACTGCGGGATATGGACAAGACCGGCATCCGGTTTTGCCCATGGTTCCCGGTCGATTCTGAACCCCTGTCGCCGCCGGTGCGTGATGCCGTGATGCAGGCCTACGAACGGTTTGTGATTAGCAAGTTCGGACTTGCACAGTTGGAACTTGCTGACCTGCCGTCAACGTACATTCCGCACGGTGTCGATACAAAGGTAATGAAGCCGAAAAAGCGGGATGAAGCGCGGGATGACCTGAACATTCCGCGGGATGCGTTCGTCATCGGTATCGTCGCCGCGAACAAGGGGAAGCCGAGCCGGAAAGCCTTCACCAACCAGATGAAAGCGTTCAAGATGTTCAAAGAGAAACACCCGGACGCGCTGCTGTACATTCACACCTTATCCCAGCCGCACCCGGATGTCGGTGAGAACCTGATTGAGTACGCGCAGTATCTGGAGTTGAACCCGAAGACCGACATTGCCTTTAGCGATCACTACATGTACCGCATGGGGTACAGCGACGAGTTGATGGCCAGCACCTTCAATGCGTTTGATGTGTTATCTAACGTTTCGTTCGGTGAAGGGTTCGGGGTGCCGATTCTGGAAGCGCAATCGTGCGGGACGCCGGTTGTGGTTGGCGACTGGACGGCGATGAGTGAGTTGTGTTTTGCCGGCTGGATGGTGGACAAGTCCGAATCGTTGCCGTGGTGGACGCCGCACGCAACGTATATGTTCCAACCGTACCCGGAAGCGATTGCCGATCGGTACGAGCAGGCGTACGACGCGCTGCAGAACAGTACGACGCGGCGAAAGCTGGAGAAGCGTGCCAGACGGAAAGCGCTGGAGTATGACGTTGACCGGGTGACGGAAACCTACTGGGCGCCGGCGTTGGAAGAACTCGAGAACCGAATTGCCGGTGATGGGCCGGAGAATGCCGGGCCGATGTTGCGTTCGTTGATAGGCGGTATGGCTGACGAGAATCCAGAAGTAACGAGTCCTGCCGAACTGGCGATGGGACCGGGGGCCGGCGATGACGACTAGATTCCGCCGGTGGTGCTGGTTTGAAATGTGCCGGTTCGTGACGGCAATAGCCAACTGGTTATACCGACGGTATCGGACAGCGGAACATGACGAATTCAGACAGTGGAGCCGGCGGTGACTGACACGACGACGCTGGAATTCACGTTTCCGCATACAACGATCACGATTACCGATGTGCCGGCTGACATTCACCAGAAGACCGGCGAGAAGTTGATTTACGGACCACACGGCATGGCTATTTCGGATTTGGTGAATGAGATAGCGCAGATTCTGGAGAAAACGCCGCACTTTCATCTGGAGAAATTGAACCCACCCGGGGTTTCAGACGTAATGAAATTCCACAGTCAAAAATGATTGTCGACACTTGCATGTTCTTCAACGAACTAACACTACTCAAACTCCGGTTCACCATCCTGCAGGATGTCGTCGACCGGTTCGTCATCGTCGAAGCCGACCGCACCTTCGCCGGCAAACGCAAACCCCTGATATTCCAGGACTACAAACACACGATGTTCGGGCCGTGGCTCGACCGGATAACCCACGTTATCGTCGACGACTTCCCGCCGACGGACAACCCGTGGGACCGGGAACGGCATCAACGTAACGCCATCCAGCGCGGTTTGGAAACCATCGGTCCTGCCGTTGACGATGTGGTGCTGGTGTCGGACTGTGACGAGATCCCGAACCCGGTCTGGCTGGAGAATGACGGCATCAGGAACTGGATGACGGCGAATCACGAGACGGCGGTCTTTGAGCAGGCGCTGTATTCGTTCACGTTGCACTGGCGGCATGTCAGGCCGTGGTACGGCACCCGGGCGATACTGGCCGACTACCTGTTAGAACCGCAAATGATGCGGTCGACGCTGGGTCCGCGATCGGCGCGTGAGCTGGTGATACATGATGGCGGTTGGTCGTTCAGTTATCTGGGCGGTGTCAGTGCCGTGCAGGCGAAGGTGAGTGCGTACAGCCATCAGGAAGTGAATCGACCGGAGTATACGAACCGGTTGCATGTTGAAGATTCGATACGGCGCGGGAAGCCGTTAGTGCGTGGCGACGGAAACATTTTTGATCGTGTGGATGGATTAGCGCATTTGCCGGCGGTGTTGCGTGATGAACCGGAACGGTGGCCGGCGGTGTGGTTTGGGAAGGACGTAGATTGATGTACGACCGTGAGAAGAAAAAGTCGCGCAATTACTACATGCTGGCGGTGTGGTCATCGCTGGCCGTGGTGTTTTTGATAGGCGCATGTTTCCTGCTGATTGCCGGCGGGAAGTCATTCGCACGGTATCAGAAACGTGCCGATGCGCGGAACCAGGTCGAAGTTAACCGCATCCGAATTGAACAGACGGAACAGCTGGTGGAGATTGAACGTCAGCAGGCACAGGTGAAGATTGCCGAAGCTGAAGGCATCGCCGAAGCACAGCGCATCATTGATGAATCGTTGACGCCGGAGTACCTGACATACTTTGCGATTCAGGCGCAAATGAAGATGGCAGATTCACCGAATCACACGACCGTTTACATTCCAGTTGGGAACAACGGAATTCCGTTTGTTCAGAACCTGACACCAGATACGGCAGGCGAATGACGAACACGACTGGCGGCTGGGATGCAACGACGCTTCTGGATGCCGCCAACATAATCTGTACCGGTCTTGGCGACGACCTGGTGCGATTCAACGCCAGCGGCGCCGAAGAGGTTGAGCGGATTCGTCACTTACTAAAGCCGGACATGGTTGTGCTGGACTTCGGCGGCGGTATCGGCCGGGTTGCGCGTCATCTGGCGCCGCTGGTGAAGGCGGTCATTGTCTTTGACGTATCCAGTGCGATGCTGAACTTTGGCAGGGAATGGTGCCAGCAACAGGACAACGTGTTCTTTCACCTGTGTGACAGTGAACCGCGATTGCCACTATTACAACCAGGGACGTTACGGCATCAACTTGAATTTGACCTGATTGTGTCGCACATGACGTTCTATCACCTGTACCACGACACCGGGAACTACGATGCCTGGATGGATGAGATGTGGCGGGTGCTGAAGCCGGGCGGATTGTTCCGGTACGACGTGGACATTGAGACGAAGTACCCGTCGGTGGACGATGCGAAGTGGTTGGTGTTGGAGCGGAAACGGTTGCCGGGCTGGAACGGCCATCCCGGCGATTACTGGCTATTGCAGAAGTCAGGCGGCGATTGATGGAAAAGCATACGTACAGAGTAGACGTAACATTTGAAGTACCGGGCGTTGGTTCAAGAGAATTCCGTTGGCCGATGGAATCCGAATTGACACAGGACGAACTGTGTGACGGTCTTTCCGCCCTGCTTTTCAAACAAGACCGGTATATAAAAGCCAGATGGAAATGCGGCACTGTGACAATCGTCCGGTCGAAGGAGATTATCTGCATCAATGCCGTGCCGATTACTGCCGGTGGTGATGAATATAACGAACCAGTGGAGATTGTCGGCATTACATGACTCTGGCGCCGAAGCTAAAGATTAATTCACCGGAAAAGCTGGACGAATCCGCACAGCACTTCCAGCAGGCTACCGGCCAGTCCGGCGGTGTTATCGTCGCCCGTGATGTGACACTGGTCGGCCTGCATTCCATGCTCGAACAGGTAGTTGTGGATGGGTTCGCGATACGGGTTGACAATCGGGCGCCAACCGGTCAGGTCCGGTTCTACACTTACCAGGACTACATCGCGCACCTGGATACGCTGGAACCGCACCTGACACAGCAACGTGATTTCATTCCACCGAACGACATCAACTTTGACGAACTGCCGTTGCACCCGCGGGACGCGGCCGAACGGGCGGCGAACGCGGTACCGGACGGCTGGATGACGCTGGCGGAATTGACCTGGCTGGCGCGGCAGGCGTCCGATAAACAGCGGGTGCTGGAGATTGGCACGTTCGCCGGCCGGTCGACCTATGCGATGGCGTTGACCTGTCCGGGGACGATACTGACGATTGACACCTGGCTGGGCGAGTATGGCACGCCGGAATTGAACGGACGGAAGCTGGAAAGCCGGGCGCACTGGAATCTGGGTGCGTTTATCGGTGAAGGCCGGGTGCAGGTTGGCACGATGTCAAGCGCGGCATTGTGGATGGAGTACCGGCACGGTCGGCATAGTCCGTTCGATTTCATCCAAATCGACGGCGGTCATGATTACTATTCGGTTCTGTTTGATGTGCATGTTGCGCGACGGATGCTGGCGCCGGGCGGTGTCATATCTGGTCACGACTGGCATTTAGTGCGTGATGCGGTATTGACTGAATTACCGGAAGCCGCGCAGTGTGCGCATACGCTTTGGGAGTGGCGATCGGAATGAGCAACGACAGGACGGTATACATCCGGTGTTCCTGCCGTGATATAGCGCATCTGCTAACGGTGGAACCAATTACCTATGACAACATCGAACCCGAAGCGGAGTTGATGTTTTCCCCTGACCGGCACATGCCGTTGCGGTGGCGGTTGAGATTGGCATGGAAGACCGTACGCGGCCGTTTTGGAGAATCACCGTATTTTGTGTTGCTGGACCGATCGCAGATGCTGAAGTTACGCAACGCACTAGATGACATCATCTGGAGCGATGACCATGATTGAGGCACTACTGACATTTCTGGTTTGTGTTGCCGTTCTTGGCTGGCCGGTGTGGTACTGGATCGGGCTAAACGACGGCGTAAGAATAGAACGGCTACGCCGTGACTGACTGGCTGGTTGCCATCGTCATCTTCGCGTTCTGGACCGTCGGCACCGTTTGTATTGGCTGGTCGGCACGGATGGCGTACGAACGGCACTTTTACCGGAAGATGCATGAACGGATGTGGCCGGAGATAGAACGACAAATACGGGACCAGCAGGCAATGTACAACCGTGGCAGAAAGGATTTACACGCCTAAATGACAACAGCACTCATCACTGGAGCTGCCGGATTCGTTGGACATAGCATGGCACGGTTTGTGAAACAACGGCAGATGTATGACCGGGTGATCGGCGTTGACATTGCCGACACGATTTACCCGGACCACTGTGACGTGTTTATTCAGCACGACCTGCGGGATGCGACGGTAATACCGCGGTTGATGAAAGGCGTCGACCACGTATTTCATTTCGCGGCCGATATGGGCGGCCTTGGGTATCTTGACGGCAATGATGCTCAGGTGATGTACAACAACGCGCAGATTGACCTGAACGTAATTGGCGGCGCTGCTGAAGCCGATAACGTGACGAAACTGCTGTACACATCGTCGGCGGTGGTGTACCCGGAAGAGTTCGGCAATCCGGGCGCATTCGCATACGGGTTGTTGGACGTAGAAGGCTTACGAGAGTCCGACGCATGGCACGGTTTCCCGGCCGAAGGCGGGTACGGGGTCGAAAAACTGTTTACCGAATCGCTGTGCCGGTACGTGACGGCGACCGGGAATCTGGATACGCGGGTTGTTCGATTACATAATGTATTCGGGCCGGAAAGGTGCCTGGGGATAACGGCAGGGAAAAAGGCGCCGGCGGCGTTGTGTCGGAAGGTGGCTGACAGGGTTCATGCCAGAGACGGAAAGCGGTACTACGTCAAAGAAGTTGATGGCGTTTTTGAGTACGTTGTTGAAATCGACATCTGGGGTGACGGCAAACAAACGCGGTCGTTCCTGTATATCGACGACGCGTTGCGTGGCATTTCGGCGGTGATGGCATCAAGCTATACCGAACCGCTGAACATTGGTTCGGACCGTCTGGTGTCAATCAATGAATTAGCTGACATAATAGGCGCGATTGCCGGAGTGACGGTTGTCAAGAACCACATCGAAGGGCCGGTAGGCGTACGCGGTCGCAACAGTAACAACGACCTGGTATCGGCGCAGACCGGCTGGCGGCCAATGGTGCCGCTGGAAGAAGGGTTGCGAGAGACATACGGTTGGATCAGTAATGAATTGCTGGCGAAGAGTAAACAATAGCAGGCTATGGACTACGAAAAAGCCGGTATCAGACTAAAGCTCGATGCCGTTCGCCGGCAGGGTTGCACCTTCTGCGGCGCCGGTATCGACATCACCGAAAACGAAAAGAACGTGAAGTTCCTACACGCGACGGCGCCGGAACGGGGAACGTGGCAATTGGCACTGACGTGGGAGTACATCGTCGACATTGGCGGGGAGAACGTCCGACAGGTGCTGGATGAATTCTTCGGAGAGATGCACGGAATTCGTGAACGGGTGCGTCGATGATTGGTTTGCGGTTGATAGACAACGCCACACGTGACCTGATACCGGGCGCCAGCTGGACCTTTAACCATCCCGGCCA
>FUIF01018203.1_pt1 | contig 43209 bp, 56 predicted proteins | sample 1003461 | NCBI WGS metagenome assembly FUIF01 (sample SAMEA80401918, study PRJEB19352) | marine metagenome
GGCGCGGCGGCGGGCGCTGCCGTCGTTATGGACAGCATGACCAGCGCCCATGTCGCTGATGTGGCGAACGACACGGTGACGACCGTCGGCGCGATCAAATCGCTCGGGCTGGGCGATGTGCTGCCTTGGATTGTCGCCGCTGGCGCGCTCTGGCTCGCCTGGCAGAACCGTCACTGGATCGCGTTTCAAATCGGCGAGGGCGCGCAGTCTGTGCGGATGATGTTTCGCAAGGGCGAAGAGCCGCGCGTCGAGCCGCCTGAATTTCGAGAAATCGAGTCATGATCGCCGCGCTTGTCTCCACCGTCGCCGGGAGCTTTGGGCTTTCCCGCGCAGCCTCTCAGGCCGCGCTGCTGGGCCTGCTGATCGCTATCATCGAGGGCGAGATATGAGACGGCCAGCGCTGCGATACCATGGCGGAAAATTCAGAGTGGCGCCCTGGGTTATCTCGCATTTTCCCAAGCATGAAATCTACGTGGAGCCATTCGGCGGAGCGGCATCGGTGCTGCTCTGCAAGCCCCGATCGCGGATCGAGGTTTACAATGATCTGAACGATGACGTTGTGAATTTTTTCCGGGTCATTCGAGACGCGCCCTCCCAGCTCGCCTGGAGCCTGAAGCTCACGCCATTCGCCCGGGCAGAATTCGATCTGGCCTATGAGCCTACCGATGACCCGATCGAGGCAGCAAGGCGCCTGGTCTGCCGCTCTTTTATGGGCCATGGATCATCCGCCCTATTGAACAAGAAAAGCACCGGCTTCCGGGCCACCAGTCATCGGCAGCATACCAGCGCCCAGGACGATTGGTCCCGATACCCGGCGCACGTCCCAATCCTGGCCGAGCGCATGAGCAAGGTCCTGATCGAGAGCGGCCAAGCGATCGAATGCATGCAGAAGCACGATACCCCCGCCACGCTTCATTACGTGGATCCGCCCTATATGCACGAGACGAGAGGCTGCCGCCATTTCTACCGGCACGAGCTCGCCGATCGCGAGCATATTGATCTGGCGGAAACGCTCCATGGCCTGCAAGGCATGGTGGTGATCAGCGGATACGATTCACCGCTTTATGACGAGCTCTATGGCGATTGGTATCGGGCCGAGCGATCCGCCCTGGCAGACGGTGCCAGGAAAAGAACCGAGGTCCTCTGGTGTTCCAGGGGGCCTGTCCAGCAGGCTATGCTGCTATGAGAGTCGCGCTTTATGACGTAGATAGTGCAATCCCGAATCTCGCGCTGATGAAGCTGGCTACTTACCACAAGGCCAGGGGCGATACGGTAGAGCCCTATTCGCCGCTATTCAAGCGAGAGTATGACCGGATCTACGCCAGCAAAATATTCTCGGACTCCGATGGTTCAATGCTCGATCCGGATTGCATGCAGATCGGCGGCACTGGCTGGGATATGGCTATCGAACTCCCGCCGGAGGTGGAAGCGCTGCCCCCGGATTATTCCATCTACAACTGCCCGCACAGTATTGGCTTTACCATGAGAGGATGCCGCCTGCGCTGCGAATTCTGCGTGGTGCCCAGGAAGGAAGGCAAGCCCGCGAGCGTGAATACAATCGAGCAGATCTGGACACAGCGGGGCAGCGATTTCCTCGTGCTGCTGGATAACGATTTCTTCGGCAATCCGGAATGGCCTGAGCGAGTAGCCGAACTGCAGCATTATCGCCTCCGGGTAAATTTCAGCCAGGGGCTCAATATCCGGAATATATCGCCACGCCAGGCTGCAGCGATTGCGGGCCTGCGCTTTCGGAATCTCTCCGGGAAAAAGCATCAAGTCCATTTTGCCTGGGACGATCCCCGGCACGAGAAGCTGATCCACCGCGGCATAGGGATCTGCCAGGACGCTGGCATCAAGCCATGGAAGATGGCTTTCTATGTCCTGATCGGCTACCACTCCACCCCCGAGGAAGATCTGCACCGGGTGGAAATCTTGCGGGAGTACGGTTGCGATCCCTATGCAATGCCGTACAACAAGAGCGACCCCTACCAGCGCAGATTCGCCCGCTGGGTAAATCATAAAGCGCTATTCAAGTCAGTACCCTGGACCGAGTATCGGGGCTCGCGCAAGGACATAGAGAAAAACCCACTACCAATTGACGATATGTTTGGAGGCACAGATGGCTAAAAACGGCGCCCCATATGGGGAGAGGCACGGCAAGGCGAAGCACCCGGATTCTACTGTCCGGGAGATCCGCGATCGCTATTACGATAACGGGGAGAGCCCAGCGGCCCTGGCCAGGGAGTACGGGGTTAATATCGAAACGCTCTGGTCCTGGCTGAAATATCACACGAGGGTCCATGCCAATGGCTAAGAAGCTGAAGCATTCCGAACTGGAGCAGTCCTTCGCCTATGCTCTCCAGCTTCGAGGCCTGCTGAAGTATTTCCGGCGGGAGCAGGAATTCATACCTGGGCGGAAATTCCGGCTTGATTTCGCGGATCTCGAGCACAAGATCGGGATCGAGGTGCAGGGGGCCGTATGGAGCGATTCCCGGCGCGGACATAGTTGGGGGCCAGGGATAGAGCGCGATCACGAAAAGCTCAACCTGGGCCATCTGCATGGCTGGCGCATATTCCAATTCAGCGATAAGCCAATAAAGACGGGCGATGCAGCGGAATTGCTCGAAACCTTCTACCGATCGAGGGGCTGGCTCTAGCCTCCGCCTGGCGTATGGACCCACTTGTTACATGAGGTAGATAGAATGAACGAACTATATGATTGCCCAGTATGCGAGCGATATAACTATCCCGAGTTGATGTTTGCTCACGCTGACACTTTCTACTGCTCAAAGGATTGCGTTATCGAATCCCTCCAACAGCAACTAGCTGAATCTGAAGAGGCTAAGCGGGAATTGCTAGAAGCCCTATTGATTGCGCGACAGCAGATAACAAAAGCCTGCACAGAGGATTTGGATGCAGACGAGTTGCTGAACGTAACTGATCCAGTTTTAGCCAAGCACACCTTTGCCGCCTGATTCCCCGGAATCCCCCTCTGGCCCGCTCCGGCGGGCCTTTTTTGTGGGACCACCGTCCCATATAAAATAATCGTTTTGTATATACAAATCAGGTTGGACTGCTAACCTGTGACTAAATCAACGCAACAACGAGGCCACCGAAATGCATTCACGAGATATCCGCTTTACCAGTAATTCCGATCTGCGTACTCGCTATGATCATCCCAGCGCCCTAGTCGCTCTGGCTAAACTGACGATGAAGGAGAGCTTTACCGCCAGATTCTCGGTATTCAAGACCATCGACGGGGATTACGCCATCGAGGCCCATGATCAGCATGGCGAGTGGATCGGCTTCCTGAATATCGATACTGATATCCGCTATCTGGCTGCCGTATTCGCCGAGAAAATGGCCGCGCAATTGGGCGAGAATCTGGGCTCGGTAATCCAGAGCAACAAGGCCATGCCCGATCAGGATGCCGCGCACGATTTCCTCGATGCGAATACGGTCATGGAGGAAGCATTCAAGGCGATTTTCGGCCATGGCTCCGATCCGGCCAGCCAGAGCGATACTGATCTGATTAATCGGGCTTGGGACCTTGCCAAGAATGCCGATTACGACTGCAGGGAATTGACCGATGGCTCTGGCCCAGAGCCGGTATATGTAGGCTACTGGGACGATTCTTATACCGATGGCCCCTACAGCAGGGTCCACTCCCTGCAGTACTTTGACGAGAGCCGGGGCTACGACACCGGCATGCAGCGCATGATCAGGGCTCTCGATGTAGGCGAGACGGTAGCGGTAGATTCCCCCCTCAACGGCCATTATGTAATGCGCGTCAAATAGCCTTCCCGGCTTCCCGAAGCCCGCTCCGGCGGGCTTTTTGGGTGACACAATTCACTATCAGGAGCAACTTACTATGCTATTAAAGCGATTTTTCAATGCAGCTATTCTGGAGGACGAAGTCATCGCCATGCCGGGATTCCATCCCACCGCGGAAACTGCCGAGGATTACCGGGAGGAAGTGTTCAACAGCTACCCGGGAGCAAAATCCTGGCTGACTATCTCGGCCCCCGCGAATTTCGCCAGCGAGGAAGCGCCTAATTTTGCCGCTGCCGGATACCTGAAAGTCGATACCGGCGGCAATTGCGAGGCATGGTATCGCCGAAGCAAGTGCTGCAAATTCCATGCGCTGATCACGAATGCCGACCTGGATTGCTCGAAGACATTCCAGGCGCACGAGATTGCCTATGTAGGCCTGTATGACGAGGAAACCGGCGACCCGGTAGATTGCGGCGAATTGGACCTCGGGACAATGCCGGTGCTGGCCTCCAACGCCATCGCGGTGGCGAATGCCTTGCTGGGATATGGGGCGGAGCGAAGCCTCGAAGAAATGGCAGCCTCGGCCGTCTCGCTGAACGAATCGGATTGGGGGAGCGATCGCCAAGTAAGCGCCAGTAACGCCTTCTTCGCCCGATGCGAGGAATTGTATCCGAGCATATTCGCCGAGGGCTCGCCCTTCATGCAGTGGGCGCTGAAGGCCACCGACGTGGAAATGGTGGGCGAGGCTATGCGCCTGATCGATGTATACGAGAAGGGAGTCGGGAATCGTGCATAGCGGCCAGATCAAAGGCATTGCCCGGGCGATGGCCCGGGAGCAATCGGGGTGGGCTCTGGAGGGCCTGCCCCCCGAGGCCATGGTCTCGGTCGAGGTAGAAGGGACGGCAATTATCAATCCTTGGCTATCCCCCTGCGGTCGCTTCGATGCAATTCCTAGTAACCGAATAATCGACGATTTCATCGATGAAATGGCGTCGAAAATACGGAAAAGGTTAGAAACGGCCCACGATTTGGGGGATGCTTCTGTTACCCCGGGATGCTGGAGAATGCAGGCGGAGGACCTGATTATCGAGCATCGCTGGGTATTGCATCCGGAACATGAGGGGCTGGACCATGCATAAATTCGACGGAGCAGATTACTTGCCCCCTCGGGATGATCCTCGCCTCACGAGCCAGATAGAAAGGGTGAAAGCCCTGATGCTGGACAACCGATGGCGGTCGATTCGGCAGATCGCCATCGCTACCGGCGACCCGGAAAATTCTGTCTCGGCGCAATTGCGCCATCTGCGGAAGGAAAAGCACGGAAGCTACCGGGTTGAACGGAAACATATCGGCAATGGCTTATACCACTACCGGGTATTGCCACCCCTTCCGAAGGGGCAGGCCGAATTCAATTTGTAATACAGGAGTAGCCAAAAATGTTAACTGCATCACAAAACGAGCAAGTAGATTCCGGCACCGGGGGAGCAGGGAATCAGAATGCCAAAAAGGATGAAAGGCGCGATCAAACGCTAATTGTTCGCGTAACTGCCGAGGAAAAAAAGAAAATTATCGAGCGGGCCAGTATTCCCCGATCGGGTAAAAAAATGTCAGTATCCACCTATGTGCGATTCATGCTCGGATTAAATTAGATTCCTGATGTTGACGGGAACGAAAATTGTAATACACTGAGAGCGTGATCGTGTGAGCAGACTTTGCCGCCTCCCTACCCGGGGGGCGGTTTTTTTGTGACAGAGGGGCTCGCTCGTGGAATACTGGAACCTGATTAATCATACTGTCATCGGATTGGCCTATGTGTCCCTGGCCACTTTCGATGTATGGGACATTCATACAAAAACGGTCTGGGCATTCCGAGCATTCGTCGGGCTCTGCGGTCTCACACATCTGGAGCATGTAACAGAAGCCCTCGTCGGCCAAGCCCTCACAGCGTCTGCGCTTTTAGGGTCAGCGTGCGCTGTCGTATCTGTGATGGCCCTGGTCATGCTCCTACGGAACAAACATGAAGTTTTCGCAGTGGGCCGAGAGCCTGATCGAGGCGATTTCGATGGTGGCGATATCGACCGTTGATGTAATACTAACGGGCCTATTCGGCCTGGCTGGCACCTATCTCACCTACAGGTGGGGGCGCACCCAGAAGATCCGGGCCGATGCCGAGGCCGAAGAAAATAGACTGCAAAAAGAGCGGGACTTGTTTACCTATCAGGTGACCCGCCCCCTGGTCGAGCTCCCATTGTGGGCCACCATCTGCTCAAAAATCGATCGCTATATTATGGACCCGAAGAACAATACTCGTCGGGTACTGATCTTTATCTGCGTCAATGGCAGGGATGATCCGAAGACCACAACCGCGGTCTGGCAATTTCGGAACATGTCCTCGCATCAAAGCTATATCGACGTGGATCTGACGAAGGAAGCGGATCGAGGCGATTATGTGCAGCGGCTCAATGAAACCAGGCGGGCGGGGCGAATACACTTCGCTTTCGCGGATATCCCCAATTGCATAATCGGCGACGTAGGAAGGCAGGAAGGGCTCGGCGAAACTTGCTGGTATTGGGTGGGGTCGATACCATCCGCGAAGACAAAGCAGGTAGGCGGAGTATACGTATCAGGCGCCACGCTCGAAGGCGACGAAATGCCAGAGAGAGAGGTGATTGAACTGCAAAATCTTGTATGGGAAATGTTCGAGCCATTTTCGCAAGCCTATTCCAAATATGGCTACACGATGGAGCATTAGAGCCGGTGATCAATCCGCTGCAATTCGAGGCCCTGGTAGTTCGCCCATGCCTGAATATGCTGGCGGAGCACGACGCCAGGCTGGCAAGCGATGCGTCCGTTACCCTGATGCTCGGCACCGCCGCCCAGGAATCGGATTTCGGTTACTACATGAGACAGCACCCCCGGGGGCCAGGCCGAGGCCCCTGGCAGGTGGAAGGAACGACACACAGGGACGTGTGGCGCTATCTGCGCCGCAGTAGCAATAAGCCCTTGCTCGATATCGTCGCTGGCATGAGCATAGGCGGAAGCTACTCCCGCATCCCTGACGAGGCAGAGCTCGTCTACAATCTGCGCTACTCCTGCGCGATCGCCCGTATTAAATTCTGGATGATCCCCGAGGCCTTGCCGGAGGATCTCGAAGGGCTCGGGGAATATTGGGACGTGTATTACAATGCGAACCCGGACCATGGTACAGCGGAGCAGTGGCTCGAAAAATATCGATACTTTGTGGAGGGTGAAGGATGAACGGTAACAAGAACTGGTATCAATCCAGGGGGATGATCGGCTCCCTGGTGGCATTTATCTCGATCCTGGCGGGCCAGTTCGCAGGGATAACGATCAGCGAAGCAGAGCAGGCGGAGCTCGTGGAATTGTTCCTAACCGGCGCGGGGCTGGTGGGCTCGATCCTGGCCTGGGTAGGCAGGAAGGGCGCAAAGCATTCCATCCGGCCGATCAAAGCGCAAACGCATAAGGTGTCCAGATTCGTGGTGCTGCTCTGCCTGGGGCTTTTTTCTTGCCTGGATGCAAGGCGATAAGAGCCGAAGACGGCACGCCAGGCGGCGAGGTGGCGTTCATCCGGGTCAGTAAGGGGGAGTTTGGCACCAATCTCTCGCGCTTCATCGGGATCGCAGCGGAGGGCGATTACTGTCAAATTACGATCAGCGATGCCGATTATGAGTGGACAAGCGAGGACATGGAATTCTGGAAACTCCATTGCCCGCCCGACGATACTCGTGCAGAATTATTGCGTCTCCTATCTGAACCTGATCCGTGATTTATGCGAACCCGCCGCCGCAGAGCTCGATTCCACCGCAATCCAGCGGCGGCGCTAATCGCCCATAGCGAGGCGAGCTACCGGCTAAGCGACGCGGTGGTCTATCATGGCCGGGTCCTGGCTATCCCCGAGCATTTCACTCGCAACGCGCTGATGGAGTCCGAAGACTTCTCAGACGGCTCCCATTGGAATAAGACAAGATCCAGCGTGGCTGCCGATGGTGGCACGGATCCCCTGGGCGGCACGGATTCTTTTAAGCTACTCGATAGCGTCGACAATGGGACGCACCGCATGTTCCAGCTATCGAATCCGATACCGGTCTCCAATGGCGAGGAAATCACCCTAAGCATATTCGCGAAGGCTGCCGAGCATCCGGCGATCGAGCTCCAGGCTGTCGCCACGAATTCCGCTTATATCGGATTCGATTCCGGCCGCTTCGATCTGGAGAATGGCGAGGTTGACGTAGCCGGCGGGGGCGCCACGATTCAGGACTGGGGGAATGGCTGGTATCGATGCTCGGTGAAAGGGACCATCAATGACGATTACTGCATTATCGATATCAGGATGGTTAATTCGAGCGGCGATAATAATTTTATCGGCGATGGCACCGATGGCGTTCTGATATTCGGCGCCCAGGTAGAGCGAGCAGGATCTCCCTCCGCTTATCAAGCGATCGCGCTGAATCGGTCAATGAATACGATCCTCGGCGATTCCAGCACCGTTCGATTCGCTCCGCCTGGAACCATACTCAGCAATGGCACCACCGGCGATTGCGTGACCTCTCCCGCCTCCGGGATTACCTCCAGCCTGGCGTGTGCCGCCTGGGTGCGGCCATACCGATTCGATCCCCAAACGGATCATATGGAAATCGGCAGCCAGAGCGACGCGGGCAGCGATCGAGGTTGGGAGTTCTACCTCTCCACCACTGGCTACTTGAATGCCACCATTTCTGCCGATGGATCCGCGATCGTGACCGGGGCTTGCACGGCGCTGCTCTCGTCGGTAATGCCAGCGAGCGGCGGTTGGGTTCTCATGGTCTGGGACGATACTGCAGATACCGTCAATTTCTATTACTGCCTGGACGGCCAGCCCTGGAGCGATCCGGACGAATTGAATTGGGAGCAGCTCGGCGATGCCGATGTGGCGCTCGCTTCTGCAGGCCTTTTCAATTCCTCCATGAATGTCTGCGTGGGCGCCTGGAATGACGGCGGCGGCCGGATATGGGACGGGTGCATCGGGCGATTCAAGCTCTGGAGCGGCGCGACCTCCGTCACTGATGGCGCCCTGTCTTCTGGTACTCTCGTTCGCGATTTGCAGCCCAGGCTGCAGACAGACTTCGAGAATGGCAATACTGATACCTTTTCCTCGGGCGGGGATACATGGACACAGAATAGCGACGTCTATATCAATCCCTACGGGCAGCCCATCGTCAAGGGCGGGGTGTGGCCTGCTATGAGACCGAGGAAGGGGTGGCGATTTCTGCCCCGCTTACAATAGCCGCGGTTGCCAGGACTACCGATAACGCCACAAATCAAAATCTATTCTCGGCCAGGAGCGAAGGCGCGAACTCGCCCCAGATCTCCCACACGGCCACCGCCTTCCGCCTGAATGCTGGCGGCAATCTCGATACCGCCTCGATCGATCGCGCCCCTCACGCCTTCATTGCCCGGCATGCTGGCGACGCCAGTACACAATTCGCGGTGAGCGGCATGGCGGAAGTGACAGGCGATGCCAGCGCTTACTACTCCACCCCCAATACAGCGGCCACCGCCCTTACCGGCAACATAGATCTTCGCTGGTTTGGTTTTCTGACTGACTGGACGTCCTCGGGCGGAGAGCAGTGTTTTTCCTCGAAGTATGACTCGAATACCGATATCTCGTTCGCCTTCTCTATGAATTCCAGCGGGGCGCTGAAAATCCTGCTGTCCCAGGATGGCACGACCAGTATCTCGCGGACAGCCACGTCGAGCGTAAATCCCAGTATTACCGACAGCGCACCGCAGGGGGTGCGGGTCACCGTCGATATCACCGGCGAGGCAATTTTCTATACCTCAGTAGATGGCTTTAATTGGGTTCAGCTTGGGGATGCACAGGCATTCGATGCGATTTCTGGTATTCACAATAACGCCTCGGAATTGGTGATCGGCTCGATTCAGAAGGGCGGCGCCTGGCGTGCGACCGGCGGCGTAATGTGGGCCGAGTTTTATGATGGCATCGATGGCACCCTGGTGGCGCGATTCGATAAGCGCAACATGTACCGGGAGATAGCGGACAGCGTGAAGCGATACCCGATCTGGGCGCCATCTGGCTCGAAGGAGGGGAGCAATTTTTACACCTCCGATTTCTCTGCCGGGGCGGATGGCTGGACAGCAACAAACGGCGCGGTGGCCGGGAACATTGATTCTATTGCTGGCTTCGATGACTGGCTTCGATTCACCTGCGATACCACTGACGGCTTTCATAACCTGGTTTCTCCGACCTCCTGGCTTACCGTGGGCGACCGGTACCGGATCACCTTGGATTGCTATATCCCGTCATCGAATAGCGACCTGGCTGCGATAATGGTCTACAGCGGCGGCACCGCAATACCGGGCACCGCAGGCGACATAGTCGACGATACGGACAATATTGTAAGCCTGACCTTCGATTTTCACGCGATAGAAACGCACATGCGGATCTACGGGAATACCGGCTCGGGATTCAGCTTTCAGGATGCCGGCGGCGATGACGTTTTCTATGTCCGGAATATCGTAATTACCCATTTCGCCAGCGGCGAGGTCTGGACAGGCTTTGGGGACTGCAGGCTCGATCGCCTGGGCTATGACGTAATACTTGGCGACGCCTCCAAGTTTCGGGAGCACGATCACGGGCACGTCTTGATGCATGGCTTGGGCGTCAGGCGATCATAGAATTTCTTGAACGCTACAAGAACGAAGAACTTCAACTTCCGCTAAGCCTGTCGTCGGAGAGGCGCAACATAAGTAGCTGAGGAGGGGGTATCGTGGTTACACGGGCAGCCAAAATAGCGGGGAGTGAAGACGCCATGCCGGCGATGCCGGTGCGATCAATTGTAGAAGATGGATTGGTGACCGCCAGGATGTTGGCGGCGACAGTGGAGCGCGAAGACCGGCTCGGTTTCGCTCGGTCGTTCATCTTCGCTGTTGTGTCTGCGTATTGGAAAGAACAGCAGGATGGTTCCAGTCGGCCTTGGTCTGTGTGCAAACTGCCCTCGGGTATCGAACTTGCTTCCCTGTCGAAAGAAGCGGCTGAACTGGCGCGGCCCATTGGAACGGCTGCTGCCGCGCTGGACGTGATGGATGCCAGTTACCTGATCGGTTTGTTGTATACCGGGATGATGCCCGGCAGGTATCGGGCAAAACTGGGCGCATATTACACACCGCCGGCGCTCTGCGAACGGCTGCTGGACATGGCGACAGATGCGGGCGTCGATTGGCGTTCAGCCCAGGTGCTCGATCCCACCTGTGGCGGTGGTGCATTCCTTTCGCCAGTGGCGCGACGGATGGTGGAAAGCTTGAAGGACTGCAGCGCCAAGATCGCTCTGAAAAACATTCAGCGACGTTTGTACGGATTCGAGCTGGACCCGTTTGCAGCATGGATGTCGCAGGTATTCCTTGAGGTGACTCTCAGCGACCTGTGCCGTGAGGCAGGAGCGCGACTACAGTCGGTTGTGCGCGTATGCGACAGTCTTGAACAGACGCCTGATGGAGAAGGCTTCGACCTGGTTGTCGGTAATCCACCATACGGGCGTATCACGCTATCGACGGAGCTGCGCGAGAAGTTCCGACGCAGCCTGTTCGGTCATGCAAATCTGTACGGTGTGTTTACTGACCTGGCGCTGCGCTTAACTAAGCGGGGTGGCGTGATCGCTTATGTGACGCCGACGAGCTTCCTTGCCGGCGAGTACTTTAAGGCGCTACGTGGTCTGCTTGCCCTGGAAGCGCCGCCAGCGAGTATCGACTTTATTGAGGAACGCAAGGGCGTCTTTGCAGATGTACTGCAAGAAACACTGTTGGCGGCATATCGCCGTGGTGGAGATCCCGGAGCGGGAGAGGTTCATTTCATTTCTCCGGGACAGGACGGCTCAATCGAGACGACGGCAGCGGGCACGTTCAGCTTGCCCAAACAGCCTGACCAACCGTGGCTAATGCCGCGCACCGAAGCGCAGAGTGTTCTATTGCGTCAGGTTGATGAGTTGCCATACCGACTGGTCGATTACGGCTACACGGTGAGCACCGGGCCGCTGGTGTGGAATCGTCACAAGCCGAGTCTACGGGATTCGCCTGGAAAAGGTCGTTATCCGCTAGTTTGGGCGGAATCAGTGCGTTCGGACGGTGTGTTTGAGTTCCGAGCTCAAAAGCGCAATCACAAACCTTATTTCCAACCGGGAGCGAAGGAACACTGGGTGGTGACGGATTTTCCGTGCGTGCTTTTGAAGCGGACAACGGCGAAGGAACAATGCCGGCGTTTAATCGCGGCTGAGCTGCCGGCGTCATTCATCGAGGAGCACGGTGCAGTCGTTGTCGAGAACCATTTGAACATGATTAAGCCACTGAACGGAACGCCGGAGGTAGCGCCGGCGGCACTGTCAGCGCTGCTGAACAGCAACGTGGTTGACCAGGTATTCCGGTGCATCAACGGCAGCGTTGCCGTGTCGGCCTACGAATTGGAAGCGTTGCCACTGCCGTCACCCGAAGGCATAAAGGAAATCGAGCGTCTGGTGAAGCGGAGGGCAAAGCGCGAAACGCTTGAGCGTGCGGTGGAGCGTTTATATATCAACGAGGTGGGATGATGCCATTACCCGATATAAAAAACGAACAGAACCGCCGGGCTATCAAGTCCATGATCGCAAGCCTGCATCGCAATGGGATCGAGGTCAGCTCGGGCACCTTCGTCGAATGGCCCGCCCTGGCTGAATCAGAAGGCCGGATCCAGGGCTTTCAATTCGCCCCGCCCAATGATCCGGATCGATTTATTATCCAGATCTCCGGGGAGTCGAATCTCCTTATTGACCTGAATGGCGGGCACAATGGGTATCGCGCAGAGGCGCACGAGCTCGCCAAGCGATATTACAAAATTCCCGAGTAATCGGTTAAGCTATCAGCCCGATAGGAGGAACCACCATGCCACGCACAGAGACTTATCAGCCGGTCCCGGTCTTCCCTGGATCTCATAAGCAGACCGTGCCCTCCAGCCTCGCAGCAAACGTGGCTCTCGGGGGTGTAGTAGCAGTATCGAGCGTCGATGCTGATGTAATCATCCGGGAGCAGAATTCGAGCGGGAATATCATCCGCCGAATCCCGGCTACCGATCTGACTCATGCCATCGGGGACAGCTTCGAGTGCTTCAATGCCCGATCCGATAGCGGGCTTTACCTCGAAAGCGCCGCTACAGAGGGCGAGCTTATTTTCATGGTGCAGTTCTACGACTAGCGCTTATGACCAATGGCGGCCACCAATACCTCGGGGCGATGCCTGTCGCAGACCTCGTCCCTTATGCCCGCAATGCGCGGCAGCATAGCCCCGAGCAGATCCAGCAGATAGCCAAATCCATCACGGAATTCGGTTTTATCAATCCGATAATCATCGATGACGCCAGCAACATTATTGCGGGCCATGGCCGCATTCTGGCGGCGGAGCTGCTCGGCCTGGCGTCGGTCCCAGCGATACTGGTCGACTATCTGACCGAGGCTCAGCGCAAGGCATACATTCTGGCCGATAATCAGATCGCGCTTAATTCGACCTGGGATATGGAAATGCTACGGGTCGAGATATCGGATCTCGAGAAGCTGGACATTGATGCCCTGGATCTGGGTTTCAGCCCGGAGGAATTGCAGGAGATCCGCTTCGATGACGGCGCGGAAATCGAATTCCCTGACCTGGGCGGACCGAAGGAACCCTTTCAGCAGCGCACCTTCGTGCTGCATGATACCCAGGCGCCCATCGTGGAGGCGGCCATCAAGCTGGCCCGCGACCTGGTCGACGCCGAGAATCCCAATCCGAATAAGAACGGGGCGGCCCTGGCCCTGATCTGCAAGGAATACATCGATAGCCATGGCGACAGCTAAGGACATTCGCATCGCTCCCATATCGAGCGCCGCGGCCAATAAGGTGGTGAAGCGGATCCACTACTCGGGCAAGCATACCCAGAATAGCCAGCTCCACTTCGGGGTCTTCCTCGATGACCGGCTCGAAGGGGCGCTGCAATTCGGCCCACCCATCGATCGCAGGAAGGTGATCGGGCTGGTGCAGGGGACGGAATGGCACCAGATGCTCGAATTGAATCGCATGGCCTTCTCCGATTCGCTGCCGCGCAATTCGGAAAGCCGAGCTCTCGCGATATGCTTCCGCCTGATCCGGCGGCAATACCCCCAGATAAAATGGGTTCTCAGCTACGCCGATGCCACGCAATGCGGGGATGGAACGATATACCGGGCCTCGGGCTTCGTGCTTACCCAGATCTCCAAGAATAAGACCATGCTCCGCCTGCCGGATGGCAGTATCGTGGCTGACAAGACGCTCAATGATCACCCGGTGCAGAATGCAGGATGGTGGAAGAAGCGGGGCGCAGAGCCCCTGGCTGGCTTCCAGCTTCGCTATATCAAGTTTCTGGACGAGGCCTACCGGGAGCGCCTCACCTGCCAGGAATTAGAATTCTCGGAAATTGACCGAGTTGGGGCCTCGATGTATCGTGGCAAAAAGCGGGTGACATTGGGCTAACTCTCGGCCCCACCGGGAGAGCGGCGGTTCAAATCCGACCCACCCGCTCCAATAATTCAGATCTGCTCCCAAATATGAACTATCGAGCCCATGCCAGAATGCCTATACAGAATCAGCGGGAGGAAACCGATCACCATTTCGGTATGCGGCTCTGGATCATCGTCCCAGATCACGGTGATAGACGATAGATTCTCGCCGACGCCGACCAGGGTTCCCCACTTCCCTTCGCCCTCGCAAGTAGCGAAAAAGCAGATCTCCACCTCCCGCCAGATCCGATTCGGCTCAACCATCGCCATATATCCAGAGGCAGAAATCGCCGGATCGGTAAGCGTATCAGTCTGCCGCTCGCCATCATTGAAGACCAGACGGGCCAGGGTCCATTCGTATACCTCCTGGGCCTGCACAGGGGCGGCGAGGAAAATCGCAAGGATTACAATGCTTTGCAGGTATTTCATTACTTGTTTACTCCATGTGACCGCGCAGGATTGCGCCAGGCGTGAGGGTAGGCAGGTTTCGGAGGCATTACAATGAGCCAGCGGTCCCACAAAAATGGCAAGGATAAGGGCGGAAGGCCGAAAAAATCCCTTACCCGATCGCAGTACTCGCAATTGGAAAAACTGGTAGCCCGCCAGATGACCGGCGCCGAATGCGCTGCCATGCTCGGCCTGCATTACGATACGCTGAACCGCATATTGCAGGACGATTGGGCGGAAGCCCTGGAAAAGGCCGAAGGGGATCTCGAGGCGATGCCTGATTATCTGGCGGATGGTTTTTCAAAGTACTTTGAGCGTTTCCGGCAAGTGGGAATTGCCAGCCTCCGCAATAAGCAATACGAGGTGGCAATGGCAGGCAGCGAGCGGATGCTGATCCATCTGGGCGAACAGTACATGAATCAGCGCCGCAAGGCTGATATCACCAGCAAGGGCGAATCGATCGCGCCCCAGGAGCAACTAAGCGACGATGAACTCGCAAGCGCACTTGAAGAACGAGGACTCCCGACCAGCATTTACCACTAGCGATTTAGATCTGCTGGAGGAAAAGGCGCGGCGAGAGGCTCGCGAATCCTTCTGGGCATTCCGCCGATACATGAATCCCAAGATGAAAGTCGGGTGGTTCCAGCGGGACGTATGCCGCCGCCTGCAGCAATTCTATGAAGACCTGATCGCGGGGCTCGCCCCGATCCTGATCCTCTGCACACCCCCGCAGCATGGCAAATCTGAGACGGTAACCGACTTCCTGGCATGGCTATTCGGCAAGCGGCCGGATATGCGCACGATCTATGCCAGCTACTCTGGCCGCCTGGGGGTGCGAGCAAATAGCCGTATCCAGCGCCTTATGGATACCGAAAAATACCGGCGCCTATTCCCGGAGACCAGGCTCAATGCCCAGGCGTCCAGCCAGGAGGGCACCTACCAGCGCAACAAACAGCTACTCGAATTCGTGGGCAAGGAAGGATCATTCCGCAATACGACCGTTGAGGGATCGATCACTGGCGAGGGGCTCGACCTGGGGGTGGTAGACGATCCCATCAAAGGCCGGGCCGAGGCGCAGAGCGAGCACCATCGGGAAAAGGTCTGGTCCTGGCTGGTGGATGATTTCTTTACCCGCTTCTCGAATGACGCCGGCACGATAATGATCCTCACCCGCTGGCATTATGATGACCCTGCTGGCCGCCTGATGGATGAAAGCCCCGAGGCGGTGATGGCTCGGTACCCGGCAATCGGATCGAGCGATGCCGTAATGATGCCGGAGGACCCCCGCGAGCCAGGGGAGGACGAGCCGCTATTCCCCGAACTCAAAACGCACCGCTTCCTGATGAAGCGCAAATCCCTGATGACCCAGGCGAGCTGGAGCGCCCTGTATCAGCAGGATCCGCTCATGGGCGAAGGGGCCATGTTCCCCCCTGGGTCGTTTCAATACCTCGAAGTATTGCCTTCCAATATCCGGAAATCGATTCGCTACTGGGACAAGGCGGGCACCTCCGGCGGCGGCGCTTACACTGCTGGCGTATTGATGCACGAATTGAAGGATGGCCGCTTTGTGGTAGAGCATTGCGAGCGGGGGCAATGGGGGGCGCTGCAGCGAGAGAATGTCATCAAGACCACCGCCGATAGCGATGGAACTGGCGTGCATGTCTACGTTGAGCAGGAACCAGGCAGTGGCGGGAAGGAGTCAGCAGAGAATACAATCCGCCGACTAAGAGGGTATGCTGCTTTTGCCGATAGAGTGACCGGTGATAAAGTAACCCGAGCCGAGCCCTATGCCGCCCAGGTCCAGGGGGGAAATGTGTATCTGATTCGCGGGAAATGGAACAAGCCTTTTACCGACGAGCACGATTATTTCCCAGGTAAATTTATGGACCAGGTCGACGCGGCCGCCGGGGCGCTCGCGAAGCTGATCGGTAAAACCCGCGTCTCGGCCGATGACTTTGCATTTTTTGGGGAACCAACGGAGCCCGATTTCTAATGATTGAAAAAATCCCGCTATTACGAGCGTTCGCCGCCGACCGTCAGGCGCCCAAAGGCAAGGAAGTCGGAATCGCCGACATATTCGGCACCTCCCTATTCGCTCCGGCGGAAGGCATTCAGGTCTACAATCCGAGCGCCCTGGTAGGCAGGCGGGGGCTCGCCATCTATGACGAAATGCGTCGCGACGAGCAGGTCCGATCTGCGATGCAATTCAAGAAATCCGCGGTCATGGCCTCGGGCTGGTCGCTTCATGCGCCCGATGGAGAGGACGATGACTGGGAGCCCCTGGCGCTGGTGCAGGAGCAATTCGACAGCCTGGGCAAAGGCGAGATTTTCTTCACCGGCTCGGGCTTCGGCGACAAGGTGCTGGAGATTCTCTCGGCCATGGAATACGGGTTCTCCGTGACCGAAAAGCTCTGGGAATCTAGGGATGGCGTTGTCTGGCTGGACGATATGAAAGTCAGGGCGCCCCACAATATGTTTTTCGATATCGATAGCCATGGAAATATCACCGGGCTACGGCAGTCAGATCTCCCGCTCCCGATCGCTAAATTTCTGGTAATGGTCTACAGCCCGTATTTTCAGAACCCCTACGGCGAGTCGGATCTCGAGCCCGCATATCGAGCCTGGTGGACGAAATCCAACGCCTACAAGTGGCTCGCGATGCTGCTGGAGAAGCACGGCATTCCCCCGATTTTCTACCTGTACGATCCGGAAGGGATTGACGAGACCAGCAAGGGGCGCTTGCGCACGATCATGGAGAGAATCCAGGCGGCCACAGTCGGCCTGATCCCCCGCGGCGGCGGCAAGGATAGCGGCGAAATGTGGAGCCCGAATCTTGCCTCCAATGTCGATGACGTATTCATTCCGGCGCTGAATAAATTCGATAACGATATTGCGAAGGCGATACTGGTCCCAGGCCTGCTGGGATTCACGAGCGATACTGCCGAGGGGTCCTTCGCCCGGGCGGACGTCCATTTCGATGCATTCATGCTGGTAGTGAATAAGGTACGGGAGACCGTCGAGTGCATTATCAACAGCGGGGTAATCAAGGATATCGTCGATTTCAATATCCCGGGCGCTGATCAGTACCCACTATTCAAGCTGAACCCCCTAACCGATGACGTTACCGATGTGATCCTGAAATCATGGTCGGATCTTGTCTCGGGCAAGGTGGTCAATCCCCAGCAGGAAGACGAGCGCCATATCCGGGAGGCTCTGAAATTCCCGCCAATGAGCGAGGAAACCGAAGCCAAGTGGGACGAGCCAGAGGACGAGCCGCCGCTGCCTGATCTGGCGCCTGACGAGGATCTGCCGCCGGAGGAAGAAATCGACCCGGAGAAAGGGGAGGAACTCGATCCCGAAATGTCGCTTTTCGCATCCCGGCCGCTGAATGTCTATGAGCGCAAGGTAAATTTCGCCCAGGTGGTGAAAGGCCTGGACGCGATCGAGGGCCAGTCAATCGATCGCCTGGCGTCCGATATGACGAGCATCAGGGATAAGCATATCGAGCACCTGCGGCGGTCCTTCCAGCCTACTCAGAAATGGGTGCGGGAGATGGAGATCCGGGGCTTTAATCGCTGGCGGCAAAATCTGGAGGAAAGCATGCGTGCCAATCTGGAGTTCGGCCGGGAGCGGATCCGAGGCGAGATTCCTGGCGCCTTCGCCGATGCCGGGCCCGCATTCGTGCCAGCAGAGGCAGTGCGGGAAATGCGGAACCGAGCTCTCGATCGCAGCACTACGGTGAAGGGGCGCCTGCTGGATTCGATCCGCAATATCCTGATCAATGGCATCGCTGCTGGCCGTACCCTGCAGGATATGATTCCAGAGATCGAGAAGGCCTTCCTGCCTTACATCGGCAATGACCGGGTGCTGAAGAACGGCGAGCCCCTGAAGCGCCATACGATCGAGAATATCGTGCGCACAGAGTCTACCAGGGCGTTTAACCGCGGCCGATTGGTCGAGATACGTCAGAAGGGCGCCCGGGATTTCGTGCAAGGCGTCCAGTACTCGGCGGTCATCGATTCGCGCACCACGAGCGTTTGCCGGCACCTGGATGGAAAAATATTCCCGCCAGATTCCAGTGATTTGACAGGACTCACCCCGCCGAACCATCATATGTGCCGGTCGGTATTGGTGCCCGTCCTGATCGACGAGCCGGTCGAGCAATCCGATTTAATCACCCCCGCCCAGGTAGGGCGCGGAAAAGAGTTAGCAACCGAGGGTTTCGTTTAATGGCTAAATTACAATTGATCATCACCGGCGCCGGGCATTCGGGCACCACGTACATTACGCACATGCTCAGCAGGGCCGGAGTGAACGCTTTCCATGAGAGCGCCGCTCGCTGCCAGTTCTTCCGGCCGGAATCCGACCAGGTGGTCGAGGTATCCTGGCTGGCGGCAGGCTATGAAATCCCCGAGGGTATCCTCGTCTATCATCTGGTCCGCCATCCCTGCCTCGTGGCGAATTCCTTCCGGGGCTTTTTCGATCCGCATATGCGCCAGGACCAGTATCAGGCATTCGTGCGAGAGCGCCTGCCGGATCTGAGCGACGAATGGCCGGAGCTCGATTACTGGCTCGATTGGAACGAGAGAACGAAGAACCTCGATCCCGATCGCACCTTCGTGCTGGAAGACCTCGACGTCGATGATTTTCTCGATGCCATCTGTGAGGATCTGGGTATCGAAATCGACGAGAGCAATCGCCGCGCAGCGCACGAGGCGCCCAGGGCCAATGTCCGAAGCAACGCCTACCTGTACGGCAAGATCGATTCCTATCCCCGGCTCGATGATCTGGTCGAGGCCTGCATCGAGTACGGCTTCGACCTGGAGCCATACCTCGAACCTCCTGGCGAGGAAGACCAGGCGAGCGATGATCAGTCCCAGGCTGCAGATCAGACTGCAGAAGGCGAACCGGCAGGCACCGAGGCCGATACCGACACCGTTGAAGCTGGGGAGGACGCGGCCGCCGGAGGGGAAGCAGAATCGGAGGTAGCCGCCTCCGAGCCCTCCGGCGGGGAAAGCGAGCCCGGTGATCAGGCAGAGCCCGCGGATCCCCAGCAGGCAGAGCGCGAGGAAATCACCGAGGACAATATCGCCTTGCTCGGGATCGGCAGCAAGCCGGAAAAGCCTACCAGGGTGGATATGATGAACTGGTTGCGCGAGCGCCAGGCGTCCTATGAGACGGACGACAATCGCGCCTCGCTGGTGGCGAAAGTACTGGAGGTGGCGAACAGGCCCGCCGAATAGTACAGTAAGCGAATCCTAGAAGGCCGCCCCCGTTTCGGTTGCTCCTGGCGGGGAATTTCAGGGAAGGCAGGCGACTTGCTCAACTGAATAGGCCGACCTCGGCAGGCGATGGCTGGAGCGCCCCGGCTATCGCCTACTCGTTTTCGGAGGCGGAGAAATGGCCGGTATTAAGAACGTCGAAATTATGCGGGTCGGTATCTGGAACCGCACCAAGTTCACCCTGAAGCACCTGCAGTCGATCGCTGCAAATTTCCTGAATCAAGATTTTGATGTGCCGCTGAAGCTGGGCCATACCAATGCGCCCGATGCTCCGGCATTCGGATGGGTGCGAAACGTCCGGCTCCAGGGGGAGCGCCTGGTCGCGGATTTCGAGGATATCCCCGAGAAGGTCTTCGGCCTGATCAGGGACAAGATGTTCAACAATGTCAGCGTGGAGATTTTCTTCGACTTCGAGCGGGGCGGGAAGAAATTCGATCGGGTGCTATCAGCAGTGGCCCTCCTGGGCGCCCAGATCCCGGCCGTTTCAAAGCTGACGCCGCTGGCCGATAGCATCAAGAAGCAGGAAGGGCCGAGGCCGAGCTCTCCTTCGAGCTGGAATTCGACCTCGATCGCAATGACTTCCTGGCGAAAAACGGCGAATGCGAGATAGCCCTCCAGATTGACAAGCTGGCGGGATTGCACTCAGAATTCACTAACTCGGCGCGAGACGCGCAAAAAGCAGAGGTCTATACCCGCCTGGATTCGATCCCGGCGGAACTGGTAAGGGCTCTGCTGAGTATGTTCCGCCTCCAGGCGGACGGGGATTTCGAGCAAACCCAGAAGGTCATCGACCATGCTGGGATTAGCGCGAGCGACCCACAAGCATTCCGGCAGTTGCTCTGGAAGGAGCTGACCGGGAAATTTCATCAACCATCCAAACCCAAAGGGGGACCGATGGATCAATTAGTCAAGCTGTTATCCTTGCTGGTGGGAAATCTCGCCGGTAGCGATAAATCCAAGCGCGACGCGACGATGGCTACCCTGGCCCAGATCGCCGGGATGAAGGTGGAGTATTTCACCGACATTCTGGACGGAAAGGTCGAGTCCATCTCCGACGCTGACTTGGAGGGGCTGGGCAAGGCATTCGCTTCTGGCGGCGAGGACACAGACTCGCTCAAAGCCAAGATTGCCACGCTGCAGGCCAAGCTCGACGATGCCGATGGAGACAGCCAGCAAGTCGCCATGCTGCAGCAACGCCTGCAGAAGATGGAAGACGAGCGGGCTGCCGAATTCGCCGAGCGCCGAGTAGCCGCGTGCAAGATCCCAGCACTGCGCCATCACCTGCGAGCTCTATTCGAGCTTGCCGGCAAGGTGGGCGATGACCAGAAAGTGAAGCTTTTTTCCGTTGATTCTAACGGCAAGAAAGACTTCCAGGAGGTCGAGCCCGTAACCGTCGTTGAGCAATTCTCGCAATTGCTGAATGACAAATTTTCCAAGTATTTCACCGAAACCGGCGGCCATGAGGATCGCACTGTTTCCGGTGGATCAGATCAGGATGTTAGCGAGGAAGTCGATCGCGCAGTATCCGCCTACATGGAGAAGCACGACAAGCTCAGCTACTCCGAGGCGCTGAATCGCGTGCTGGATGCTGACCCGGATCTGAAACAGCGTTACGCGGGAGGTCTGAACTAGCGATGGCTGAACAAGGCAAAGCTTTTTACACCGTATCCGCGAATGCTGCCGCAGATCTGTCGGCGAAGCAGTATCACCTGATGCGCTTCTCCGCTGCCGATACTGTCAATCAGTCATCGGATGCTGCTGACCGCAATTTCGCGGGCGTATTGCAGAACAAGCCCCAGGCCAACGAGGCTGCCACTCTCCGCCGAGGCGGGAAGTGCAAAGTAGTCGCGGGCGCCTCTGGCTCCGTTCATGCTCTCATCACTGCCAACGGGTCGGGTCGAGCTACTGCCGTCCTGTCTGGCTCCAATGCACTGGTCATCGGTCGCTATCTCGAAGCGCCCGGGGCTAACGGCGACATTGTAACGGCGGAGATTTTCGAGACGCCTTACGTGTGGGCCGGCTTAGCGATCTAAGGGAGGGCTTATGCCAGCTACATTAGTCGGGCGCGATGCCCACCACGACGTCGCTCTAGCCAACTATGCCATTCAGGCTTTCGCATCGGGCGCCGACGCCGGTTACATCGGCGAGGCCCTGTTTCCTACCATTTCTCCCGTGGCAAAGCAGAACGATCGATACTACAAGATCGATCCGGACAGCTACTTGCGCGTGGCGGACTCCAGGCGGTCGCCTGGCGTGGCCGCGAATCGGGTGGAGTGGAAGGTTAGCTCGGATGGTTTCTTTTGCGACAACTATGCACTGGCGGATGAAATTCCGCTGGAAGATCTGGCGAATGCTGATGGCGTTCTGAATGCCCGGCAGGGCTCGGCTGATTTCATCACCGATAACCTGCTGCGGGATCGCGAACAGCGAATCGCCAACAAGGTGACCTCGGTCAGCAATGTGGGCTCTGGCGTTGTCCTCTCGGGCAATAATCAATGGTCTGCAGTGCAATCCGCCGATATCCTGGGTCAGATCTCCACAGGCCGACAGCACATCCATTCGCGCACCGGCATCCTGCCGAACGTGCTTGCAATGGACTGGAAGTCCTGGGATCTGATGACCCGGAACGAGCGGTTGATCGAGCTTTTCAAGAACGTCCAGGGCGGGCGCCTCACGAAGCAGAACCTTCTCGACCTTTTCGAGCTGGAAGACATTCTTGTCTCGAAAGCGGTCAAGAATACTGCCAACGAGGGCGCCGCTGCAGCCATGGCGAGTGTCTGGGGTGATGCAGCGGTACTGGCATATGTCAATCCGCGCATCAAGTCTCAGCGAGTCACCACCTTCGGTGTGGGCTTCCGCTGGATACCGCAGGGCATGCGCCATACCATGCAGGCCTTTCGTGATCGCTTCGATAAGGCGGGTGAACCGCATACCGAAGTGGTCGAGGTGGGCTACTATGCTGACGAAAAGATCGTCGGTCAGGACCTCGCTTACGCGATTACTGATACCCAGGCATAGTCTTGAACTGCTGACCCATCCGGGTTAAAAAGGGGGCTACCGAAAGGCGGCCCCCTTTTTCTTTTCCCCTGATTTGCTGCCGATCGTCCATACATCACTGGAGGATCTACCCCTATGTCCGAAAATCTCGACCTGGTTATCATCTGCCCCGGCATGCGCTTCGATGGCGACACCGATGGCCCCCTGGGCGGCAGCGAGACTGCCTGCCGCGAATTGTCCCGAGCTCTGCAGCGCCAGGGCGCCCATGTAACCGTATTCAGCGATTGCGGCGCGACGAAGGTCTGCGATGGCGTGAAGTATATGCCGATAGAGCAGGCCCAGGCCTACACCGGCGGCACGCCGCATGATGTGACGATAGTCCAGCGGCGGCCGGAAATATTCGGCAACAAGACTAATTCCCTGCTGAATGTTCTATGGACCCATGATCTTGCGATGAAGCGGGCCGAGACTCCCTTCCGGGCGGCGCTCTGGAATATTGATCAGGTATTCACGGTATCGGAATGGCATCGCCAGCAGATGATCGAGACCTACGATTTACCGGAAAGCCTGGTCTACGGCACCCGCAATGGCATTGATCCCGATCTGATAGCCCTGGCCAGGGAGCAGGCGGGATCTCGAGATCCCAATAAATTGATGTACTGCGCTCGGCCGGAGCGCGGGCTCGACGTCCTGGCGGAGAAGATCTTGCCGGAACTGCTGGAGCGCAATCCCGATTATTTCCTCTGCGTGGCTACCTACGGAAACGTAGTGCCGGAGATGAAAGACTTTTATGACCATATCAATAAATTGCTGAATCAATTCGGCGATTCCGTTCAATGGCTCGGCGAGCTCGATAAAGTATCGCTATATCGGGAATACATGGAGGCGGGATGCTACGTCTACCCCACCCCCTCGCCTACCATGCCGAATTTCCGGGAGACCTCCTGCATCACTGCCATGGAGTGTATGGCCTGCGGGCTGCCATTCGTCACCAGCCACCGCGGGGGGCTCGCTGAGACACTCGGCGATTACGGGGTGTTCGCGGGCGAGCATGCCCAGGAGGAAGACTACATCGAGCGCTTTGTAGATTGCGTGATTCACGTGGAGCCTCGCGAGCCGGTGCCAGCGGAGCGCCTGGCGTGGGATGGAGTGGCGAGCAATTGGCTATCGCATTTCCGGGAGCAGATCGCCGAGCGCAATAACGACGCAGAGCGCCTGGGCTGGCACCTGCTGCGGCACAATGATATCGAGGCGCTTCGCCATCTGGCCGCCGGCGGCGGGCTCTCCCTGGATCTGCAGTCCAGGCTGAACGAATACGATTCGGTAACCGCGGATAGCGAGGCGTATTACAACTCGCTCAGCAAGGAGTGGAGCGACGAGGTATTCAATGCGGTCCCGAGCGAGCCCCGCTTCCGGCAGTTGTCCACCTTTATCGGGCACCTCGATCCCAGCAGGAAACGCGTGCTGGATTGGGGGTGCAGCTATGGCGGGTATCTGGTCAATCTGGCGAATATGTTTCCCGATCGGACCTTTTACGGTGTGGATTTCGATCGCGGGGCCCTGGCCCGGGCGGCCGAGCTCCCGGCCAAGCATGGGAATGTCTACTTCTATCACGTGGATGATCTGCCCGATAACCTGCAATTCCATGTAGCCATCTGCACAGAGGTGCTGGAGCACGTCCAGCGGCCATGGGAGCTGATTGATCAGATCGAGGAGCGAGTATTCGAGCAGGGGGTGATCTACCTTACCGTGCCGCACGGGCCATGGGAGTACGGCAGCATCGATGCGCCTGAACATCTGTGGAATATGAGCGCCCACGATCTGCGCGATATGCTGCACGAGAAGGAAGGCGTGGCGCTTACCTCGATGACCTATTCGCTGGGCTATGGCCCGCTATCGGCGCCGGTAGGCTGGTGGGTGGTGACCTACATCAACAATGCGGAGAAGGAAACGCGCCCGATTGATATCGACCGGCATGTGCGCCTCCAGCGGCCGATGCAGACCGTCTCGGCTATGATGATTGCAGGGGGCCCGGCGGTCGACGAGACGCTGCTGTGGACTCTGAATAGCCTGCGCTTTCTGGCTTCCGAAATTGTAGTGGTCGATTGCGGCATATCGCACGAGGCCTATGGCATGCTGATCGAAAAGGGCGCCCGGGTGATCAGGAATGGCAGCGACGCCGAGCCTGGGCCTGATATGAAGATCGAGCCCATGGATGGAACCTTGCCGATCGCGGCCAGGGGCCAGCCTGTAGATCCGAAGGTGATCGGCTTCGAGCGAGCCCGGAATATGGGCCTGGGATTCGTCACCGGCGATTGGGTCCTCTGGATCGATACCGACGAGAAGCTGGTCCAGCCCGAGCGCCTCGCGAAATATCTGCGCGAGAATATGTATCACGGGTACGGGATTCAGCAGCACCATTTCGCTTGCGACACCCATTTCGACCCAGACAAGCCGGTGCGCCTATTCCGTAATCGCCCGCATGAGGGGAAGGAGATCCAATTCCATGGCGCTGTGCACGAGCATCCGGAGTTAGAGCTAAATGGCGGGCCTGGGCCGAGCATTATCCTGGCCGATTGCCATATTGCCCACCTGGGCTATCTCTCGGAGCCGGTGCGCCAGAAGCGATTCGGCCGCAATTATCCGCTGCTGGAACTGGACCAGGCTCGCAATCCTGACCGTGTATTACAAAAATCCCTGCTGATGCGGGATAAGATGATACTGGTCCGGGATCTGGTGCTAAGCCATGGCGGCCAGGTGCCCGAGGAAGCCCGGGCGCTCTGCCGGGAGGTAGTGGAGCTGCACCAGCAGCATTTTCTCGGGAAGGCGGTCTTTACCGGCAGCAATCCCAGCAAGTATTATGGTCAAGCCCTGGAGTTTCTGGGCGAGGGAATCACTGGCGAGGACCTGGAGCAGGCGGGCGTAATGAATGTCCTGCTGGAGCGCCACGCTAACGTCGAGGATCTGATCGCCGACATTGAGCATAAGGTCGCCGATCATGTAGCCCCCCGGGATCACGAGTATTACTAAATGGCCTTTTACACCACAGTAGAGAATGTCGAGGCGGCGATCCCGAGGGCGATCAATTCGGTATCGAACGTCAATTCCAGCGTGATCGCTACCCATATCCAGGCGGCGGACGGGATCATCAATGGCAAGCTGGCGAATCTGTACGCGGTACCGGTCAGCGGATCCAATCTGCTGGATACCATCGCGGTCGATATCGCCTGCTATCGCCTGCTGCGGCGCCAATTCACCCAGGAGCGCAAGAACAAATCCGAGTGGGTGAACTCCTACAACGATTCGATGGATATGCTGAAGGAAATCGCGAAAGGCAAGATGACCTTGACCGATTCCGCTGGCAATATCATTGCTCCGCGCACCAATAGCGGCGCCTGGTCCAATACCGAGAGCTATATCCCCACGATGAACGAGGATGCATTCTCGGAGCATTTCATCGATAACAACAAGCTGGACGCCATCGAGGACGATCGCGAGAGCGCTGGCTAATGACTTCCGTCACGTTTAATGCTGGAGCCGCCCACAAGGTATTTCGCCGGGCGGTGAAACACCTGGACGAGAATTCAATCCTGCAAGCAATTGGCTTGCGCCATCTGAAATGGATAAACGATAATTTCCGGGCGGGCGGTCTGGACCCGAAGTGGAAGCCCCTGCGACCCAACACGGTGGCCGCCAGAAGGGGCCAGGGTGCGCAACCGCTAAGGGATTCAGGCCGTCTCGCCCAGTCTTTTTCGCACCAGATCCGGGGGAGCACGGTATCGATCGGCACGCAGATGGCGATCGCCGACTACCACCATTTCGGCACTAAGCCCTATACTATCCGCCCGAGGGCAGGGCGATTCCTGAAATTCAACACGGTCCAGGGGGTGCGATTCGCCAGGATAGTGCACCATCCTGGCCTGCCGAAGCGGCCGCTACTACCCAGGCAGAAGCAATCCGAAGAAATGGCAGTGGCGATCGTGGAAGCGGCAGCGGAGAAGATTAGCGACTAATGGCTGTTATCGACTATTACGGCATCGAGGAAGCGATCAAGTCGGTCATCGATGCGGAACTATCCGGGAATTTTATCTGCCTTGTAGAGCAGGAAATCATGCTCGATCCGGATCGGTCCTTTATCGGGATCTACCTTAACCGCCGCGATGCGCCTGCCGATATTCAGACCATGAGCGCCGGCCAGCGGACTCGATATGATCTTACTGTCTCGATCTGGGTTTATACTATGGCGTTAGAGGTTGCGCTCGCCGCTGAAATCCGGGACGATTTGATCGGAAATCTTGAGCGCGAGCTAATGGAGCATCGCTCCACCATAAACGGCGGTGATTTCTTCATCCAGGGCGGCGAGTTTCAATCAGCCAAAGACGATGAAGGGGAATTTTTCGTACTCGGCGCCGAAACTGTGCTGGTACTCCAGGCAGATTCACAAGTTTAGGAGGTAGGTAGATGGGACAAGGTCACTTAGGCCATATTGGCATCGGTAAAGAAACTACGTGGGGCACTCCCGTCGCCGCCACCGATTATATCGAGGCGCTGAACGAGAGTATCAATGCGGAAATCGACCGCTTCGATACGGTCAATATTCGATCGCAGCATGCGGAGCCGAGCGACGAGGCGGGCATCAAGCGAATCGGGGGAGATCTGGAAATCGCCGGTAATCCCCTGGCATGCGGGTTCCTCCTGAAGGGGGCGCTGCAGAGCCATTCGCAGACCACCGTGCTTTCGGGCTTCCTGTACACGAATACATTTATGTCGCTGGTGGCAGGAGAGGAATTTCACGCCGATTGCCCGCTCCAACCCTACACGGTGGAGGTATTCCGGGACGTCACTACATCGGTGCAATACACCGGTTGCGTGGTCGATGCGCTCTCGATTGAATTCTCGCCGAATCAGGACGTGCGCTTTGCCGCTTCCCTGATCGGCCGGAACGAGGCGAGCATTGCTGCCACCACCCCCACGTTCGTAACATCGCCTGGCCGACCGTTTAAATTCAATACGGCATCGGTCCAGATCGGGGGTGCGGCAAACGCGGATCTCGAGGCGCTGACTATTGATATCTCGAATAGCCTGGAGGGCGTGGCTACGCTGGATAATTCGGACATTATTTCCCGAATTCGCCAGGGCAATTTCCAGATGGTCAATGTATCGGGCACCTTCGATTTCGATGATCTGGACGAGTACGACAATTTCATCGCCCAGACGGAGCAATCGCTCGTGGTATCCGTTACCCAGGCCGACAGCTTCGCCATGACCGTCGATATCCCGAAGATGGTCTACACGGCATTCCCGCTGAATACCCCAGGCAGGCAGCGCTTGTCTGTGGATTTCGAGGGCAAGGCCTTCTACCACGCGGGTTCCGATACCGCCATCCAGATCGATCTGACCACGGTTAAGAGCGACTACTAATCCCTGGCCCGCTCCGGCGGGCCTCAATCCTTTCTGCCACCGTAAAGGAGTTTGACCCATGCTGATAAATGGCAAGGAAGTCGATTTCTCGAAGGCGATGCCGATGACCCTCGGCGACCTCCGGAAATTGGCGATACTGAAAGTCGATATCAACGAGCTCTCGCGCCAGCTCGAAGATCCGAATACCGCTATTCCCGATATCCCCATGCTCTGCAATATGTTCCTGCACTTCGCCCAGAAGGTATCGGGCGGCAGCATATCGATGGACGATCTAGACACGGTCCCGATTGATCAGATGCAGATCATCGCCATGCAGATATTCCAGATGCAGCAGGCGGGCGAGGAAAGCGCGAAGGAGTCGAGCATCGACCCAAACTCCTAGACACCCTACACATATTCGGCCAAGTGTACGGGTGGAGCCTGGGGGACGTCTGCCAGCTAACAGTTGTAGAATCGAATTACCTTATGCGCAAGATCCAGCGCGATCAGCGTAAAAAGAAACAGCAACAGCAGAAGCAGAGGCGTCGATAATGGCAGCGAATGTCGTAGTAAATCTCACCGTCAGGGGATTCAAGAACGCAGTCGGAGGCTTCCGGGATCTGGACGAGAAGACCAGGGCCTCGGGCAATCGATTCGTTGAGTTCGGCGATAAGGTAACCGGCGCTGGCGTCGCAATGACGAAATGGGCCACCGGCGCCGCTGCCGCCGCGACCACCGCCCTGGTAGCGATTACCACCAAGACCGTCAATTACACTTCCGAGCTGCAGAATATGGCTCGCGTCTCGAATGTGTCGGTAGAGACATTCCAGCGCCAGGCGTTCGCCGCCAAGACGGTGGGCATCGAGAACGAGAAGCTCGCGGACATTTTCAAGGATGTCACCGATCGAGTAGGCGATTTCATGACTACCGGCGGCGGGCCAATGGCGGATTTCTTCGAGACCGTCGCGCCGAAAGTGGGAATCACCGCCGAGGCCTTCAAGGATCTATCCGGCCCCCAGGCGTTGCAGCTATTCGTCTCCACGATGGAAGCGGCCGGACTTTCTCAGCAGGAAATGACCTTCCATATGGAAGCGATGGCGAGCGATGCCACGCTCCTGATCCCTCTCCTGGCCGATAATGGCGCGGAGATGAAGAACCTGGGCGACCAGGCCGAGCGAGCTGGCCTGATTCTCTCCACCGATATGATCGGATCGGTATCGGATGCCAATCCGGAACTAATCAAGATGAAGGAAGCGCTACGCATCACCGGCATTCAGATCGGCGCGGAGCTGCTCCCTGTCATGCTGAAGCTTTCGCAATTCGTCCTCGATAAAGTCATCCCAGTGCTGCGATTCGTGGGCAACGTGATCGGCATCCTGGTCGAGGCGATTGGGGACGCCCCCCCGCCGATTCAAAAGGCCGCGAAGCTGATCGGTCTGGCGCTCGGTGTGGGCGGGCCAATCCTCATAGCAGTGGGCGCCATGTCGAAGGCCTTCGGGTTGCTCCTGGCAAGCACCGGTCCTGTGGGGCTTTTTATCGCGGCCGCTGGCATCGCGGTGGCTGCCTGGATTACCTGGGGGGACGAGATAAAGCGGATCCTCAATGTAACCGGGCAATTCTGGGGCGGCATATTTTTCGACATGGTGACCGCGGTCAAGGATGCGCACCAGGCTGCAGTCGATAAGACGGTGCAGGCCATGGAAGCGATATCTAGCGCGATCGAGACCAGCGCTACCTTCTTCACCGATATTTTCCAGGGCGCCGTGAATACCGTCTCGGACCTGATCCAGGGGGTGGTGGATCTCTGGCAGGGAGCGATCGATAGCATCACCTCGATTCTGGAGACCGGAAAGGAGGCGATAACCGGCGTCGCGGGCGGCATTGCCGATGGTGTCACCGGCGCATTCGAGGCAATGCAGAATGTCCTCGTAGGCAATTCGATCATTCCGGATACTGTAAGCGCCATCCAGGCGGAGTGGGAGAAACTGCAGGCGGCGCTCAATAAGACCACCGGAGAGATTGTCCAGGCTACGACCGACGAGTTTGTGGATCTCGAGGAAGCGGTAACGAAATCCGCCGAGACCATGCGCGACAATGTAGAGACCGCCACCACCGAAATGGCGGAAGCGGCCGGAGAGACCACTACCGGCATGAAGGAGGTCGTCTCGGGCGCTGCCTGCGAAATGGAAACCAACGTAATGGAATGCGTCGACAAGATGGATACCGGGATGCGGGACGTCTTCGGTGGCCTGGAAATCGATATCCCGCCGTTCATGCAAAGCATCGGGGATAAGATCGGCGATATCGTCGGGGGCTGGGACTGGACCGCCCCCGGGATCACCATCCCGATCGATTTCTCCATCGGCGGATTGCTTGGCGGCACCATCAATATCGGCGGCGGCGGGAGCGATTCCGGCGGAGGCGGCGGAGGCGGAGGCATTATCATCGGGGTCGGCGGCGGCAACGAGGGCGGCGGCGGAATAGGCGGAGGCCTGGGCGGGCCGATCGGCGGCGGGGGCGGATTCGGGATCCCCGGCGTGGGCGGCCAGGGCTGGAATCCGATCGAGGCGATCGCGGAATGGCTCGGGGATTGGTGGCAATCCCTGCCCGAGGAAATCCTCGACGCCCTGGGCCTCGCTAACGGCGGGTCATTCGTCACCAGCCAGGAGCAATTGATCCGGGTAGGCGAGGGCGGGAAATCCGAGCGGGTTACTGTAACGCCTACCGGCCGCCGGGGAGCCTCCGGCGAAGGCGTGACGATAATTTTCCAGGGGAATACAATTCTGGACGATATCAGTATGAATCAATTGGAGAACCGCATCGCGGACGTAGTTCGCCGATCCATGTAACCATGCCTCTCGATTTCGCCATATGGGTGGCCTCGAATGACGTCAGCGAGAGCACGATTCTCGCGGTAGTCAATCGCAAGCTGCACGCCGTGAATGATCAGCCCCAGATCGGGGAGGCCCAGATTATTATCGATAATGACCTGGGCTCGCTGTCGCCGCAGAGCAATAGCGATATGATCCCGAATGCTCCGGTGCACGTGATGGCTACGGACACCGATACCACCACCCCTTATGAAATATTCAATGGCTTCGCCAAGAATTTCGCGACCTCTCCCGAGTATGGCAAGCGAGCATTGACGGTCACCGCCCAGGACCGGGCCAAGTTCTTCAACCGCCAGGTCGAGGCCGGTATGTCGGTCGATACCGATGCGAAATCGCTATATACCGAAGTATTCTCGGCGCTCGGCCTTACTGGCGTGCACAGCATCAATACTGCCATTACGGACGTGATCCCTTTCGCCAGCTATGACGATCAGCTTGGCGTGACGGCCCTGGCCGAGATCTCCGCCTCCCTGGCCGCCCGGGTATTCGTGGCGAAGGATGGAACGATCCGAGTAATCGATCGCAATCACACGGTATCGCCGGCAGCGGTGGGAAGCTTCACCACCGATATGTTTGGGCTCTCCTATGCGCTCAGCGATGACGGGGTGAAAAATGACGTGCGCATATCCAGCACGCCCAGGAAGCAGGACACCAGCGTCGCCACTATCAGCTTCCTGGAGGAAGTCCCGGCGGTGGCCGCTGGCTCTGAAATCGAATTCTTTATGGTGTATCGAGATCCCATTACCGAGGAAGATCGCACGCCAGCGAACAGCGTAGTGCCGCCGGTATCGACTACCGATTGGGCGCTGAATGCTGCCAGCGATGGCGGCGGCGCAGATCTGACGGCCCAGGGATCGGTGACCGCGAGCCTATTCACGAAAAGCGCCAAAGTTACGGTGCGTAATACGTCTGGGAGCGACGGTTTCTTGACGAAGATGCAGCTGCGCGGGTACCCGATCAGGCTGCAGCCTACATTCACCCAGGTAACGGAAATCGGATCGAGCCAGACCCAATACGATTTACAGACCTTCTCGCTCAGCACCGATTTGATCGCCGACCGGGAGCATGCCGAGAATCTGAGCCGATACCTGGCGTTGCTCTGGAAGGATCCGCAACCGGTATTGAAGGTCAAGCCTAAGCGCGGGTTGATCGATTCGGTAATGACTCCAGAGCTCGGCGATGCGATTCACGTGGTGGATTCGATGACCGGCGTGGGGAGCTCGTGGACGATCAACAAGATCGGGCATACCATCGACATGGCGCAGGGGCAGGCGCACACCGTAGAATTCCAGTGCGATTATGTGGTGCTGGATCAATTTTTAGTGTTAGATAATGCCGTATTCGGCAAACTCGACGTGGGGAGGTTAGCCTTTTGATCAATCGAACAATTACTTGCATGGCCTGCGAGAATAAATACACCGAGCAACCGGCGCCGGGCCAGCCTAACCCGGGCTTTCCTGGCTGGGGAGCGCTGCGAGGCGTTGCGGTATCCGGCATGCCTGATCCGACGCTCTGCCCGGGCTGCCTGGGGAAGGCGGCCGTCTATCTATTCGGCGAGAAGATCGAGGCGGACCAGGCTGCAGCGAAGGCAGCGGAGGAAGCGGCGAAGAAGGCAGCCAAGCCAGCGCCGAAGAAGGATCCGCCGCCTGCCCGCACCATTGTGCACCATACCGATGACGGCGATTTTCTGGAAATCGGGGGCGAGCTGGTCGCGGCCGAGTTCATCGATGGAAAATGGCGGCCGGTAGAAGGCGCCACCAGCGAGGTGCCCGAGGAAGTGCCCGATTCAGAGGAAGGCGAAGCGGCAGAGGGCTAGATAAATGGCGTGGTCTAATCTCACATTTTCATTCGAGGAAGTGCTCACGTCCTCGAAGATGAATCTACTGGACGCGAATTTCGACGCCCTGGCCGCTGGCGATGCTGGCGCCCCGAGCATTGAGCCTGCAGCGATTGGCTCTGGCACCTTCGCTTTCGACGAGATTACCTTGACCACCGATCTGGCTCTCACCCATGGCGGCACCGGCGCCTCCAGCGCGGTCAATGCGCGATCGAATCTCGGGCTGGCAATCGGCACCGACGTCCAGGCCTGGGACGTAGACCTCGATCGGTTGGCCGCCGCTGGATCTCCGTCAGGCGCCGACCAATTTCTTGTATCTACCGGCGCGAATACCTGGGGCATCGAGACGGCCTCGCAAGTCCGAACCTCCCTCTCGCTCGGCAGCATTGCGCTGCAGAATACAATCAATAATGACGATTGGAGCGGCACGGATCTCGCTGTAGCGAATGGCGGCACGGGATCATCTACTGCCAGCGGGGCGCGATCGAATCTCGGGCTGGATACGGTAAGCCAGGCGGAGGCAGAAGCGGGCACGGCGACTACTGAAAGGTCTTGGACGGCTCAGCGAGTAGCCCAGGCTATTTCGGCGCTTACCACTTCCGCGCAGATCGATATATTTAGCAGCAGCGGCACCTACAATAAACCCGCCGGGGCGCAAGCGGTCATCGTTGACGCATATGGCGGCGGCGGAGGCGGCGAGGGGTCGCCCTCGCGGATCAATACCAGTTCCTCGATATCCTCGACCGCCGGCGGCGGCGGAGGCGGCGGCGGGTATCATAATCGCGCCGTTTTTGATGAAGCGGACGTGGGCTCCAGCGAGACCGTTACCATTGGGGCGGGCGGATCAGGCGGGGCGCAGACTACTACCACCGGCTCCAGTAGCGATGCTTCCACTGGCAATGCTGGATCTGATGGCGGCGTTACCTCCTTCGGTACTCTGCTCCGAGCTCCTGGCGGCGGCGGCGGTGATGGGAGCGGCGGCGGCAGAGCGGGAGGACTGACCTCCGGCTCCGGAACGACCAATGGCGACCCGGATACCGACGATACCTTCGCCGGGGTAGGCGGGGACGGGTTTAGCGCTCCCTTCAATGCCGGACAGGGCGGCCATGGCTCCCCGCAAGGCGGAAGCGGTGGCGGTGGCGGTGGGGGTGTAGCTGGCACCTCGGAAGCTGACGGCGGAGAAGGCGGCGGGCTCGATGCTGTAACAGAAGGCGGCGGCACGGCCGGTACCGCTCCTGGGGGCAATGGCGGCGATGGCACAGCTACCGAAGGCGGTGGCGCCGGCGCTGGAGAGCTCGGCAATAACGTCAATGCGGACGGCGGTGCTGGCGGAGATGGTGATTTCGCGGGCGGCGGAGGCGGGGGCGGTTGCGGCGGCGTTCGGAATCTCTCCGGCACACGCACGGCTACCGGAGGCGCAGGCGGCAATGGCGGCGGCGGGTATATGGTGGTGATTACAGTATGATTTTCTCGATTATTGACCTGAATTCTAAGCTTGTGGTGAATCGTATCAATGCGCCAAACCAGGCGGTCGCCGATCAGGTCTGCCCGGCAGGCTGCAAGGCGGTGCAGGGCGAGGATATGCCTATCGGTCATTCAGAGATTGACAATTTCGCTACTCGCAAGAAATGGGGCGATTCTATCGATCGCTGGAGACTGGAGGCGTGGCTAGAGCAGGAGAATAAAACCGGGGTGCTGAATGGCCTGCTGAATAATGGCACGCTGAATGCCGCGCAGAAGGCGAAGCTGGCGAATCGCCAGAAATTCCAGAGAAACCATACCGAGTTTGTAGTCCTGGCGCAGGGTTGCGGCGTTACGCCCGAGGAATTGATCGCCCGGGCGCACGCCGAGGTCAACTAGCAAGGCGCCAGAGGCTTCGCCAGGACTACCCCGAATTGCCCCTGGCCGTTATTGAGCATCCAGAACTCCCACTCCTGGCCTTCCCAATCAGCCCCCGGAATATAGAGATTCTGCTTATCATCGATAAGCGGCCGCTCGAAAGGCCAATCGAGAAATTCCCCAACGCTCTGATACTTCGCCCAGATACCGCATAGATCGTCCCGATTGTAGATCTCCGCGAGCTGGTAGGAGAGCTCGGTCCCAAATACCGCCGTTTGCATGGTCGCGCCGTTGACCTGGGAGTGATCCAGCGCGAGCAAGGCATGGCCGATTTCATGCGCTAGGACCTTCTTCCAGCGCCAGGGCTCGATCCCGTTGCTGATCATAATCCCGCCATCGACCATTTCGCCCTCGGCCTGGATCGGCACCGCCTGCCCCATTGAATTGCCGAACATCTGCGAAGGGTAAGCGCATTCGATCGTCACGATCCCATCGCCCCAGACACCCCAGCCAGAGCCCGGGCGCTCCCCGATGAACTCCCACTGCCTCCCTGGATCCAGGGTTGCGAGCACGTCCAGCGTCCGCCTGGCGTGCGCCTCCAGCGCCTCGGCCTGCCCATCGGCGCAGAGCTCGGGCCAGATATCGACCTGCACAATGGCGCGGGAGGGCCAATACACGCCCTCCCAGCGGCCATCGAATAGATCATAGCCCCAGGCATTGTCCGCCAGTAGGGCCAGGATCAGGAATACCATGGCGAGGCTCCAGGCCTTCAAGATGAAAGTCGAGAGCACCATCCCATCGAGAATTGCTCGCTTTAATCTGCTCACTCGAATAAATCCGCGGTCTTGGTGGTAAGAGCCAGCTTATAGGTTTTGAGCTGGAGCGCATCAATCATGGTCAATTGCTCGGGAGTATGCCGCACCTGCACTTGGCAATGGAACCGGGTGCGTCGGCCATTCAGAGGCTTGCAGGAGAATTTCTTCACGGTGCAATCCTCGATCGCCAGCCCGCCGAATTCCATCTTGGCGTGCTGCATCAAGGCTTTCGAGACGATCTTGTCCACCCCCAGCAGTAGCGCGTAGCCTTCCTCGTCCCAGAAGGGCGATACATTTTCCACCCCCAGGAGCGTGCCCAGAAGGCCTGCGCCTGATTCCCCGTCGAAATCCAGATCCGTCCTGCTGGTCGGTTCTTCCTTCGATCCCTCATTACCCAGATTGACATTCGAGAGGGTAGCTTCGTCCGCGTGTATTTCGATATTCATGGCTGATTTTCCTTTTAGTTGAGACAAAAAACGGGGGCCGAAGCCCCCGGGTGAGAATTGGATTTACTCGTCGGCCAGATCGTCATGCCCGGGCAGCCCCTCGCCACCGTCTTCCGGCCGAAGGAAATGCAGTCGCCGATAGATGGCGACTACCTTCCGCAGATCCGCTAAATTGTAATCGCGAATCGTATGATATTCGCCCTCGCGGAATAGATCCCAGACCATCGAGCCCTCGACCTCCGGGCCATCTACCTCGATACCCAGCGCCTTGCATAGCGCGTCCTGGCCGATATAGCCCCGGTACCCTGCCCAGGCAATCATATTGTCGAAGAAGTCGCGCCCATGCCTGCCGTATGGCTCGAATCGAACGGGAGGCTGCACCCCCAGGATCACGGAGCGCTGCCAGAGGTAGGGCAGATCGAAATTAAGATGGTGCCCGATCCAGTACGGGCGGGCGCTACCGGCCCAGCCAGAAAGGAATCGATTCCAGAATTCCGAGAGAAAGCCCGCTTCGTCATAATGGAAGCTCTCCGCATGAATGCAGAATCCCTCGTTTTCAGCGATCCCGAACTGCCATGCTATCGAGCAGATCTGGCCCCTGGAGCCATCAAGGGCGGTCTTGCGATACTGCTCGTCAATGAGCGAGGATTTCACGCCCTTGTAAGCGCCCTCGCCCGCATGCCATGCGGCAATCGTTTCGGGCTTTTTCATCTGGGCGGGGGCTTGGATGGTTTCGGCAATGGCTTGCCTTACTGGCGCTTCCGGTTGCTCCGGAATGCATTCGATATCTATCGGTACAATCATAGTCGGTGGCCTTGTGTGAGTGGAGGCGGCGGGATGCGCCCCCCGGTAATGTTAATCTAAAATGCGACGTCTTCCCCTGGCTCCATGGCGAGAATTTGAGCCTCGGTCTTCTTATTCACCCGAAAGCGGGTCTTCAACTCCTTCAGGATATCCCCGGGGGTGGCGCCTTCGTTGATCTTGCTCTGCAATTCCCAAACATCCCGATCGTAATCGTTATACCAGGGCTTTTCGGTGGCGCCAGCAGACGCATTCTGAGCCCCGTCAGCAGGCGCCGAGGCGCCCCCTTCCCGGGTGCCGCTGGAGCCCCGCCTCGCTCCGCCCCCATGGCGAGGATAGGAGAAGCGCGGCACTCCGTGATCATCCACCCCCTGCAGTGACGCTACTCGATGCTTGCCGTCTTCATTGGTGTATTCAGCATGCCATGTCCAGCGCTTGATTCGCAGGGATTTCGAGGCGAAGGCCTTGTCCTTGTTCTGATCGTAATACCACTCGCCTTCGTTGAGCTCGAAGAAGATATCGGGGTAATCGTAAAGCTCGCGCCCGATGCCGATATTGAAGCAGGCCCGCTTGAATGCATCGCTCGCCTCGCCCTTCTCCGCCTCTGTGCGGCTCTCCACGCCCGCGTCCGATTTCCATACCCAAGCCTCGGGATCATCGCACTCGCCTTCCTCGGCGGGGCGCCTGATGCCAACAGAGCAGTAATTGACACCGTCTATCTTCTGGTGCTTCCGCTGCCAATTGAATGGCCCGAGGACATCGTCCAGGCGATCCATATCCACCCGGGCATTCTTGTAGGCCAGGAGCGTCGCCCAGGCCTGCGATTTATCCTTGTTGCAGAATACCTGTCCGATCCGGAATTCCACCTTATCGATGGTGAGAGGCTCGCGGAGCTGCTGTTCTATTGTCGGCATCGCTGGCGCCTCCTTTCTTCCTTCTGCTCAGCCATGGCTGCCGAAAAATCGGCACTCCATAGTTCATGCATGCGCCAGGCGTAGGCATCCCAGGCCGCGAAATCCTTCTCCCTGTCGAATGGATTGGCATCCTGGCCGAGCCCTTCCTCTTTAAAGTCCTCTCCAGCCCTGGCCCGGCCAACGGCTCGGCGCCTCTGTTCTTCGATTCCCATAGGGAAACCCTCCACGTTGGATTGTCAGAAAATTGCTCAAAAATTATCCCCTAATATCAGCACGTTACGTGCTAATTTGCGCTTAGGGGCTTGTCATATTATGCGGGGGTGGGGCAAAATGCAACGGCTTTCCAGATAGAAGAAAGCCCCGGAGGGCGCAAACCACCGGGGCTTTATTTGGAGGGCGCCAGGGATGCAGGATGATTGGAACCAGTTACCCCTGACGTTCGGCCGCAGTATATCAAGCCGATCAGGTGTATTACCAATATCTTGTATCCTTCTTTGCCAGCGGGCACTAGGCCTTGGGAAAACGTCAAACCCAGGAGACCGGCCGAGCCTGCCGCGAAAGCCTCCGATAGCCGAGAGCAGGCGATCGGGATACGGAACCAGATCCAAAACGCTGGCATCGACGCTCGCTAGAATCGCTGAAATCCGAACGTGAAACCCGTTTGGCTTTTCTTTGCCAACAGCAAATAGGAGGGTATACCCCGATGCGCAATATTCCATTTACTCAATATCTCCGCCCCGATGGGCGCCGCCAAGAAATATCGATCCAAGTGAGCGACGAGCTCGGCGATCTGGCCGATGGCGTGCTTAGCGATGATCGCTACGCATTCGAGGCCGAGGTTCTTACCGATGGCTCTGTCTCGATCACCTGCGCCGATCAGCAGGAGCAGGAGGATATCGCCATTTCGATTTGTCCCAATGCGCCGGATAAGGTCCGCAATTCCGTCGAGGCGGTGATCAGAGCGGCCGCTACGATCTGGGGAGGGCGGCATGCCAGCTAAGAGATTCAAACCACCGGAGTGGATAGAGCAGGAGCACTGGCAGGCCTTCATCGAAATGCGCCGCAAGATCAAAAAGCCGATGACCGATCGGGCGAAGGGAATGCTGGTGACCTGCCTGGATAATCTCCGCAACCGGGGAGTGGATCCGAATCTCTCCCTGCAGCAGAGCGTTTATCATAACTGGCAGTCCTGCTACCCGGTAAAGCGGGATTTCATGGAGGCGATGGGACTGGTTGAGCCCGCAAATCTGCCTCCCGCAATTTCCAATGACGATTACGGAGAGTATTGATTATGCAAGATTCCGATAAGTCAGATTTCCGGGCGATGCTCGATCTGGTATTCGATACGATCGGCAAGCCTCGCCTAGAACCGAGGGTGGTGCGGGTCTATTACGATTCGCTGAAACAGTATGAATTGGAAGATATCGCCGAGGCGCTGAATAAGCACATGGTGGATACCGAGCGAGGGCAATGGACCCCGAAGCCCGCCGATATCGCTCGGCAGATCGCGGGAGGGGTCGAGGCGAATAGCCAACTCGCCTGGAGCAAGGTCGATCGCGCTGTACGCACCGTTGGCCCCTATCGCTCCGTCTGTTTCGATGACCCGAAAATTCACCGGGTGATTGCTGATATGGGAGGCTGGATCTCCCTATGCGGGACCGACGAGAAGGAATACCCCTTCAAGCGCCAGGAATTCGAGAAGCGATACCGGGGCTATGCTCAGCGGGAATTTGATTATCCTGCCCGCCTGATCGGATCCGCGCAGGCCAGCAATGAGCGCCTGGGCTACCACGATCAGAATGATTTGGTTTTCATCGGCGAGCCTGGCGTGGCCCGGGTCGTTTACGAGACCGGCCAGGACAAGCCCGCGGTGGCGATCACCCATGCCGGTCATCTGGCGACCAATCTACTGGAGGCGGGCGGATGAATATCTACTGTTGCGCCTGCGAAGGCAGGGTAAACGCTCGCTTGACCAATGGCCTGGAGATCTACCCCCACAGGCCTGATCTGCAGGGCATCCCCTTCTGGATATGCGACGCCTGCGGGAATTCTGTTGGTTGCCATTACAAGACGAAGAACCCAACAGCCCCGCTAGGCAATATCGCTACTCCTGAAATCAAAAAGGCCAGGAGTCGTATCCATAGAACCATTGATCCGATTTGGCGTAGCGGCCGGATATCGAGGCGCCAGCTTTACAAACAGATATCGAAGGCGATGGGTTGGCAGTATCACACCGCGAAGGTGCGAAGCCTGGAGGAAGCCAATCGAGTAATCGAAGCCGTCGAGGCGATCGAAAGGAGACTACGGTGAAAGACAATCAATATATTGTGAATTCTGCCGCCTCCCTGGATCGGTTCATCGATCGCGCCCGGGAGGTGTACGGCGATGGCGGGTATATCGTATTCGAGTGGAAGAAGGGCTCCGATGCTTCAATGCCGCAGAAAGCCCTTCTGCATATCTGGCTCGATAATTACGCTTGCCATCTGCTGAACAAGACAAGGCGCCAGCTCACTCACTGGGATCGAGTGGCGATGAAGCGCTCGGCCAAGATCAAGTATTACAACGAGACGCATCAAGGCTGGATTATCGAGACAATCTCGGATCCGTTCTGCCCGGATCGAAAGCGAAAAGAGCCGGTAAGTATCAGCGAATGGACCCAGCAACAATGCACGGAATTCATGTCCTGGCTGCAGGCGACCGCTGCCGGGGATGGCCTGATGCTGGAATCCAAAGGCAAGTACCAGCAGGAGCGTGAATCATGACTGACCAGAAACTATGTATTTGCGCCGATCCAGAAAACTGCACTGAAGAGTTAGAAGGCTGTCGTAAATTGGCTGGATTGCCGGGAAAGGGCAGAGTGACTGACCAACAACCAGAGAAGCAGGAGCGGTGGAAACTAATCGAAACAAATGGATTTGAAAGCGCATATATTCGCTTTGAATTACACGACGAGCGCACGGGCAACGTGTACAAAATTAGCGCGGAGATAGAGGTAGAACACCTGCTAGCCGCCCTCAACCACTACGAAGCCACTAAGGGGATGGTGCGTATTAGCAGGGAGCGGTTGGAGTGCTTACTAGAAGCGGCAGAATCCACCCATTTAGAGTTTGCTGGCGTGGAATATGAGGATAGATTCATTGCGAGCAGTGTCGCCCAATTATCGGAGTGCATCGACTGGACTAAACAAGCCCTGGAGAATCATGACTGATATTCTGCATCTCGTCCTGAAAAAGGAGTGGTTCGATCTAATCGCCGCTGGCGAGAAGAAGGAAGAATATCGCCAGCTATGCGAGTACTGGCGGCCCCGGCTCGAAGGGCGCTCCTATGACTTCGTGATATTCCGCAATGGATACCGGGCAGATTCGCCTCGGGTCAAGCTGGAATGCCTGGGCATTCGCCGGGATACCGGCAGGCCGGAGTGGGGCGCGAAGCCAGGAGAGCTCTATTACGTTGTATCGCTCGGGAAAATTATCCCGATCAATCCGCCCCTGGAAATCACCCCGATCACCTTCTGGGAAGCCAGCAAGTTCGTCATCGATCACCATCGCCATCTGCCGAAGGCGCCGCAAGGCCATAAGTTCTCGATCGCGGTAAGCAGAGGCGAGAAGGTGGTCGGCGTGGCAATGATCGGCAGGCCAATAGCCCGGCATCAAGACGATGGCTGGACGCTGGAGGTAAACCGCTGCTGTACGGATGGCAGCAAAAACGCATGCTCGAAGCTTTATGCTGCAGCCTGGCGTGCCGCCCGCGCAATGGGTTACCGCCGATTGATCACCTACGTTCTCGAAGTAGAGCCCGGGGTATCAATGCGTGCTGCGGGATTCAGATTAATCGGGCAAACTAAGGGTGGCGCCTGGAATCGCGAGGCGAGGCCTCGGATCGATGGCAATACCGATCAAAAATCACTATGGGAAAAATCTATATGACTGGCGGCCAATATCACTTTGTGGAGGATTGCCCCAATTGTGGGGAGAAGGACGAATTAAACCAATGGAAGGGGGCCAGGATGCATTCGAGCTCCTGGGGCCATCCATATGCGTGCTGCTCTGATGCATGCGGGGTGGCGCTGAAAAAATCGCGCAAGCTAAAAGAATTGACGCTCATGGATAAGCAGATACAGCTCTCCGGCCTGCGGCACGAACTGTCTGTTCTGGAGAAGGAAATCGGCGCCCTGGAAGCCGAGCTCGCCGATGCTTAGCCATGAAGACCTATTCTCCGGCATCGGGGGGTTCGCCCTCGGCCTGCAGATGACGGGTCATTTCAAGACGATCGGATTCACCGAAATAGATCAATACTGCGCCCGCGTCCTGGCGAAGCGCTTCCCCGAGGTTCCCATCTATGCCGACATTAGACACCGCCCACCCATCCGGGCAGATATCGTTACTGGAGGATTCCCCTGTCAGCCAGTCTCCCTCGCCGGGCTCCGAGAAGGCCAGGGCGATGACCGCTGGCTCTGGCCGGAAATGCTCGGCCTTATTGCCGAAGGACGGCCCCGTTGGGTTATTGGCGAAAACGTTGCTGGCCTCACCAGTATGGCAGAGCCCGATTATGCATCACGAGTGGAAGGCCGCTCCATTGTTCGCCTCGCGGATATCGACATGTACGAAGCAACGATTATTCGACAAGAAAGCATGCTACTCGATCGAATCTGCCGAGAACTGGAAGCGGAAGGGTATACAGTTCTCCCGTTACTTATTCCGGCTTGTGCCCTCGGAGCCTACCACCGCCGCGACCGGATCTGGCTTATTGCCCACTATGACGGCGATGCAGGCAAAGCAGCAGATCCAGGGACCGCCGAACGAGACTCTGCTCCATGCAATACTGCCGACGCCGACTGCGAAGAATTACGGAGCGAATCAGAGCCCCACGCCAGGCGCGAGCACCCGGCCGAGCCTGGATACCATGGCGAGCCAGGGGCTCTGGCCGACGCCGACTGCCAGGGATGCGGAAGCGGGAGGGCGGCAACCGGACGGCAAGCGCGGGATCTCCCTGGTGGAAGCAGCGCAGACCGGCGATCCGAAAATTTGGCCGACGCCATGCGCGGCGGACGGGAACGAGAAGCAGGGGGGATATCTGTATGCCCGCCTCAACAATATGGGACGGTACAAGCACTCGCCGAGCGACTCGCCCGGGAGTGGGAGCGAATCGATCGAGGGCATGCTGCCTACACCGATGAATCGGGACTATCGCTTTCCGCCCGCCGAGAGCTACTCGAA
>FUIF01019659.1_pt1 | contig 42971 bp, 47 predicted proteins | sample 1003461 | NCBI WGS metagenome assembly FUIF01 (sample SAMEA80401918, study PRJEB19352) | marine metagenome
GTGCTCCCGGAGCCAGTTCACGTAGGCCGGTGTCTTGTCGCCGAACTGCGGATTCTTCTTCGGTGGCGGCGGGATGTCGTTCTCCGCGGCGAATCGAAGGTCGTCGGCCAGGCGCTCCTGGTGCAGGCGGATCTCCCGCTTGCCCTCGGCGACCAGGGACTCGACCCGGGAGAGCTTCTCGAGCTTCTCGTCGGCGTCGGACTTCTGCTGCTGGTTGGCGAGCAGTTGGTTCAGGGTGGCCTGCTGGGAGGCGATCAAGGCCAGGACGGTCGGGTCCACCTTCGAGGTGTCGATGTTCGCCAGGGGATCCTCCGGACCCTGGCCGCCCTCCTTGAGCTTCTCACCCACGGCCTCGAGCTTCTTCTTCTTGAGCTTCTCCTCCTCCTGGTCCAGGGCCTTGACGCTCTTCTCGGCCGCGGCGAGTTCCTCCTCGGGAGTCTTCGGGGCGCCCTGGCTCCGGTTCGGATCGCCCTCCTCCTTCCACTTCCGGATCTCCTCGATCTTGTCCAGGACCACGTCGGCGTAGGCCTTGTATTTCTCCCGCATCTGGACGGCGCCGGTGGCCTGGTCGTAGTCGGCCAGGATCTTCCGGCCGGACTTGACGTGCTCACCCACGAGTTCGATGGGTTGCTCGAGTTTGCCGGTGTCGAGTGCGTCGAGATCGGCCTTGCTGGTTGCTCTTTGTCCTTGGTTGCTCATTGCTTCAGTCTGGTAGTGCTACCTCCACGCCTGAGTTCCCGGAGGTCTCGTCCTCGAGCTCGCCGGCATTGGCGAGTTCCTCGAGGATCATGGGGTAGATCTTTGCGCCCTCCCGCAGTGCGGCGAGGATCGGGTCGATGGCCGTGGCGCCGGCGACTGGCGCGTGGGAGAGGCCCTTGCGGTCGGTCAGGGAGTCGCAGTAGGACTTCAACCTGACCCAGGCCTGGTTCCCCTGGAGAGATCGTGCCACGGCCGCCATCTGGCGGAAGACGTGTGGGTCGGCCTCTTGGGCCGCCTTCAGGAGATCTGCTGGGGACTTCATCGGGGAGTCCGTTCCACCGGGCCCTTGGAGTCAGGCAGTCCCTGGCGCACCAGGAGCAACGCACGAAGCCCCATCCAGGGACTGCCTATGCCGCAGACTGAAGGGCGCCTGCGACCTTGTCAATAATCTCTGGGGGCACCTTGCCGGCCATCTCAGCGGCACCCATGGCCTCCTGCTGCTCGGCCTGCTCTGCCATGGCGGCCTCGGATTCCTTCACCTCCTTGGCGGTGCTCATCCAGTCATGCGGCACCCCGAAGTTCTTGGCCAGGCCCTGGAAGGTGCGCTCGGTGTTGATGAAGCGCATGGTCGAGGGATCGGCCTGGATGAGGGGAGTCACGGCCTCCATGAGGGACATGAACGAGGTGTTCTGCATCGTCCGGATCGCCATCGCGAGCTTCGAGACGTAGATCACCTGGGGGAACGGGACGAAGACGCCCTGCTTGTCCTGCTGGACTGCTGCCAGGGGCGGCGGGAGGAATTTGCCTCGAGCGTTCATGATGTGGAACGCACGGCGGAGGATCGGTGTCAGGAGTTCGGTGGTCATCCTGGCGAAGGTGGGCGAGAACTGGATGATCTTCTCCGAGGATCGTTCGGCGACCTCCCGGGCCGTCATCTGGCCGGATCCATCCATCGAGGCGAACATCTTGAAGAGGTCGACGTGGTAGGCCTCCTTGATCTTCTCCTCCTTGCGTTTCGCCCGGTCCAGGCCGATGTCGTAGCGACCTTGCTGCCCCCACTCCTTCGGCTGGGCACTCTGCTGGAACTGGTTGAAGACGGTCACCCCGCCCGGGTTCAGATCCACCTCGTCGACCATGTTCGCCGGCACCAGGAGGCGCGGGAAGACCTGGGTCTCGACCAGGGTGTCCATGAGGCGTTCCAGGTAGTTGAGTTGGCGGGCCTCGGGGAGGGCGGCCCACCCTGGGCACCATCCGTAGGGATCCTCGCCCCACTTGAGGTAGCGAGAGCAGAAGAACGGGTTCGATGCGTAGCCACCCTCGCGCAGGAGAGCCGGCTCCGGGGCCTCGACCCAGTGGTAGCTCGAGTACTGCATGTCCCACCAGAACGGGGATCCCTGGATGCGGGACTCGCCTGGTGCTTCGCCTCGAGGGAAGACCGCCGTGTGGACGTCGAAGTCCGGTTGGTGCATCTTCTTCGGATCCCCCAGGTTGCTCTTGATCTTGGCGGGGAGCTTGTCCTCGCCGAACTCCTGGGCGATCTGGCGGGCCGACATCTTCCTGGTCGAGAAGACGGTGTCGATGTAGCCCTCGGCGTTCTCCTCGATGGAGTAGCTCCCGATGTTGTGGCTCCGGAAGTTCAGGCAGGTGCGCTCCGAGTAGCTCTCCTCGAGGCTCAGAAGGCAGGTGCCGAACCCAGAGCGGTCGAGGAAGGTCTCCATGACCTCCGAGTAGAAGTTGCTGCTGGCGAGCTCGAGGCGCATCACCTCGGTGCAATGGGCATACCACCGCCGGACCTCGGGGATGTGGGCCACCTCCTTCGGGGGCTCGAGGGTGAACCAGTTCTCCTCCATGGGAGTCACCAGGGAGAGTTGCCCCTGGCCGAGGGTCAGGTTCGCCTGGACGGCCGTGGAGTCGTAGAGATCCTCCTCCCGCTCATCGGACGGGAACCGGCGGTCCTCGGTGATCTCGGCCTTCCGAGGCATCACGAAGTCGCCGAGTTCCTGCCACCAGGAGTCCCAGTATTGGCGTGGAGACTCGAGCGACTTGCGCTTCGAGATCAACCACTCGAGGGCGGAGCCAGACGAGACTCCAGGGAGGATTGGATCGTGGGCCATGCTATCCCAGGTTCGGCCGGCCTCCTTGATCCCCACCCATCACGCCGGCCAGGCGAGTCGAGTTGAGGCCCTGGCGTTGCCGGGCCTTCTTGCGCTCCATGCCCTGGACGTCGTCTGCTTCGGAAGCAGGGGCGCGGGCCGGCGGTGGCGTCGGGTCCGGTGGTTTCGGAGTCTTGGGCTTCGAGCTTCCCCCGTTAGAGGGTGTGGAACCCAAGCTCTCGAGACTGGGAAGAAGGATGGGGGCGGGCCCCGAACCGGTGGCAAAGTTTGGCGAAGTCATAGTGGACGGTCTTGATCTGATCCCCTCGGTGTCGGTGCCAGGCGCACCGCTCGAGTGGGAATGGAAGTCGAGAGATCACTTCCGCCACGTTGCCTGCTGTGCGACTAAAATACCAGCAGTCCCCCTCTTCTGGCAAGGCGTAGATTTCTGGGTCCTGGAGGTCCTGGTCGCTCCAGGTCGAATCCTTCACCATCGCCATGCCGAAAGCGGTGGGGCTCGAGTAGATCCACCCGTGGTCCAGGTGGTGGGTGAGATCGTGGAGAGCGGTCTCCGGAGCTACGCCGGCCAGGGCCAGGTCACTCGGTGGAATCACCTTCGAGTTGTGCTTCGAGTCGGTCTGCATGGCGTCGGAGCGAGTAGATCATGCGCTCGGCAGTGGGTCGATCCCACTTCCCCTGGCGGATCTCGAGACCGTAGACGCCGGCCTCCTCACCGTTGATAGGGTGGCCGAAGAGGAAGGAGTTCGAGAAATACTCGGAGAGTTGCTCGCGCAGGTGGTCGCACTGTCCCGGGGTGATCATTGGACGATGGTCAGGTGGTAGTCGCCACCCTCCTGCTGGTCGTAGCGGATCCCCTTGATCCCAGGCACGGCCGCCAGGGCCATCTTCGAGACCCGCAGGTAGGTCTGGCCGTCCTCACCCACCACCGCCGCCCCGTGATCGTGGACGATGGCCTTCAGGATCTGGTCGGCGTTCTCGAGGTGGGCCTGGGCCTTTGCGGTGGCCTGGTTCGCTTCCCGCTCGGCCTTCTCCGCGGCGATCTTCGCATCGAGGAGAGCATCCAGGGCCTCCTGGTCGATGTTCGGCCGGCGGGCCAGGGGCACATCCTTCGGGGCGGTATCCTCCTCGCTGAAGGGCGAGACGTAGTTGTCGGGCTTCTTGAATGGCATCAGCGTCGTCCTTTCACTTTCGGTTTGTTCGGCGACCTCCGCCGTCCTCGCTTCGACCCTGTCGCCTTCCCGGTGGGTTGTCCATCCATCTTCACGGCCGGCTTCGAGCGTCCTGGCTTCGTCTGGGCCCGGCCTGCTGGCGCCTCCACGATCAAGCCTCGAGCGTAGGCCTCCCCCATGGTCCGCAGTCCATCGGCGCCGTGGGTGGCCTGGTTCTTCACCGGGACCGGCCGGATCGCTCCGGAGCTCGAGTCCTCGGCCTGGACGTAGGCCTCGAGGGAGAGGAACCCGCCCAGGTAGTGCTTCGACTCGTGGCGCCAGGCATACTCGGTGGAACGGTCGAACCACATGTTCGGCATCAGGTCCCGCACCGTGTTGATCCCCACCCAGACGTCGGGAGTCACGGGCACGGTGACGATGTTGTCGATGCCGGCGTCGTGCATCTCTTCCTCGAAGGTGCGGCCGGCCCTGGAGTGGGCCGCCGCATCGTGGGGCAGGTAGTGGGTGGCGATCCTCATGCCCTCCTTGTCCCACTCCTGGAGCTTCCGGACGTAGTGCCCCAGGCTCTTCTTGGTGTTCTCGTAGTAGCGGAGGATCCGGATCTGCGGGCCCACGATCTGCCAGACCCAGATGGCCATGAAGTCCGAGAACCCCAGGTCCCAGGAGGTGTAGATCGGGTAGCGGGGATCCGGCTTGATGTCGGTGATGCGGCCCTGCTCGCGCACGTCGGCCGTCTCTTCCCCGTAGATCGCCCCCTTCACCTTGGCGTTCAGGCAGTCCGCGATGGTGGTCGGGAACTCCTTCATCATGCTCTCCCGGTTGTTGCGCCACTTCCGGATGTGCCAGGCGATCTGGGCCTTCGTGAGGAGGATCCCCTGCTTCTTCACCCCGTCGTAGTATCGCTTCTCGAAGTCCCGCATCTTCGGGATCGAGGCGCCTGGGAGTTGATACTCCGGGTGCTTCCACCAGGTGTAAAAATAAAACCTGTAGTCCATGGCGGTCAGGTCCTCGAGGTCCTTGTCCTGGTTCTCCAGGGCGGCCATGATGTTGTCGTAGAACTCCCCTATCTTCCCGCCCTCGAAGGTGGACTCGACGAAGATGTGGTTCCCCTTGTGGACGGCGTTGGTGGCGCCCGCCATGAGTTCCTCCGCCTTGCGAGGGTAGTAGTGCGCCGTGTAGCCGAGCTCGCTGATGTGGAGGACCTGGGCGGTGTCCCCGCGGAAGTTCGTGCCGGCCCAGATCGCACCCTTCAGTTCGCCACCGAAGGACATGGTGTGCTCGTTGGTGGGCGAGACCAGGGGACGGGAGGCCTTGATCGATCCGCCGATGGCCACCAGGTCCTCGTTCTCCGGGTCCTCCCGGTTCAGGTTGTCGTAGGCGAAGCGGCACTTCGCGAGCTTCTTCTTCGCATCGGAGTCGGTCTTGTCGACGATCCCTCCCTTGTGGTTCGGGTTGAAGAGCACGTCGTCCAGCATGAACAGGGCGATGAAGGTGGAGAATCCCAACTGGCGCACCTTCAAGATCGTGCAGAGCCACCACATCGAGTGGTAGAAGGCCGTCTGGGCCCAGTTCGCCTTGAAGCGCATCACCTTCCTCTGCCCCTGGTCGTCCTCGCCCTCGATCCAGTAGAGGTTGTTCAGGCGCCACCACCGGGACCGGAGGCGCTTGTCGAGTTGGAAGACGTCCTCCTGGGCAAGCTTGGCGCCGGCCTCGTCGATCTCCCGGTCGTTCACCCACTCGTTGGGGCTCTCGATCTCGGCCCGCCTCAGTTCGGTCTGGCGGTCGATCTCGGTCTGGTCGGTCATTCTGGGCATAGCTACTGGGGGAGGTCCTCGAGTTCGATCACGTCCTGGTCGTCCTGGTCCTGGAAGGGGAGGGTCCGGCGCTTCCTGGCGATCATCACCACGAGCTCGTCGAACTCGGTGCCCTCTCCGCCACCCAGGGCCCGCTCTCGCTCCTCCATGGCGTTCAACTCCTTCACCGCTCGGATGGCGTCGGAGTCGCTCCCGGTCATCATCACCCGCACCAGGCGCCCCTTCTTGGTGGTCGGTGCCAGGGCCTGCATCCACATCTGCTCCATTCTCGCCTGGGCCCCGATGAGTGCCCTCAGAATGCCTTCGTGCTTCCGGAGGCGGTGGGCGTTCTTGTGGGCGGTCTCAGGCTTGCACCGGTAGGCCTTCACGTAGGCCTGGATGTCGGAATCCCCCTGGAGGACGTGTTCGATCCACTTCCTCTGGGTGGGAGTGGGAGGTTTGATTTTCGAGAGATTGGCCACCGGAGGGAGTGTGGCGGCGATTTCCCTGGGAATCAAGCCGGCTTGAACGGTGGCACGGACAGTGGCAGGTCACCGTCCGGAGACCCTGGTGGACCGCACATCGCCAGGGGGAGGCATCGATACACCCGCAGTTCATGAGATCGGGAAGGCGATGGGTTCACCTGGTGGGTAGAGGTATTCCATGGGGACGAAGAACTCGGGATCCCGGTCTGGGGTGAGGCGTCGGAACCAGGCCGCCTGCTTTGCGGCGCCTGCATTCACCCATCCCCTGACCTCCCAGGAGGTGAAGTTGTTGTTCCACTGGGGAGTGACCAGGTAGGCGGTGATGTGGTCCGGATCGTCCTCGTGGATCGGGAGGTGGGCCTTCGACCACTTGCTGGCGCGGACCTCGTATTGGCCGACGTCGTATCCGCGGAAGGTTCCCTTGCCCTGCCAGGGGAGATCGAGGTAGCGGGCCAGGACGAACTCCCCGAACATCCCGGTGATGTGGAGAGAGAGGGCGGCGGGACCGTTGGCGGCGGCGCCCCCTTCCCCTGGCGCTTTCCCTCGTTCTCGTCCTGGCGGGCCTTGGCGGCGGCGTGGATGCGCCTGGTGTCCTCCTGGGAGAGCTTGAAGCGTGGATTCTTCACTCCTCCTCCTCCTGGGCCTTGAGTAGCTTCCGGATCCGGATCAGGTCGTCGAGGGTCAGGCCGCCACCCTTCCCCTCCTTCGGGAGATCGCTCTTCTTGAGCTTCCCAGACTTCAGGGCCTCCCGGATCTGCTGCATGAGATCGCCGACGTGGGCGACGTGCTTCACGCCTGGCCGGCGGATCGGCTCCGGATCATCGGCGCCTGGTTGGAGGAAGTATCCCATCAGCGACCGGTGGCGGCGTCGTGGTTCCGGTCGTCGGCCTCGAAGTCGTAGTCGCCGGCCTTCTCGCCGCAGGGGCCGCACAACTGGCACCCGTTGTCGTTCGGCTCTCCGCACTCGGTGCAGGGCGGCGGGCCTGGGACGTCCTCCTCGATCTCCCTCTCCGGTTCGCAGGTGCAGAAGTCGGCCTCCCCGCAGTTGGCGCACTGCTGACCGACCAGGCCATCGACGGGTTCCCTGGCGGCCCGGTTCAGGCAGGACTTCAGGACCAGGGTGTTCGGCCTCTGGTCGTAGTCCGAGGCTCCGCAGGCGTAGACGGTGCGCGGGGTGGCCGACTCGATCTCCGGAGCACCGCAGACCGGGCACTTCGGGCCGGCGCCCTCGGGGACCTTCTCGGTGGAGGTGGTCGGTGGTTCGCAGTAGATCACGCCCTGGGACTGCTCGACCTGGCGGCAGACCCGGAGGATCTGGTGCATATCGTCGTCCAGGAGGGTCAGGCCGTGCTCCTCGTCCATGTGCTCGAAGAGCGGGTAGAGGCAGGACTCGGGGAACGGTGGTGGATCCTGGGCCGGCTTGCCCTTCGGGCGCCACCCTGGGGCTCTCTTGATGAAGTTGGAGATCCGGTTCGCCTGCATCAGGCGCTCCATCTCGAGGGCGGCGGCCTGGGTGGTCGGGTAGTTCGTGGGGATCCCGTCGGTGGGTGATGTTTCTTCGCTCATTTGTTCAGGTAGTTGGTGGCCTCTCGAATCATGTCCTCCCGTCGTTCGGCCGGCTCGACTGGGTGGGGCTTGTTGTGGGGAAGGACCAGGTGGTAGACCCAGTTGCGCGGGACGATCTCGCCCAGGACCTCTCGGCCACGCTTCAGGATCCACCGACCCTGGTCCTTGTCGTATTTTGCCTCGATCACCAGGAGCGGTCCTCGAGAAGCCAGGCGGGGATGTTCGCCACCGCCTGACCTGTTTTGACGTTCCGACGCTTGAAGACCACCTCGCTCTTCGGGAAGAGGGCGGGCTCTGCATCGGTGGATCGCTGGAGCTTCCAGCATCCGGAGGTCTCGCCGACCACCATGCACTGCACGTCTTCGGAATCGGCCATCAGAGCAGATCGGGTTGGGGTTTCGTCGCCTCTCGCTCGGCCACCTGGAGTTCACGAAGGAACCCGTAGGCCTCCTCCATGGCGGCCTGCTCCTGGTCGGCCTGCTCCTGGGTCATGCGTCCAGAGCGCACCCACTTCGGGTAGACGTTCTTCCGCATGCCCACCTCCCGGCCCACCGATTTCACGGCGGCGTCGTACTTCGTCTCGGGATTCTTGGCCATCAGCGTTGGAGTCCCTCGGTTGGTTTTTCCCAGCGGTAGAGGTCCAGGTGCTCGAGGAACACGATGGCCATGGCGGCGGTCTGGATCGCCTCCACCTCGATCTTGTCGAGTTTCACCCCGAGCTCGTCGTCGCCCTCCTCGTAGACGGCCTCGAGGACCTCCTTCGCCACCTCGCCGACCTCCTCCTGGAGCACGGCCAGGGCGTGGAGAGGATCCTCGGGCCAGATCGGATGCTGCTTGGCGCTCCGCTCGATCTCGAGCTTCACCCGTTCGATGATCTCGGTGATGGTCATGATCTCGAGGATTTGCGCTTTTCGATGTTCCGACGGCGCCGCTTGTCCCGCCTGGCGGCCGGAACTCCGGAGGTTCGTCCGTTCCAGGGGATCCCTGACCTGGTGCCGCCACCCTCGAGGCCCATCGGGAAGGATCCCACCGAGGACATGTTCGGGATCCGCATCTTCTCGGGCCGTCCCTTCGGTTGACCGAACCCGCCGGCGTCGATCTTGATCGTGGGAGGCGGGCCCTGGCCCTTCTGGCGGCCGAGACCGACGGCGCCACCCAGGGCGGCCATGGCGCCGCCCACCATCCCGAGGAGTGATCTGGTCAACTTCATGCCACACCTCCCTTGCAGTTGTCTCCGAACTCGAGCGGGTGGCCTGGTTTCACCGCCACCGCATTCACCGGTTCGATGAACTCGAGGACGTTGTCGATCTCCTCGGTGAGGGTGAAGGTGCCGTCCTCCGACATGATCTTCACCGAGGCCTTGTTCTGGAACAGGTGGACGGTGACCTCGACGCAGTGCATCTTCGGATCCTTCGCCTGGACCATGGCCTCGGCCCGCTTCTCGATGGCCTCCTCGATGGGACGCATGCCCAGGAACAACTTGCGCCCGAAGATCTCGCGAGCTCGCTCCCTGGAGATCGACTCGGAATCCCCGTGCCGGCTCTCGAAGATCTCGACCACCTCGGCGCCGGTCATCGGATCGGGGCAGGCCAGGCAGTGCAACCAGTGGTCGATGGAGACGCAGGACGACTCGACCAGTTCCACCCGGAGCTTGATCCGCTCGAGGACCTGGTCGATTCCGGCGGCGTTGGGGACCTCGGGGATCTCCTTGGAGCAGGCGTAGCCAGGAGCGGCGTCGGCCACGATGGCCCGGTGCTTCGTGAAGACCGAGGCGTGGGTCTTTTCACCCTGGGGGACGGTTTCACCTGTGGGTGAAAAGGTCCGGCGCAGTGCGGCCTCGGCCTCGGGAGAGATCGGGAGCTTGTTCGCCGCGGCCAGGTTGTGGAGGAACGGATGCTCGGCCGGCTTCTGCGGGCCGAAGTAGTTGGCGGCCGGGACTGGTTCCGAGATGTGGACCAGGGGCGGAGGCAGGGCGCCTTTTCTCTGGGCGACCAGGTCGGCCTCGAGGATCCGGCGGTGGGCGATGTCGTTGGCGATCCCGTGGAGCGCCACCAGTTCAACCACCTCTCGAGCGGTCAGGGGATCGGTGGGGCAGGCCCGGTTCGCCAGTTTCGCCGTCCAAAGTTCGGCGGTGATGGATGTCGTGCAGGACTGGACACGACGAGAGACGTCCTTCGGTTTGTTCGATTTTCATTTTTCTGGGTGCATCGGCACCCAGGGCGAAGGGGAGGTTCCCGGTATTCAGCTTCGGCCTCACCCTTTCAGGAACCGGAGCCCGCCTCTCGGCAAAGCTTCTAGCTCCGAGTCCCTCTCCTTCGCCTTGGGTGCCGTTTCATGCGCCCGCAGTTTCCCGCCGGTGCCGGCCTCCCGCAAGTCGAAACCTCACAAATTTTCGTAGGGGTTCTCCTCCCTGGTCTGGTCCAGGTCGATGAAGAACGGGGCGATGCAGGACTGCTGCTGACCGATCACGGCCCACATGTTGTTGACGAACAGGCGCTCCCCGCCCCCGACGCCCTTCTCCATCCGGATCATCTTCCGCGACTCGAGCTTCTCCTTGTGTTGCGCGAAGATGGCGGCCTCGATCTGGCCGATCACCACGCCGGTCGGACGCTTCTTGTGCTTCTTCACGAAGGCATGCTTCCTCGAGGTGAACTCCTTCCAGACCTGGTCGAACGAGAGCGACTGGACCACCTCGCCGTCCTCGGTGCGCTTCTTCTCGCGCAGGGCCAGGAGCGCCTTCTTGAACTTGGCGCCGTCGGCCGGTGTCAGTTTCGCCTCCCGGGCCAGGGTCTGGAGTTCGGCCATGGTGACCGGGATCCCGTCGCCTGGGTTCGCCTTGGCGAAGGCCTTCTGGTTCTTCTTCACCCGCTTGTTGTGGGCCCGCATCTCCTCACGGGTCATCTTCGGGGCGTCGGTTGGTTGGTCGGTGCTCATCGATAGGTGATCTTCACGAGGAATCCCTGGTCTCGAGACTCCCCTGGTTCGGCGTGGACCCGGTCATGGCAACACCGGCAAAGCGGCATGACAAGGAACATCTTCCAGGCGGCGCGACCCTTCCCGCGGAGGTAGGGGTGGTGCGGATCGAAGCCGGCCGGATCACCAGGGCAACCGCACCGGGCGCAGTGCGACCAGGTAGGCCTGACCAGTTCGACGACCTGGTGGTAGATCTTGTCCAGGTCGGCCTGCTTCTCCGACTTGGGACTGAGCCGGCCACTCCTGCGGAGGCCGGCCTTTCGGGTGAGAGGTGTGCGTTTCATGTTCAGATGCTCCTAGTACTACTCTGATTTTGTTCGTTCTCCGCCCGGCGAAGCCTGGGGCGGTAAGATTAACGGAACCACTCTCAGAAAAGAGGGAGGATTCCGCAGGTCGTCAAGCCCCATCCCTCACTATTTTTTTAAAAAGATCTTGAGAATCTGGGATCCTGGCCGTAGATAGAGGTGCTTTCACGACATCACCCACCCATGGAATTCTATACAGGACTGCACCATCCCCATCGCGCCGGCGACTTCGCCAGGGCCTTCGTCTCGATCAACGCCCTCCACCGTTTCCAGGCCGGCAAAGGCCGGAAGGACCGGAAGTCGAACTTCCCCGCGAACAAGTGGTTCCTCGACTCGGGCGCCTTCTCGAGCATCAAGAACCACGGCCGGTTCCGCCTCTCTCCCGAGGTCTACGCCCAGTTGATCGACCGGTGGTCCGCTTGTGGCGACCTGGTCGGGGCCTTCTCCCAGGACTACATGTGCGAGGAGGCGATCCTCGAGCTTCAGACGAAGCGCCAGGAAGAGGCTCTCCAGGAATACTGGGCCGCCGAACTCGACTGCGACCTCGAGGCCGGCGACGAGATCGACCCGCTTCTCCTGGTCGAGAACTGCTACGAGCTCGAGCAGGAGCGCATCGACCGGGAGATCACCGTCGAGGATCACCAGGACTGGGGCGTCGAGCGGTTCCAGGCAATCAAAACTCGAGATGGACCGGATCGAGTGCCGGGTTCCCCTCCTCCCCGTTCTCCAGGGTTTCACGCCGGCCCAGTATCTCCGGAGCCTGGATCTCTTCGAGGCCATCGGGGCGCTCCCGAAGGGCGCCTACGTGGGAGTCGGATCCATCTGCAAGCGCCAGGGCGACCCGGCCGACATCCTCGAGGTCCTGGTGGCGATCAAGTCCCGCCGGCCCGATCTCCGCCTCCACGGGTTCGGTGTGAAACTCACCGCCCTGAAGGATCCGCGCATCGTGGCCCTTCTCGAGACCGCCGACTCGATGGCCTGGTCCTACTCCGCCCGCATGCAGGGCCGGGACGGGAACGATCCCCAGGAGGCGCACAACTTCACCGGCCGGGTCGAGGAGATCCTGGCCGCCCACACTCTCATGAATGCTAAAACTACACCCGAGGCCGAGCAGGCCCTCTACCATGTGGACGTCTACTACGCCAACGAGCGAGGCCACGTCCGATTCACCGACGACTACATCGACTGCCGGGAAATCCCGGCGCCGCGCACCAAGGAGGCCTGCGAGGCCCTTGTGGAGCAGATCGAGCGGGACGCCAAGGACGACTTCTTCGCCGACCGCCCCGTCCGGATCGACATCGTCCCCGCCAACCAGGAAGGAGCGGTAGCATGAGATCGATCTACTCCAACGGGTGCCCGCTGAAGGCGCACTGCTGCCACAAGGGCCTCCACGCCGGCCGGGTGATCCGCTCCCAGGACTTCCGCGACAATCCCCACAGCTACATCGAGGGCCCGATCCTCGAGGTGGACACCGAGAACAACCGTCTGAAGATCCGGGTGGTGCGCGACGTCCACCAGGGCGAGGCCATGGATCCCCGATCCGACGAGGCTTTCGTGCCTATCCAGCTTGCCCACGACTGGGCCGACCGGATCACCATCCAGAAGTCGAAGGGCCGCCACAAGTGGTCCCGCCTCCTGGGTGGCGGCGCCCAGGTGACCTGCCCCTGCGGAGAGCAGGCCTCGGTGGTCGATGACCTGGACGGCGCCTTCCGCCTGGTCTCCTGCGGGGCCTGCGGTGGATCCTGGCGCTACGACATGCGCCCCCGGCCGAGGTCATGCGGCGGAACCTGGTGAACGAGATGGGGAGGTGCCCGATGAGTGTCGTCACCCGTCCCCTCTCCGAGCGGTCCCGCAAGAATTTCCAAAAAGACCTTGGCAACTCCTGCGAGGCGATCAGATTGTCCTCTCGAAGGATGTCCGCTTCGAAGTGAAGCAGACCCTGAAGGAGGACAAGGACTCCTGGATCATTTTCCTCCTCGGCGAAGCCGGCGAGAAATACCCGAAGGGCGTAAAGAGCCCCACATCGACGGTCTTCACCGTCATCCCTAGAAACTGAAACCAACAGCAAGAACGACATGAACACGATGGAAAAACCGAGCTTCGCCAAGCACGTCTGGAACACCCTCAAGGGTGTGGACTGCTCCGAGTTCACCGAAGACAAGAAGGTCTCCCAGGGCCGTAACCTGACCTACCTCTCGTGGGCGGGCGCCTGGGAGATCTTGATGAACTACTTCCCCGAGTCCACCTACTCCTTTGCGGAAGACGTGGTGCGGGAGGACGGGACCACCACGGTCTTCTGCACGATCACGATCAAGGAGGGGGAGCACGAGTTCGCCCGCGAGATGTGGTTGCCAGTGATGACCGGGTTCAACAACAACGCCAACATGCAACCGGATGCCCGCGACATCGGGGATGCCCGCATGCGATGCCTGGTGAAGTGCCTCTCGCTCTTCGGCCTGGGTCTCTACATCTACCGGGGGGAGGACATTCCACGCCCCGAGGACCACGACCCCGCCAAGGAGAAGCCTCGCGAGGGAAAGCCCCAGGGCCGGCCTGCCACGAAGCAAGCCCAGTCCCGGCCGGCGAACTCGCAGAGCGGCAACGGTCAGAACTCGAGGCCGCCCTCCGGTGGAAACTCGAAGCCCGCGCCAACGGGTGGGAAGGGTAAAGCCCCGAACGGGTTCGACACGAAGCCGGCCCACGTCGGGCAGTTGCGCCAGATCTCCGCGGCGATCATCGTTCTCTGCGAGGACGACGAGGATCCCCAGGCCGGCGAGCAGGAACTCCTGGGCAAGATCGTCGGATCGGTGGCGAAGCGCCGCAAGGACACCGACGAGGAGGCCGAGATCAAGGTCCTGAAGGATCTCTTCCACTTCGAGGCCGAGAACACGTTCTCCAGGCTCTCCGCCAACCTGAAGCAGACCGGGAAGCAGGACCGCTTCAAGGCCTACCTCGAGGAGCAGGCCGCCGCCAAGGAGGCCGGCGAGAAGGAGCAGGCCCAGGAGCACTCCGAGGTCGCCAACCAGGAAGGGGGATCGAAATGAACCAGAACTTCGTGCAAGTTGCCGGACGCCTGGGACAAGATCCCGAGCTTCGCTACACCAACACCGGGACGGCCGTGATGGACATCACCGTGGCCTGCACCCGGGTCTGGTTCGACAAGAACACGAACCAGAAGCAGGAGGAGACCACCTGGGTCTCGGTCACCCTCTGGGGACAGCAGGCCGAGCAGGTCGCGCAGTACTTCGGGAAGGGTGGCGAGATCTTCATCGAAGGCCGTCTCGAGATGGACCAGTGGGAGGACAAGCAGTCCGGCCAGAAGCGCACCAAGCTGAAGGTGGTGGGCAGTCGGTGGCAGTTCTGCGGGAACTCCAACGGACCCAACCAGGACACCGGTGGCGATCAACGCCGGCGCGACAACGACTACGACCAGAGGCGCCCCCAGGAGCGCCAGCAGCAGTCTCGCCAACGCCAGGACCCTCCGCCTCCCGCCGGCGACTTCGGCGCCGAGGAGGACGACGACATCCCGTTCTAAAGATCACGCCCAGCAGGCGTTCCAAACCACCCGACGGTGGGCGCTCCCGACCTGATAACAGGGGGCAAATTTACAACTCAAGAAATCATGAACACAATCGTATTTGACATCGAGACGAAGCCGAACCGGGAACAGTTCGACCGCATCATCAAACCCTTCGACAAGTCCGCTCCGGATCTCCCGGTGCTCCTGAAGAAGGACATCAAGCTCGGGAACGTGATCCGGGACGCCAAGCTCCGCGGCGCCCTCGAGGCCACCCTGGTTCCCGAGAAGCCGACCAAGAAGAAGCCGGCCGATCCCACGAAGTGCGGGATCATGATCGACGCCACCAAACTCGACGCCATCGAGGGCGAGGCCGAGAAGAAGGAGAAGTTCGTCGAGGCCATCACCGCCCTCCGCGCCAAGGCCTACGCCACCTACGCCGAGAAGCTCGAGAAGCACAACCAGGAGGAGACCGACTACTACGCCAAGGCGTGGGACAAGGCCGCCCTCTCGCCGGCCTACTCCGAGATCTGCGCCATCGGGTGGCAGGTTCCAGGGTGCCCGCCGGTGTGCCTGATCGTCGGCGACAATGTCGAGGACGAGGAGACCCTGCTCCGGATGTGGATCGAGTTCGTGTGCGGGATCCTCGAGGAGACCGACTCGGCCGCCCGCTTCCAGTTCTGGGACGCCTCGATGAACGTCCACGAGAACTTCGACCTCTCCCACATCGAGAAGGCCGTGATCCGCCACAAGGCCGCCGGCCGCACGATCCCGATGCCGGCCCACTTCTGGACTCTCCCAGGGCAACGTGGATCGATCTTCGAGAATCTCCGGATGGTCTTCGGCCGGCACGGTGGCTACTTCGCCAACTCGGGCTACCCCGACTACCTCGGCCTCGATGCTGCGGTGACGGTCTACGGTGGCCACGGCCAGACGGCCGACGAGATGATGAAGGGCGACGACCTGGTGGTGATGCCGAAGGCCGACATGGAGACCGACGGCGCCTCCTTCTGGAAGTGGTGCGAGGAGGGCGAGTTCGAGACCGCCAGGAAGTATCTGGTGAACGACCTGGCCCAGACCCGCTTCCTCTCGAACCTTCACCCGTTCCGAGGAGGAGGCCTCTCCGAATGATCACGGCGCCCACCCTGACCTTCGCCGACCAGACCGACGAGGTCGCCGTCCAGCGGGCAGTGGACTGCTTCAACCGGTCGGACCTTCCCACCGACGTCGAGTCCCACATCGAGGAGATCCTGACGATCCTCTCGAACCTGGACCGCTACCTCGAGGCCGGCGGCCACCAGGAACAGACGGGCGCACTCGATCTCGACTGATCTCATGGCAACGAAAACACCACCAGCAAAGCACCTCCGGGAGCTCGAGGTCCACGATCAAGGCTATGCCTACTCGTGGCACACCGGGCCCCTGGAGGATCGCATCATCTCGGAGGGTGAGGGTCACGAACCCGCACTCCCCGACTTCAACCAGAGCCTTCAATCTCTGGTGCCGGTCTTCATGCGGTTCACCGAACTGCCGAAGAAATACCTCGCCGACAAGAAGGTCCGGATCGTCCGGATCTACATCGGCTACAACAAGCACGACGCCCGCTCGGTGAAGATGGACGCCGTCGCCACCTTGAAGGGTGGACGGGAGTGGAAGCTCCGGTCGACCACCAGGCGCTTCGATGACCCGCTCGACGGGGAGAAGAACGTCCAGATCGAGGTGGAGGGCGACGACATCGACACCGTCCTGGACTTCTGCGCCAACGCCATCGACTACATCGAGGGCAAGCGTGGCCAGGGGACAATGCTCGACGACGCCGATCCGGAGCCGGATGAAGGCCAAGGCGAGCTCGTGTGAACCAATCAAACCAACCGGGCGCCCTCTTCGGGGGGCGCCCTTTCCATCTCTACCCATGGCAGAATCACCAACACAGAAAGCAAAGCGGGTCCTGGTGCGACTCGGCTACACCGTCGCAATCGTCGAGAAGTGGAATCCCCACGCCGGCGGGATCAATCCGAAGACTGGAGATCCCCGCGGGATCCGCCAGGACATGCTCGGATTCATCGACATGATCGGATTCAAGGCCGGCGCCTGCCCGATCTACCTCCAGGTCACATCCTGGCACAACGTCGGCGGCCGGGTGATGAAGATCGTCACCGACTGCCAGAAGGAGGCAGTCCCCCTCTGCGGCTCGAGGAGCGCCCAGGTCGAGGTCTGGGGATTCAAGCCTGGCCGGATCCCTCGGAACCAGGAGAACCTGAAGCGGGTCCGGATGCGGGTCGATAAGCGCCAGGGGCAGTTGTTCCAGATCCGCCTTGCACGATGCACTCCTCCGATTTTAAATAATCCCGCTATGTTTCAAAACTCACCCTCGGAGGGATCGCTTCGCGCCCTCCCCACGCTCTCGGCCCCGAGAAGTCGATCCTCTCCACCGCCCTCCAGGAACCCGACCACCTGGCCCGCCTGCTCGAGGCCGGGTTCAAGCCCGAGACGTTCTACGTGCCGGCCCACGGGACGCTCTACTCGGTCCTGATCGATCTCTACCAGGCCGACAAGCCCGTCGAACTCGTGAGTCTCACGACGATCCTGAAGGCAAAGGGGCACCTCGAGAACATCGGCGGCCCGGCCGAACTGACCGGCATCTACACCTACGCCCCGACCTCCGCCCACTTCGACCACCACCTGGGGATCGTCCTGGATCGGTTCAAGCGGCGCCAGGCGATCCTCTACGGGACGAAGTTGATCTCGACCTGCTACCAGGAGGACGAAGACTTCGAGACGATGCTGATGGATCCGGCCGAGGACATCCTCTCGGGTGGCCGGCTCGACGAGATGGTCACCGGTGGCGCCGAGGCCGTCCTGGACTGGGCCGAGAACTGGAAGGCGAAGCGACACGGCGAAGCATCCGACGTCGTCCCCTGCGGGATCCCTGCGCTCGATGCGCTCCGCGGCGGGATCGACTCCCCTGGTCTCACCTACGTGGGCGCCTTCCCCTCCACCGGGAAGACGGCGCTCTTCATCCAGGTGCTCTGCTTCCGCCTCCGGTGGATCATCGAGCACGACCTGGACGAGGTGGTCCTGTTCTTCTCCCTGGAGATGACCGCCCGCCAGGTGATCACCCGGGCCGTGATCCACCTGGCCCGCCTGGACGACCCTCGGAAGGTCACCGATCCCGACAAGGTCCAGAGCACCGACGAGGAACTCGCCTCCATCAAGTGGGCCCTGGACATCCTGAAGGATCCCCGCCTCCGGATCATCGACCAGGCCGGGATCTCCATCTCCGAGATCGAGGCCCGCTCGAAGCTCGAGGCGAAGAAGCACACCATCAACCTGATCGGGGTCGACTACATGCAACGGGTGAGCAGTGACGGGGACGGCGTGGAGCAGAGGATGATGAAGAACTCGGCCGGCCTCCAGAGGATGTGGAAGCGCCACAAGTGCGCCGTGATCGGTCTCTCGCAGTTGACCGAGACGAAGGAGGGAGAGACCCGCCTGAAGTACGCCGAGGCCCTCGAGGAGGACGCCGATCTCTCGGTGAGGATCGAGCGGAAGAAGGACGAGGACAAGGTGACCGGGCTCTACATCACCAAGGACCGCCACCGTGGCCACCGCTTCAAGAGACTCCGCACCTGGTTCGATAAGATGCGCCAGGAATTCTTCACGCCCCACGAGGCCGACACCGTCCAGGAATGATCAAGCACCCCACCACGAAGCGCCTGAAGGGCGAGAAGATCCGGTTCTGGGTGTCGTCCAGATCGAAGGCCGACTGGCACCTGGTCGACATGTCCTTCCGCCAGGGCCACGGCGTCTGCGATTGCAAGATGTTCGACTTCTGCGCCTACCCGAACTGGAAGCGCCACAAGCGGTTCGTGCCCTACGAATACGACCCGGAGACCGGGAAGTGCGGGAACAGTCACGAGGCCTCGGAGTGCGCCCACATCAGGGCGGCGAGGGAGAGACTCTACCAGGAGTTCGTGATGCCCTTGTGGGCGTTCCAGGAGCAGGGAGAGACCGAGTGGTTCACTCGACTTGTGCAGGCTCTGGAGAAGAAGCGGGAGTCGGGGCCGGCTTCTCGGAAGTCTTGATCGAAGCGGTCAGGTCGTCGATGGCGCCGGCCAGGCGCTCTGTCGTGTGCTTCCGCTCCTCCCGCTCGTCGGAGATCAGGGTCGAGACGAACCCCTGGTGGGACTTGTCCTTCTTCCCCAGGAAGCGCACCAGGAAGATCACCAGGCCGAGCAGGGCGCCAATCACCAGGCCAGGTAGGCCGTGCTCTCCCCAGGATGCTTCGGTGAATCCGATCACTTCGCCGAGATCCTATACACCGTAACCCAGAGATGCAAGGTGGTTCCCGCGGAGGTCGCGAACATCACGAACCGGATGAAGGACTGCTGGAAGATGGTCCAGTTCTCGAGCCACCCGAAATGAGCTCCGATGGAGAAGGCCAGGGTGCCCAGGCCCAGGACGGCCTCGCCGATCAACTGGTAGCGAAGAGCCCCGGAGAGGGCGCGGGATCCAGGGTGGCGCACCTTGCGCTTCTGGACGTGGAAAACCCAGGCGACCACCAACGCCAGGACGACGGTGATGATGCCCAGGACACCGATCAGGGTCGTCATGTGGGAGGAGTTCACGAGGCGGAGTATGCCTACCCCGTGAACTCCCCGCAAGTGGTTCAAGTCAACATCTCGAGGACCAGGTCGAGGGCCTCGAGTTCTTCGACCAGGATCTCGCGCCGCTCTTCGAGGCGCTCCACCTTGGCCTTGGCCAGGAGGACCTTCTCGTCGGGGGTCGGAGTCTCGCCGGCCGTGCGTCGTTCGATCTCCTTGGCCACGTCCTTCCGGAACTGGACCAGGTCGAAGTGCTTGCCGGGGCAGGTCTTCGATGTCTTTGGATCGTCCCGGTGTCCATTAATCCGAGATGGATCGAGGCCCGAGGCGATGCAGATCACGGCGCACACTCGCACCGTCATCTTCCGCACCTGGTTCCCGCGGGCGGAGTTCATCTCCTGCTCGTCGTCGAAGTTGCCGAGCATCTCGATCCCCAGGTGGGTCTTGTTGAACGACTTGGCGTGGACGCCGGCCCTGGTCATCGGGCACATCCCGAAGGCCTGGTCTTCATCAGTGAAGAGGTGAGGCCCGGCCGACCATCCCTTCTGGTCCCGGTAGTAGGATCCGATGTTCCGCATGTGTTGTGCGGTCCATCCCTTCGGCCGCATCCCCAGATCGGGGAAGGCGGTGTGGTGGAGGGTGATCCCCTGGATGAACTCCAGGTCGAGGCCCTCGAGGTAGACGGCGAGCTCGTCGGCGTCCCAGACCCGGCCGATGTTGGCGAATCCTCCGCGCATTACTTCGAGCCCTCCTGGTCAACCACCACCGCCTTGCGGGCGATCCGGTCATTCACCCTCGAGGCCGCCTTGTCGGCCAGGACGATAATCGCCTCGGGGTCGGTTCCCACTACCGGGCGACCAGTCACAGGATCCACTCCAATCGTGCAGGATGGAAGCAGGAGCACGGCGAAGCCGGCGATCAGGAGGAGAGGGGTGGCGCTTCCGAACCCCCACCTTGAACGATCCATTGGCCTTCCCGTCGTCCAGGTAGTCGAGGATCGTGATGATGGTGTCCTTCAGGGCGGAGGCGCCGGCAAATCCGGTCACGGCCCAGGAGGAATTCTCGCCCAATGCTGCGGAGAGCTCGGGCATGTTCAAGACGGCCGTCACCACTGCGATCCACTTCAGGACCGTGGTGCCAACCTTGGTTGCATTTCTCTTTGTCATGGCGGCCTCCTTCTATCTCACAGAGCCCCGACCCGCCAGAACTTCCGCGGCCCATCCAGGGGCCGGTCGATCTCCATCCTGGTCCCGTTGGCAGTGAAGGCGATCACCAGGGCCCAGGAGACGAAGTCGGTGGTCTCCTCGAGAACGTAGCGGGATCCATGGGCGAGGCCCACCAGGGAGAGCCTGGCGTGGCCTGGAGGACCAGGGCCGGCCGAGAGAGCCGGGAGTCGGCCTCCGCGCCCTACGAGGCCCTGACGGTCCAGGAACTGCCTCGAGAGCCCACGGCGCGAGAGAGTGATCTAGGAGGGGTAGGTCACCCCGTCCCAGGTCTCAATCCCGAAATCGGCCAGGATGGCGGCCCGAACCACGGCCGCCTTGGCCTTCGTGAAGGGAGTCACGGCGTCGGGATCGCCGACGGCGTAGGCCTGGAGGTGGCAACCACCGGAGGCGATGTTCAGATCCCGCTTCCCGATCAAGGTGTAGGAGTGAGCATCTCCGCCGCCTTTGGTGGTGTGAAGCTCGACCCGGAACCCGTTGATCCAGACCTCCTGCTCGATATCCAGGGCGGAGTTGCGCCACTCGACCAGGGCGTAGCGGTTGGCGGCGTCGGTCTCGGCCCGACCTGAAAGGCTCTCGAGGTTGGCATTCGACCAGGTGGACTGACTGCCGCCACCGTCCACGGTAGTGTTCCCTCCACCGCTCGAGGCACCACCAGATCCATCGAACCCGCAGAAGGGCCGGCCGCCGGTCCCGGCCGAACTCGGCATCTTGTAGAAGGCGCCGGATCCCGACCCGGAGGCCTGGGTCTTCACGCCGTCGGGGTGACATCGCATCACGATGAACGTGTGATGACCGTTGGTGATACCGGTCCCGACGGTGGCCTCCCGGTAGCCCCAGTGCCGCTCGTTCGAGGTGTTGTTCCCGGAGCAATCGACATACTGATCTACGCCGGCCGTCCCCGCCAGGCGGGCGATCTCGACGTTCCCATCGGGGCGCCAATGTTGGAACCCGTTGTTCGATCCGGAGAGATCGGTGGCGCCGGTCAGTCCGTTGTTCACGTCGGTGGACAGGGCGCCGGCCTCGATGAATCCGCGGAAGTCGTAGGCCGCCAGGAGGGACTGGGCGGAGATCAGAGTGAACCACTTCGCCGCGCCCCCTCCCCCACCTTCATCAGTGCCTGGCTTGAGGCCGGCACTCACGAGGCCGGACACCAGGTCGCCACGGTTTAGATCATCGAGATTCAAGGACATCAGAGGGTTGTTGCTAGAGGGCCGGCGGCCGATGCGTCGACAGTGGTGGCCGTCCCAGAGGACACCGCCATGATCCGGAAGTCGGAGTTCGGTTTCACGATGATCGACTCCTCGAGGGGGACGTGGATCGTGCCGGACTGAGAGTGGCAGGAGAAGAGGAACTTGGTCCGGAATACCTTTCCAAACTCGCGCACCTGGAGGCGGAAGTCGACCGACCTCGAGGCCTGGCGATTCACCGACCCAGTCATCGCCGTGATGATCCAGTAGTCGGTTGAGGACATCGAGGTGGCGGCCTTCAGGCTCTGGTTGTTGTTGCCCTCGGTCTGAAGGTGAACATCACCCGAGACCGACTGCGAGACCGAGACCGTGCCGGCGAGATCGGTGGCACCGTTGTTGAAGAGGCGGTTCGCCCGGTAGAGCGGAGTAGCCAGGGCCACCGGAGTAGTCCCGTTCAGCGTCACCGCCTGCCGGACGAAGGTCAGGATCGATCCAGAGAGTGTGTGACCTTCGACGATCATCTCCACGGTGTCGGCGGCGTTGTCGGAAACGATCTGGTTGATCAGGTTGCCCGCGGGGAGCGCCTCAGTGGCGGCCCCTTGTAGCCAGACCTGCTCGAGGGAGGTTCCCAGGTTCGTGTTCCGGCCGAACTTGCGGAGGCTCTGCCGCCTGTTCTGGACCGAGACGGCGACCCCATCATCCTCCCCGATGATCCGGATCGCCTCGTCCACCGAGGACTGGTTCGAGTCCTGGGCTCTGTTGCCGGTGAGACTCATTTCGTGCGGACGACCGAGAAGTCGATGTCGGGAGCGGTTGCGGTGTTGGCGGCCGTGATCCGGATGGCGGTGCCGATGGTGACGACCTGGAACTCGGTGGTGCCGGTCCCGTCGATCCCCGAGGCGTCGGCGTCGTCGAGGGCCTTGAATTCGCCCTGGCCGTCCTTCACCAGGATGTCGAGGGTGGTCGTCTGGAATGTCCCCGAAAACTTCAGGGCGTAGGTGGCGCCCGGCTGGAGATTGATGATGTCGAAGTTCCCGTCGGCGGTGATCGTCGGGGTGGAGTCGGAAGTGATGTCTGGCATGGTGGTGGTCTGGTTCGAGTGGATTATGCCCTACGTGGGCTTGTCATTCAAGAGAAGCGAGTGGGCCTGCTTCATGTAGTCGTCGGAGAAAGATCCGCCGAAGGTGCCATAATAGTCGACCTTCGTGTGGGAGGCGAAGTTGTAGCGGAAGACGTTGGAGTAGTCGCTCGGATCGTCGGGATCGCCGCCGGCGTTGGTGCACAACTGGCGCGGAGTCCAGTTCTGGGCCAGGAGAGCGAGCTCGCCGCTGGGATCGGTGGCCTGGCCGAGCGAGTTGCGGTCGTTCACCGAGTAGAGTTGCACGAATTGCCCATTGATCATGCACCGGAGCCCGCCGGCCTGGAAGAACCAGGAGATCACGATGTCGGTGTCGATGGCGTAGGCGCCGATGGTGAAGATGTTCCCGTCGGGGTTGTAGCCTCCCGCCACCAGGTCGCCCCCGGTTCCCATCCCGCCGCGGAGGATCCCCACCTGCTCCTGGCTACCGGTCCCCATGAGGTCGGAGGTCATCTGCCGGTAGATCTCCAGGTCCCGCACGAAGGAGGTCCCGGATCCCTTGGTCGAGAGGTTCCTCCAGGCCTGGCGGGAGTTCAGGTTGAAGTCGACCCCGCCGCCGTCGACGGTCGAATCGATGCTCGAGGTGTCGGCCCTGGAGGCCCGGTAGCTCTCGAGAGTGATCACGCCGTCGGTGTTCGCCATGATGGCCGCCATGATTGCGGCCGAGGGGATCACACTGTCCACTCCGATCAAGGAGCGGGCCGGATCGCCGAACCACTTGGTGCCATCGCTATCGGTCTCGAGTTCGGTGGTGCCCATCGAGATCGTCTGGTAGGCATCGCCGGCCGGGTTGGTCAGATCGGTGACGACGTTCGACCCGTTGATCGTGTAGTAGGTGTCCGACCAGGTGGAGATCGCCGAGACGGGATCGGAGAAGATCTGGGGGATCTGAGCCTCCAGGATCCCCCGGCACATGTTGAATCCGGAGAGTGACATGATCAGGATCCGACCAGGCGGCCGAAGGCGTAGTAGGTGTTGGCGGCCACCTTCTGGATGGTGGTTCCGGCGAAGCGGGCGGAGAGCTTCGGGTTCGCACCCTCGGCCGATTGAAGGGTGGCGCCGGTGCCGGCTACCAGGAGGACCTCGTTCGAGGCGCCAGTCTTCACGACGTCCCACTTCGTGCCGATGGGGATCGTGGCCTCCGAGTCCTGGAGGAAGGTCAGGTCGATGTCGCCGGCGCCGTCGTCCACCAGGAGAGTCCGGAAGGCGTTGGTGGTCGTCATGTTCGCATCGGCCGAGGTGGTGATCACCGAGCTCGTGAGGGCGTCGGCCGCCGTCCCGTTGCCGTTCTGGATCAGGGACAGGAGGTCGGTGATCAGGGTGGCGTAGAGGTAGGTGGTCAGGTTCCCGTTGGCGTCGAAGTAGATGAACGAGTTCGCCCGGTTCGGTGCGGAGGGGAGTTGCTGGGTGGTGGGATCGTCACCGGAGGGGAACGAGATCGGGACGCCGGCCGTCTCGGAGACGCCGGCCAGGGCGATCTGCATGGCCAGGGTCAACTTGTCGAACATCGCCTCCCGCACGTTCACGTCGTCGTTGCCCGAGTTCTGGAGGTTCCTGGACTGGAGGAAGTCCGAGGTGAGGAAGGCCGCCACGCTCGAGGTGGCCGGGATGGCGGTGTCGGTGACGAACTCGACCGTGTTCCCCACGAGGGTCACGGTCATGCCGGACCCGTGAGTCAGGGTGGCCTGCTCGACCCCGTCGGTGTCGGTCTCGATCACCCGGAGGTTCGAGATGTCGAGGGCCTTCCAGTTGCACACGTAGGCCGTGGCGTCGGAGTTGTTCCCAGTGAAATACTGGGGGGCGTAGATGGTTGGAATGGACATGGAGGTCGGTGGTTCTGGTGGTGGATTCTACTCTTCGGTGGGGAGATAGTCGATCCCCTGGAAGACCTTCGAGCGGACCTTCTTCGGGAGGGTGTCCTGGGGGATGTCCTCGAGCACCTCCCGGATCTGATCGTTCGAGAGATCCCGGAGGATCTTGATGGCCTGCTTCGCGAGTTCCTCGTGCCTGGTGCGCTCGATCTGGCGCCGGCGGTGGGTGGTCGCTCCGGAGCCTGGTTTCATCTCCTCGGCGTCCAGGGCGTAGATCTCCTTGCGGGCGTCCTTCAGGGCATCCTCGGCCTTGTTGGGGGCAGTCCGCAGGGACTCGGAGAGCTCGTCGTCCAGGCCCACAGAGCGGACCAGGCGGGCGCCGATGTCGTAGGCCATGAATCCACCGCCGCCGATCTTCAGCGATTTCCCGATGGAGTCGGCCAGGCCGGCGAAGGTCTCGAGACTCGGATCGGTCACGGCCTCCTTGCCCTCGGTGAAGATCCCCTTCATGGATGGACCCACGTCCTCGACGAACTCCATGATCGGCATCCGGTAGCCCCACACCCGCACCTTGTCCAGGTGGTCCTTCTCGTCCTCCTGGCCGGCGTTGTAGAGATCCACCAGGCCGTTCACGGTGTGACCCGAGACGGTGGAGAGCGCATGGCCCACGATGAAGATCCCGTTCAGCGGGCCCAGGAGGGCGGCCCGCACGTAGTCCGCGGGATTGAGATCGAAGAACCCGGTCTCGTCGTCGTCGTCGGTCAGGTTCCGGATGTTGCGCACCAGGTCGGAGATGAACTGGAAAGCGAAGGGCAGCATGATCTGGCCGACGATGAAGCGCCGGGCGAATTCCTTGCCGCCTCCAGGGTGGCCGGCCTTCCAGTCCAGGAGGGACTCGTAGACGTTCGAGTAGTACTGGCGCGGGGAGGTGAGGAACATGGTGAAGAGACGATTGATCGAGCCCCCCTGCTGGAAGTGGGACTGATCCTTCACGTCGCCGGCCTGCTGGGCCCGCTCTACGCTCATCTCGAAGGCGATGGTGGCCTCGGCCTTCGCCACGGCATCGGTGGCGCCCTCGGCCTTCTGCTGGTCGAAAGTGTAGTGGTAGATGGCGTAGCCTCCGAAGATCACCGGGGCGATGTCACCCAGGCGGCCCGAGAGCATGCCCTGCTCGAGAAGCCACTGCATGTTCGAGCGTCCCCGCTTCTTCGCCGAGCGTTGCATCACGAGCATGATGTCCCGGTCGAACCCGGTGCCGAACCGCTCCTTCACGAACTCGGATTCCATCAGTTCCTTCAGGCCTTTCCAGTCGGTGAGGGCCTTGGCCTCGTACTTGATCAACTGGTGGATCGGCATGTCGAAGGCGAAGGCCGGCAACGAGGACAACTGCTTCAGCATCACGCCCCAGTTGTAGGAGAGGGCGGCGATGGTGAAGTTCCGGCGGATCCAGTCCAACTGCCGCTGGGCGATGATCCGGTTCCCACCGTTGGCGAACTGATCGAGCTTCTCGTTCACGATCATCCGGAGGTTCGCGCCGCCGTATTGACCGAGGGCGGCCTGCACGTCCTGGTTGTTGAACACGGCGCGGAGGTCCTTCATCGGCTCCGCCCAGGAGGTGAAGTGGGCCGACTGCTTGAAATGCTCGTTGTAGAGCGAGAGCGCACCGACGTCCTGGCGCGGGCGGGCCCGGTGGGTGATCCGCTTCTTCGCGAAGCCTGGAGTGGTGGAGGCGCCGACGGTGGTCTCCTCGAGCATCATGTCGGCGATGTCCTTGCCGGCCGCCTGGTGGTGCCACCGGCCCGGGGAGTAGTTCTTGATCTGCGGCATCGTGTGCCCGAAGACCCTCGAGTAGACCGGGTTCAGTTCGTCCCACCCTTCACGGTATTTCACCCGGAGCCACTCCCGGATCTTCTTCGCCTGGGGCGAGAGGAAGGCCTCGATCTCCTTCATGGTGGCGTCGGAATAGCCCCAGTGTTGCATGGCCTCCCGGGCGCCGTCCTGGTCGTAGAGCATCGAGAGGTAGAGCGCCTCGTCCTGGGAGAGGATCTGCTCCTTCACGTCACCCTCGAACCGGTGCTCGAGCTCGAGGTTCTTCTTCCGCTTGTTCGCCGGCTTCGCCTCGTTCTCGTCGAGCATGGCCTCGAGGGCCTGGACGTCGGCATCGATCAAGCCGACCGCATCGGGAGCGATCTCGCCACCGACCACCTGCCAGGCCTTCTCGACCGGCACGATCACCTTCTTCTTCGACGGGGTAAGCTCCACCCGATGGACTCCGGAATCTTTCTTGCGATCACCGAACTCGGCCAGGGCCTTCGAGAGGCGGAAGCGCCACCGCCCCGTCGTCTTGATCCCGAACACGCCGGCCAGGAAGCGGGCCTGCTCCTCGGTCTTCGCCATCACGATCCGGCGCTCCTGGTGGGTGGCCAGGTGAACCAGGCGCCCGGCCCACTTGGTCAGGCGGGACTTCAGGGTGCCCTCCTTGCCCTCCCTCGAGGCGGCGTTGATGATCCACTCCCAGGACTGATTCTTCAGGTGCCAGTCTCGAGCCAGGCCGCGGAGGCGCTTCTTCTCGTCGGCCTCCTGGTCGAGCTTCTCTTCGGTCTCACCCTTCACGCCCTTCCCGCCCGAGATCACGTCCAGGGCCATCTCGGCCAGGCCGCGCCGGCGAGCTCGTTCTCCCTCCTGGACGAAGCGGTAGAGCGAGGTCCCCTTGGCGATGATGTGCTCGAGGTCCTTCTGGGCGGCCAGGATGTCCCGGGCCGGCCGTGCGGTCTTCCCCTTCGCCATCGCCCGGCCGTAGGTCATGAGGCGCACCAGGCGCTCTGTGGCGGCCTCGAGCACTTCCACGTTGTCGGACTCGGAGATCAGCGTCTCGAGTTCCTCCTCGAGCTTCTGGACCTGGTCAGTGTCCAACTCGAGGACCAGGCGGATCTCGTCGAGTTCGTCCTGGAACTTGGCGCCCTTCCCTTTCGGGACTCCGGACTTCGGATCCACCTTCACCTGATACTTCTTCAGGAGGTCGGCGATCCGCTCCTGGGCGTTCTTCCGGACGAACTGATCCAGGGCCTTCTCGATCTGGGGGAGCTTCTCCTCGAGGAAGCGCACCCGGGCGTCCTCGGTGTTGAGGCTCGAGAGCTTCGCGAACCCGCCCAGTCTGCCCCTGGCTTCGCCGGGCAGGGCCGAGAGGATGGCGTCGTAGGTGGCCAGGTCCCGGATCAACTCGAAGCGACCCTCGCCGGTGTCGTCGATCCCGTGGAGGCGATTGGCCTCGAGGCGTTGCTCGATCCGGTCGATCTCCTGGAGCATCTTGGCGTAGACCTCGGCGAGCTCGGCCGGCTCGATCTGCTTCAGGTGATTGATCCGCTTCTTCGTGTTGGCGTGGGCGTCGTTCGGTCGGATCCCCAGGGAGGGAGCGAACACTTCGCCGGCCGGCCTGGTCGATCCGGTCTCCCCGCCCTCCGGGAGGCGGATCATGGCCTCGACGAATCGGAAGTCCTTGTTCCGCCCCAGGTTGCGCTTGAAGCCGAACCGGCCGTAGAACTTCCGGAGCCTGGCGACCGAGGTGGCGCCCAGGTCCATCGACGGGGAGAGCACCATCACCCGGCCCTGCTTGTCGGCCAGGTCGATCATCTTCTGCATCCACTTCGATCCTTTGCCCTGCTTCCTCTCCGCCTTCTCGACGACGATGGAGTAGGGGCGAACCTCTCCGGATCCGCGGACCTGGGGAGCGATGATCACGCCGTCCTGGTCGGCCTCGTTCTCGAGGGCGTTCCAGTACTGCTGGTCGTGATCGACAGAGCCCTCGGCGTAGTAGCCGAACTTCTTGATGAACTCCTCGACCGAGTCCGGATCCACGGCCATCGGGATCGCCACATCACCTCGAGCGATGAAGTGGGCGGTGCGGTGCCGGCCGTTCGTGAATCCTGGCAGGCCACCGTTCCCGATCCCCACGGTGGGCATGATCACCTGCTTGTGAGGGTTGGCGACAAGCCACTCCTGGAATCCCTCGAGGCGCCGGCCGATCTGGTTCTCGCCGGTGAATCCGTTCACATACCAGTCGCCGGTCTTGCGCCAGGCGGCGTCGAACTTCGCGAGGTCGACCATCACCGGAACGGATCGGCTTCGAGCATCGGCGCCGTGCATGTCCCACTCCCGGCCGGCGGCGCGGATCGAGAGCGTCGGAGCGGGTGGATCGATGGGGACCGGTTTCCCTTTCGGGGCCGGGCCGTAGTCGATGGCGTAGAGTTCGTCGGGGTTGAGATCGGAGAAGGTTCGGCCACCGCCCTCGGTCGCATGCTTCACCTCCGCCTCGAGGTTCTCGAGACTCGAGACCTGGTTCGGGAATGCCCGCAGGGATCCCTGGATCTCTCGGCCGTAGGCGACCCACTGGTGGTTGTCGCCCTTCAACCAGGGACTGTTCCCGATGTAGCGGGCCTTGATCTTCGCGCCTGGGTGGAGGTCGTTCACGTCCATCGAGATCATCATGGGCGCGGAGTCGGCCCAGGGGATCACCACGGACCAGTCGCCGGTCTTCAGGTCCTGGGTCGGGAGATCGTCGACCACCTCGGAGATCACCTGGTGCCGGACCTGGCGGTCGATCTTCATGAAGTCCGGAGTCACCCCCGCTCGGATCGCCGCCCGAACCTTGTCCACGGTCGGACTGATCGAGAGAGTCTCGGTGGAGGTGGAGGGCACCAACTGGCGCGACATGATCCGATCACCATGGGCGCCCTGGTAGTGGGTCTTGTAGCCCATGCGCTCGTAGAAGCCACCGGAGGGACCGCCACCGATGTCGCCGGCCCAGATCACCATGTGGGTCGCGCCGTTCTTCCTGGCCCAGTGCTCCGCCTTCGTGAGGAGACGTGCACCAACCTTCTTGCCCCTGGCGGCCTCGTTCACGAACAGACCACCCAGGCGGGCCACGGTGGCGTCGGAGGGGATCCCCAGGAGTTCCTCGGAGAGCCGGCCATCGAACTCCGCCTCGTCGAGACCGAGGGCCTCGTAGTCGGTCTGGAGGATGGCGTCGGAGACTTCCTGGACCGCACCCTCGGCCGAGATCGGGAAGACCGAGATGTGCCCCCGGTCGCTCGGGTCGGTGAACTCGATGCCGCCGTGCTCGGCGACGTCGATGGCGTTGATGGAGAGAGTCTGGCCTACACCAGTTCCATCGCTCCCTCGGGAAGCTCCACGCCCTCGAACTCCGCCACCTCGAGCAGAGTCAGATCCATTCCCACGGCCTTGTAGCCCGCCTGGCTTGCCACCAGGTTTTCCAGGACGGTCGGATCGAGCCCAAGCTGGAGCAGGGATTCTTGAAGGGATGAGTTTGCGGCGAGCATGGGAGGCATTCTGCCACTCGCCCCGCTTCTCAGCAATAAATTTTTTGTTTCTCCGGTCGGCGTCGGAGTAGATCAATCGGATGGCCTCCCAGGTGATCGACTGCATCTGGCGTGGTTGCAGGCCGCGGGCGGCGGCGGCCCGCTTGTAGGCCTCGTAGTAGAGCCAGTAGGCGCCCTTCACGCCGTCCTTCCCGGAGCCTGGAAACTTCATCCCGAAGTTGTGCTTCACCTCCTGGGCGGCCGATCCCATCGGGAGCAGGTGCGCGGCGGCCACGGCGTGGGTGTCGATGGTCGCATCCAGGAACGGCGAGTTCGGGGCGGCGATGTTGTTGTAGAAGTTCCGGACCTTGTGCTCCTGGCCGAGGTTGTTCGAGATGTTCTCCTTCGACCCGTCGTTGTAGATCGAGAGGGCCTTCAGGATCTCCTCGCTCGAGCCCCAGGTGTTCCTGGTGCGGTTGATCTCCCCGGTCTTCTCGTCGGGCTTGTTGGTCTGCCACTGGGCCAGGTCACCTTCAGGGGTGACCACCCGGAAGTCGGTGCCGAACTGGTGTTGTGCCATCAGGCGCACGGCCCAGGCCAGGCGCACGTCGGCGAACTTGCGCGGCGCCGTCGGCTTCTTCGGTCGCTCGGCCTTCGCCATCTTCAGGCGTTGGCGCTTCTGGGACGGGAACTTCTCGCGCCACTCGGCCATCTCGGATTCCCACTCGGGGATCTCCTTGGCGTAGCGGTCGGCCTCGTCCTTCTCCCATTGCTTCTTGGCGGCGATGCCTTCCCGCTCGATGGTGGCGATGGACTTGCCCACCAGGGTGTTCAGGAATTGCCGGCGCACGTCCTGCTTCTTCGCCTTCAGGCGCTTCCTGGTGGCGGCGCTCTTGCCCTTCTTCTCGCCGGCGGTGAGGTCGGCGGCATCCACGGCCCGCTCGATCAGGTCCCGCATGAAGGATTCCTTCAGCTTCTTGCGCTTGTGGTTCTTGTAGACGGCGATGGTCTGCTCGGCCTGGGCCACGTTCATGAACCAGTCCTTCTGGGGACTGAAGACGGCCAGGATCCCGGAGGTCTGCTGGAGGGTCAGGGAGTTGCGACGGGCGTAGCGTTTGGCGATCCGGTTGGCGCCATCATACCAGTGGGTCGCCCGGGCCAGGTGCTCGGGGTCGAAGCGGTCGTGGAGTTCGATCAGGTTCTTCGCGAACCAGTCGATCAGCTTGTCGGCCTTCTTCTGCGGGTTCTTCTCGTTCCGGATCCCCTTCGGAAGGTGGGCATAGTCCATCGTGGCCATCTGCTCGGCCAGGATCTCGTCGGAGACCGAGGCCCTCGAGATGTTATCGTTCACCGACATCGGGACGGGATTCACCGCCGTTCCCTTCATGGCCGTGCCGACCCGGTGCGTGTCCTGGTTGGCGTTGATCTTCGAGACGGCGTCGGCCGCCATCGGCGAGATCGCCATGGTGTCGTCGAGCCCCAGGCGCTCCTGGGCGCCCTTCACCTCCTGGGCGTAGAGCGCACCACCATCGAGCCCCAGGCCTGCGCGGAAGTTCTCCTCGAGGCGAGGATCCAGCTTGCCGCCGGCCTTCAGGTCGGAGATCTGGCGGGCCATGCCCACGATGTCCATCAGGATCTGGAGGAGGTTGTCGAAGATCGTCTTGATCCCGCCCTGGCGGAGGCCGTCCATCTCCTGGGTGGCGTAGGCCTTCCCGATGAAGGACAGGGCCTCGATCAGGTTCCGGTCGGTGTCGCCGGCCAGGATCTTCTTCCCGGTGTCGGCCTCGACCTGCTGGACCATCGTCCGGAGCTCGCCGGCCGTGATCCGGCCCGAGTTCATCATCCCGTGGAAGTGACTCTCGAGAGCTTCCTCCCAGAGCGTGGTCACCGACTTGTCGCCCTCGAGGAGCGTGATCGCCCCCTTCAGCATGCCGGCCTCGATCCTGGCGGAGGCGTCGGCCGTGCCTTCGACGACGAAGTCCCGCTTCCCGCTCGTGAAGGCCTCGACCATCTGGGCGGCGTGTTCGGTCGGATCGACGTCGTGTCCCTTCTCCTGGAGGGCGATAGCGTCCTGCATGGCGTAGTCCTCCACCCTGGCGACGGCGTCCTCGATGGAGATCTGGCCGATGTTGTGGCGCTCCATCAGGGTCTGCTTCTTCACCTCGCCCTGCTTGAGTTCCGGTTGTGCTTCGGCCAGGCGGGCCCGCTCGGACTCGAACAGCTTCTCGAGGTTGGCTTCTTCACCCTCGAGTTCCTTGGCGATCTGGCGGTTCTCACCCACTCGAGCCTCCGCCCAGTTCCTGGCGGCGGCCAGGGCCTGCTCCGGGGTGTCCACCGTCACCGGGTCACCGTTGGGGAATTCCACTCGCACCTTCCCGTTCGGGAGTTGGAGCATCTGGGGGGCGAAGCTCGGGAGATCGCTCTCGGATTGTTCCCGGAGCTTGGCCATCACCCGGGCCTGGACGTCCTCGGGGACCTCGGTGTCGTGGTCGATCTTCTTCTCCTCGGCCAGGCGTTGCACGGCCTCCATGCGGTCCTTCGCCGATGGGAGCGAGGCGATCCGGATGGCCTCCTCCTGGGGGACGCCGTTCATCTGGAGCATGTCGGCGTCGGCGGTCTGGAAGGCGAACTGCTTCGACTTCCAGGCGTCCTTCGAGATCGAGACTCCCGAGCTCGCCGCGGATAGGAGGAGCATCATCACGGCGGCCTCCGGGGCGGCCTCCTTCAATCCCTCGAGGTGCGCCTTCCAGTCGGGGGCGTTCACGTCGTCGGAGTAGTTCGAGACGATCTGGTCGATCAGCATCGGGGCGCCCTCCTGGACGCCCTCCTGGATCATCTCCATGGTGAACCGCTTCCCGGTCTGCTTGAGGAACGAACCACCGAAGGCACCAGGGGAGAGATACTTCAGTTGCGCCTTGCCGGCGTAGTAGTAGACGCCGCCCTTCACGCCCTGGCGCAGTACGTCGCCACCGGTCATCGAGAGCGAGGAGGTCTGGTCGGCCTGCTCGTTCATCTCGAACTCCATGCTCTTCCCGACGATGAATCCGCCGGACTGGGACATCAGGTTCCCGATCTCCGCGCCGGTGCCTGCCAGTTGCTGCTTGAAGCTCCCCATGTCGAAGCCCATGAACTCCTCGCCCTTCTCGATCTTCCCGCGGGCCGATGAGCGGATCCGGCCGAGCTTCGAGAAGAGATCGAAGGACAGATCGGTCTCGCGGAGTTCCTCGTCCTTGAACCTCGAGGGGACCAGGTTGGTGATGAACCCGGCGCCCTTCAGGGATCCCAGGGCGAAGTTCTCGCGACCCTCTCCCAGGCCTTCGTCGAGCATGCGCCAGAACGAGGCGGAACGCTCGGGGAGTCGATCCATGGCCGGGCCCACCACGGCCGGGAGGAGGCGGAGCACCTGCTGGCGTTCATCCTCGGGCATGTTCAGGTAGGCCTCCTGGAGGATCTCGGTGCGCGGGGTTCCCTCGAGGGTGGTGTTCGCTCCCAGTTGGCGGCCGAACTTGTCATCGGAGAAGACGGCCCCTTCCTGGCCGGCGCCCGCCTTCACGAAGTTCTGGAGGAACAACTTCTGGTAGGGGGAGAGCTTCTCGATCTGGTCCAGGGCCTGCTCGTGGAATCCACGCTTCCTCGAGTCGCCGTAGGTGGTGCGCTCCTGGGGAGGCAGGTTGAAGGAGTCGTCCAGGGCCTTCGAGAAGATCGTCGAGAAGGTCTCGGCGTCGTCGACCTTCTGCTTCACGATGCCCTTCAGGCCGGCGTCGAAGTCCTGGGGAGTGTAGCCCTCGGGAAGCTCGAGGTGGCCGGCGACCATCTGCTCGGCCACGCCGCTCTCGATGTCGCCACGGTTGAACCCCAGGTCCCGGAGGGTGAACTGCTTCTTCAGGTCGGCCTCGTAGGCCTGCGGGTCGTAGGAGAGCGCCCTGCCCTCCTGGAAGGCCTTGAGCTTCCCACGCCGGCGGAGTTCCTCGGTGAATTCCTCGGTGGATCCCGTGAGGATGGCGGCGGTCTGCTCCGGTTGTGCCGTCTTCGGGGCGGCCGGCTTCGTGTCCACCTTCCCCCTGGTCATCGAGCCGATGTCCAGGTCGCCCTCGCCAGGCTCGACCTTGGTGCCGATCTGGAGAGCCCCCTGGCCCTTCACGGCGCCGGCCACGTCCACCTTCCGCTCGTAGTCCTTCTGGGCCTGCTTCTGCTCGGGAGTGCGTTCATCGACCATAAAGTCTGCCATGAACGACGCCGGCGGGTTGAAGGCCGGCGCGGAAGAATCGAGTGGTGCAGTTGGTTTTTTCGGATCGTCGGGCATGGTCTATCCACCCCGGAGGGTGCTACGTTTGGGTGGGAGCAGAGGGTGCGAGGTCGGTTCCTTCTTCTTCGGTGCATCCTCCTCGGCGCCGAAGATGACATCGGTGGTTCCACGCTTCGAGCGTTGCTTCACGGCGTCGTCCCAGGCTTTCACCTTCATGGTGCGGAGTTCGTCGTCGGAGATCTCTTCGGGCTTCTTGCCCTGGATCGCCCGCTCGAAGTTGCGGTCGGCCTGGGAGCGGATCGCCTTGGCCCTGGCGTCGGAGATGTCGACACCCTCGCGCAGGGTCGCCAGGCGCTCCGAGTAGTCGATCATCACGTCCTCGGTGATGATGTCGCGGCGGGTCTGCATGCGGGTCTGCTCGAGCTTCTCGAGAGTCTCCGGAGACATCGAGCCGACGATCTCGCGCAGGTCTCGAGCTTTGGTCCGGTTGCCCTCGGCCTTGAGTTCGTGGGAGAGTTCGTAGTAGGCGCTCTCGTATTCGTCGGCGTCCATCTGGCCACGGTTCGCCTTCAGGGTGGCGATCCGGTCCCGGTAGTCGGAGAGCTCGTCGTCGGAGAGCGGAGTGGTCATCTTGAACCGCTTCTTCATCGTCGCCTTCTGGGCGTCGTTCAGATCGGGGTCCTTGTCGACCTCCCGATCCCAGTGGTCCTGGGTCTTGATCGATCCGGTCTCATGCTGCCCCCAGAGCCGATCCATGGACTCGCCCTGGATCCTCGAGGTGTTGATCTGGTTGGTGCGTTGGAGGCGCTTCCAGTCGGCCTCGCCAATGGTGGCGGGCCTTTCGGTGTCGGCATCGAGGGCACCATCCCGGGCCGCGGCCTCGGCGACGTCGTACTCGTGGCGCTTCGTCATGTCGTGCTTAATCTGGTCCTTCTCGTGTTGGGGAAGGGCGGGGATCGCATCGATCTCGGAGTGGGCGGTCGGGAGGTCACCGTTCACCAGGGCACCCTCCGCGGCCATGATGTGGGACTGCTTCGCGCCGGCCATCATCTCCTGGTAGGCGCCGGCCTGGACCTCGAGCCCGGTGTTCCCGGCGAAGTCCTTGTAGGTCTGCTCGAACCCGGAGCGCACGGCCGGCGGCATCTCCATCCCACCGATCTCCTCCTGGAACTCCTGGGAGGCCTGCTGCCATCCCTCGAGGCGTTGATCGGCCGGGAGTCCCGGCATGGTGTCCCGCTCCCAGGCGGCACGGTGCTCGCGCATCTTCAGGCGGAGGTCGGCCATCTGGCCGGCGTTCTTCGCCTCCTGGATCTGGGTGGCGATAGCATACCCTCGCTCCCCCAGGCCGGCGATGGCCCCTCCCAGGTTCGCGGCGGCCTCCGCACCTGCGGCCATCACGTCGGAATTCACCTGGGCGCCCTGGGCGGCAGGGCGGAGGAGTTCGGGATTTGAGTCGAGGATTTCGTTCGGCATCAGGACAGGCGGGTAGAGACGGTTCCGAAGTTCTGGGAGTAGCCATAGGCAGACTGCCCGAGAGACCCGACCGATCCGATCAGGTTGGCGTTGGCGTTGGTGCGGGTGGCGGCGGCCCTCTGCTGCCCCTCGAAGAGTGTCATCCCGGCCTGGTCCCGGGTGGCCTGGGCCTCGCTCTGGGCGTTGTAGACCTGGGTCTGGATGTCGTGCTCGAGGCGGCCGGCCTGCTCGCCGTAGGTGTCCAGGACGGATCCGGTGAAGGTCACCCCGGAGCCGGCCGCGGCGGCCCTGGCGGAGGCAAGGCGCCTGCGCTTCTGGTCCTGGAGTTGCGCGAAGTTCGCGGCGGTCGAGTGCTCCTTCTGGCGGGCCTGGCCCTGGAGCACCTGCGAGTTGTATTCCGCGGCGGCCTCCTGGGCCTTGGCGGCGTTGCGTTGTTGAACGTAGCTTACTCCTGCACCGATGGCGGTGGCGGCGAGACTGACGATTGCGAATGTTGCGGTGGCCATGGTTCTACTCCCTTTGCGATCATGAAGGTCTGACCGAGGGGAGTGAACCCGCTTTTCTGAGCACGGTTCGCCATCGCTTGCGACTGGACGCATCCTATCATCACAAATCGCCCGGGGAAAAGGGATTTTCCGTAGGTCTCCGCCACCTCGAGGATGGCATCGATCACCGCCTGGGCCTGGCCTGGTGTGAGGCCTGGCCGGGTGGCGAACCAGTCCAGGTGCCCGATCCCGGCCGTGGAGTCCAGGTAGCAGAATCCCATCCCCATCTCCTGGTAGTTCTCATCGAGGGCAAGCCAGGCGCCCTCTGGTAGCCAGGTCGGGTGCGGGGTAGCTTCGCCCCGCTCCGATCTCCAGGCCTTCAGGAGGGAGTAGTCGACGGTCGGGTCGTAGGATCGGATGCGGATCACGCCGCTATTCAATCGCCGTGGACCGACATCTTCAAGATCAGAGCCTCGAGGGTGAAGGGAAGCGGGCCCGAGACTCGCAGATCGAGCGAGGGATCCAGGGAGTGCCGGCCGTTCAGGGTCACCTCGATGTCGCCATCCCGGAGGGGAGTGGGATCCCCTGGGGTGATGTCGGAGGAGCGCAGGCCCTGCTCGGAGAACCCGTCGGGATCGTCGTGGTGGCGATACTCGAATTGCCCCGAGCGGTGGAGAGTCAGGACGGCCTTGTCGATCTTCATCTCGCGCCCCCGCACCGATCCGGTCTGGAGTTGGTTGAAGAAGGGCAGGGTCCGGAAGAGGGATTCGTAGTCCAGGCCGATCACCGCCTGGGTGATGGCGCCGGCCTCGAGGTCGATCTCCCCGGATCCGTTCACCAGGTGGGTGTCCTCATTCCTGGCGCCGTCGGTGTAGGCGATCACGTTCGAGCCGACCAGGTGGTCCAGGCCTGAGATCGTGAAGGTCCCGTCCCCGTTGTCCACGATGTCCCCACCGGAGGCCACGTAGGTCGAGTCCAGGAAGCACAGGTCGTCGAGATTCGTTCCGGTGTCGGCGATCAGGCCGTCCTCGGAATTGAAGTGGGCGGCGTCCTCCTGCTTGTCGAAGGCGTCGGAGTCGAGCCTCTCGATGTAGCGCACGGTGAAGGAGTTCACCACCCGCTTCACGGTCACCCAGACCTCGTCCTCGTCCCCAGGCCGGCCGACCACGGCCACGCTCTCGATCACATCGGAGCCGGCGCCAGGAGAGAAGATCGGCGACCACCCGGTGACGTTCTGCTGCTTGTTGTAGGCCATGCAGGTCAGGCCCACGCCATCGACGACGCACCAGATCAGCGGGTAGCGTTTCTTCTGGTAGGCCATCTGGAGGATCCCGCCCCGGGTGAGGTCATAGGAGAGCATGTTCAGGTCGTCGGCCTGGTAGGAGTCGTTCTCGAAGACGTAGGCCAGGTCCCCGATCCGCTCGGCCCCGGAGAGGGTGAAGAGCGCCGAGGATCCCACCGGGAGCGCCTGGCGGTGCTCCGATCCGTTGTTCGAGTGCCGGCGAGCTCGTCGATTGCTCGGAGTGATGACCTGTTCGTCCCGGCCCGAGTCGAAGATCCACTCCCCGCCCGAGGTCCCGATCAGCAGTTGCTTCTGGGACACAAGCCAGTTGATCTCGTTGTGCTCGGTGCTCGCGACCTGGTAGCGGATCCCGGAGTCGTCCAGGGATCCCCCCTCGAAGTTCGGGAAGTCGTCGCTCTTCGAGAACCAGAGCGTCTGGCGATCCGAGGCGGTGCCACCGAAGACCAGGCGGAGTTCGTGGAGAGTGACCGACCTGGGGTGGCCGTAGTGGTCGGAGAACGCCCCGTCGGACCACAGATCGGTCGCAGTGGCCAGGGAGAGGCGCTTCTCCACGGTGGCGGTGACGACGGTGGGCGAGGTGTAGGCGGTGATCTTGACGACGCCGGCCACCGGGGCGTCGATGGCCTCGATGATGCAGGACGGGTCAGAGGATCCCGAGGTGCCGGCGGTGTGACTGACTCGGATGTAGCGAAGCTCCCCGGAGCCCTCGCCGGTAGTACGCTGGAAGAGGAAGTTCTCGGAGTCGCTCGTGACGATTGTCCGCACGTTGGTGTAGGTCACATTGTCGGGGCTCTCCTGGATCTCGATGGTGGCGGCCGAGGTTCCGACGGTGCGGACCTGGTATTCCCCGCGGACCTGGATGGCGGCCGAGAATCCGGTGGCGGCATTCAAGGCCTTCTTGACCTCATACTCTCCGGCCGGCCTGGCGTGTTCGATCTCCATGTAGCCTCCGACCATGTCGGCCGTGAAGTGGGCCTGCGAGCTCGTGACGGTGATCGTGCCCGATGTCCCCGAGGGAGTCATGGTGTGGGCCTCGACGATGTTCCCGGCGCGGAGGGGCGGCCAGGTGAACTCGAGGTCCTCGAAGCGCCACTCGTCGTCGGCGTAGCGGGAGAGAATCTTCACCGGGTGCGACGGGTGGACGAGATACATGATGTCGTTCACCTGGGCCACCTGGATGTCGAACAGATCGGCCTCGAGGTAGGGCGTGGCGATCTCGTAGATAGCCTCGGCGCCGTCCTCGGGGAGTTGCGTCCAGAAGTCGCCGGCATCGGTCCCGATCCCTGGTTCGTTGTCGCCGGCCCCGTCGTCGGATCCCTGGGCGCCGCCATCATCGGCAACGTGGGCGGCCGTGCAGATGAACCAGTCCCCGGTGGCCACGGTCTCGACGACCTGGCCCAGGGTGTAGGTGGTGCCATCGGCCCACACGGCGCCGGTGGTCTGGATCCTGGCCCGGTCCCGGTAGAAGCGCAGGTAGCCCTCGCCGATCTCCATGATGTAGCCGTCATCGTTCGAGATGTCGAAGTTCAGGACCCGAGTCTTCTTCCCGTTGGTCTTGACGTTCTCGACGTAGTAGGTCCCAGGCCGGCGCCGGATCGGCCCGAAGGGAGTGGGGATCAGGTTGTCCCCCTGGCGCATCCCAGAGCGGAACTTGTCGATGTCTCCACGGGAGTGCAGGAAGGGCGCCATCACGCCCCCGTTGAAGGTTTGCTGGAGGTGGACGAGGGACATGGATCTAGTCGGTGTAGGTGCCGGTGCGGTAGTTGCGGCGAGAGCGGACCAGGTTCGACCGCTTGATCCGCCGCGGGATCGATTCGTTCTCGTTCACCCGGCCCTGGTGGCCTTCCTTGATCTGGGCGGTCACGAGCTTGTCGGTGGAGTAGGCCTGCATCAGGGCGCCACCCATGTTCTCGTTCCCCTGGATCTTCTTGGCGACTGAGGCGGCCAGGTGATAGGCCCAGGCTTCGCCGGCCTTTGGAGACCAGTTCGAGACTGTCCCGCCCCACCCGGTCTCGTTGGAGGTGTATTCGAGGGCAGGGATCGAGAGATCGTGGTGGAGGTAGGATCCCTCCCTGGACCACCGTTCCTCGGGAACCGGCCGGGTGGCGACGTTCTCGGGGTCGGAGTCCCAGAGATGGATGATCGAGATCAGGTCCCCAGGGAGAGCGGATCGCTTCGTCCAGCGTGGGTGGGTCGGTGCGGTGGCGTCGTTCGAGAGCGCCTTGGTGCGCTTCGCGAAGAACCAGTAGGACTCGGCCAGGACGATGTCCCTCGAGATGTTGATCTGACGATTCAGAGCCCGGGCGGCCGGGTTGCTCTCGGTCAGGGATTGGATCTGTGCCTCGCTCAGGAGGTCCAGGGCGAAGTTGGCGACGTCGGTCTCGGAGTTGAACATGGTCTGGAAAGGGAAAGGGGGCGGGGCTCTTTCAAGCGCCCGCCCCCGGTGGTGGTCCCATCAAGCCCAGGAGGGCGTGTGAGTGGTTGCGACGTTACGACTGCGCCCGGTAGGCGATCAGGAAGGTGATCGAGTCGTCGGCCGCCGTGTTCGCTTCCCCGGCCAGGGTGGCCTGGATCCAGGAGTTCGCCTGGAGCTTGTAGGGAGTCAGGCCGGCGGCAGCAGTAGCGAACGAGAAGCTGAATGCTTCCACGGTCACTCCAGCGGCATCGATGGCCTGGAGCACGGAGTAGCGGTCGGGATCGACTGCGGTCGTTGCGTCGTCGTCACCGATGGAGACGTCGAGCGTCTCGTCGCCGGTGTCGAAGTTGGCGATGATCTGGCAAAGGTGGGGCACCACCGTCGCTCCTTCAGGGAGCTTCACCAGGTTGATCACGTCCGCATCGGCTTCTGTGCCGTCGAACGTGTAGGTCACGGTCGCGAGGAGCAGGTCGCCCGATACCTTGGAACCGTCGTCCTGCCTCTCGGCAGTGGTCTTCAGGTAGGAGTTCTGCTTGGTCGCGACGTCAGTGTAGAGAGTAGCCATCTGTGTTGGTCCTTTCTGTTGTTGGTTGGTTCGGGTCGATTACGGGCTCTCGTCGCAGTAGACGAGGACCACTTTCTCCTCCTCGAGGCGGGTGGCACCGTGGCGCCACTTGGTTCGGATTTGGAGAGTCTCGTTCAGGTCGTCCCGGATGGAGAAGCGGACCTTCTTGCCGTTGGATGCGTAGGCCACGCCGGTCTTGGCGTAGAAGATGCAGGTCCGAACGTCGGAGCCCGAGTTCAGGGTCAGGAGTTGCGTCCTGGTGAACTTGAATCCGAGGAAGTAGTCCACCTCGCCGTCGACCAGGGCCCGCACTGCGGCGTAGTCGGCGTTCCGAGTCTGGTCCACGTTGTGGAGCAGGTCGTCGAGTTGCACCTGGGAGACGAGAGCGCAGAGCATGTCGTCCTTGTTCCCGGATTGGCCGTAGGCCTCGTTCACGCCCAGGATCGACTTGGCGCGGATCATCTTCGCCAGGGTCAGGCCCGAGTTCGCACCGGTGCCGCCGTAGACGTAGTTCACTGCCACCTGCTGACCGGCCCCGAGGGAGACGGTGTCGGTGCCCTGCGGTCCCACGTAGGCCGTGCCCTCGAGCGCATCGATGATCGTCTGATCGCACGAGCGGTAGTAGGCGTAGGTGTGGGACTGGACCACGTCGGAGTCGGGGCTCGAGACCTCACCGAGGAGGCCTTCGTCCCACTCATCTTCGTGGTAGACGCAGTCAAAAGCTTCTGTCCGGATCCACCGCTTCGCGTAGGGGTGGTCCTGTGGGATGGTTTTCCCGTTTCGGGTGGTGATCTTGCGACCCTCCACCTTCCCGATCTGGTTCATCTGCTTCTCCTTGCCCTTGACGGTCGTCTTGATGCAACACTCACCCAGGCGGTGGTTGGTTTGCTGCACAAGGTGCATCCAGTTCTCGGAGAATTCAGTCGAGTAGTGCTCGAAGAGTTCGGTCTCGTTCATTTGTCTAGTGGTTGGATTCTGTGATCGGGGGATCAGTCACCCCCAGGACCAGGACACGAATGTCCCGAGTTGGTAGGTGGCCCGATAGGGAGTCCTCAAGCGAGGGCCTGGTGGCCGATGTCGCGAGGCGGCGGTGAGGCCGGAATCCTTAGACGGGTTGAATTTACCACCGGTGAGGGGTGGCAGTCCACAGAAAAAAGAGAACCCCCGGCCGGTGATCGGCTCGAGGGCTCTCCTGGGTTGCGGAACGGGACCGCAGGATCCCGCACCTGGCTTGAATTTGCAAGTCTACTTCTTGACCGCCCGGGCCTGCTTCATCAGCGAGTGAACCTTGCTCCGGACCCTCGAGTGGTCCGAGTGATCGGTGTCCCGGTAGGCGGCATGCTCGGGGTTCGATGCGTCGTGCATGATCGACTTGTATTGCTGCTCGGCCGAGATCGCCTGGGAGCGTTGCCCACCGCCGGCCGGGAGCTTGTCCTCTCCGGTCTGCTGGGCGATGGCGGCCAGGGAGCGCAGGGCCGGCACACCGAGGCGGTGCAGGCCCATCTCCTTGATCTGGGCGTCGTCCATCCCACCGTGGCGCAGGAGGCGCACCATCTGGTCGAGGGCCTTGTCGGTCCCATCGGCGCCACCGAACTCCTTGTCCGCGGCGGCCCAGAAGTCGGCCTGGGCCTGCTCGTCGGCCTGGGTGATCTGGGTCTCGACGTCGGCGCCGGCCGCCCCCATCAGTTCCGCCTGGTAGTTCACCAGGCCCTCGAACTGGGTCGGGTTCAGATCGAGCTCGTGGGCCTTGTCCCGGAAGGCGTTCAGGGTCTCCTCCTGGACGACGTCCTTGTGGGCGTCGGGGACCTGGTAGTCGTAGCCGGCCGGCGTCTCGGGGATCCCCAGGGTCTGGCGGAAGAGCCCCATCGAGGTCGGGTCGTCCCGGTTGGGATTCAGGACGGTGTTGGTGTGCTCGAGCTTCCGGCCCACCAGGCGCTTCGTGTGCCCCAGGGCCTTCAGGGCCTCGAGCGGGTTCTTGTAGGCGGAGATCTGGTCTCCGAACTCGGCGAGCTCGGGGTGCTCGTTCTGCCATCCTTCTCGGAAGTTGCCGTCGTCGCCGATGAGCGAAGCGAAGTCTGGAGGCGATCCAGAGCCCGATCCTCCATCGCCTCCTGCACCGCCATCACCCCCATCACCACCAGCAGAGCCACCGCCACCGCGGCCAAACAACTCAGCGCCACCAGAAGCACCCGCAGAGCCTGCACCATCCCCTCCACCGCCTCCAGAATCCCCGGAGCTTCCGCCGTCGCCACCACCACCGCCGCCGCCATCATCGCCGGCCTCGTTGTAAAGTGTGATCCATCTGTCGAACATCATAGCTTCAATAGGTTAGAGTTTCGAGTGGGGATTGATCAGGCGTTCCAGTCCATGTCGGCCGCCAGGGACGGGTCGTCCTGGAGCTTCTGGCTTCGATGCGTCTGGCGGATCCCGACGTCCCTGGTGACCCGGATCGGGTTGCCCTCGCCGTCCTTCAGGGTGATCACCTGGTCGAACTCCTGGACGCCGTAGCGGTCCTCGTAGACCTGGGGGCGGTGCTCCCGGAGCCAGTTCACGTAGGCCGGTGTCTTGTCGCCGAACTGCG
>FUIF01004779.1_pt1 | contig 42555 bp, 56 predicted proteins | sample 1003461 | NCBI WGS metagenome assembly FUIF01 (sample SAMEA80401918, study PRJEB19352) | marine metagenome
TCCGCTAATACATATACTGATATAGTAATAGATTCATTGGAAAGTGAAATGATATCAATTAGTGAATATAAAGAGAATATTTTAATTGAGAATATTATTAGTGATTCCATTTCGCAACTTAGTTCTTGGAGTGTTGAGAAATATAATGAAAGCATAGGAAACTTTAAAGCAGTTGTAACTATAACTGATTTTGTTTCAGAAACTATTAACTTAATTACACTTCAAAATACTATGGGATTTGATTATAGTAATGATGGGGTATTGGAAGTTTTTGATGATAATAAAATATTAGAATCTAATATTGTAGATTTGAGTTTAAGTATAGATTCCACAACTAAGAGGTTTTTAGCGACGATTACAGGTATGCCGCATGGCATTAAAAGAATTGATTTTTGTTTTGAGAGATGTTTTCCTTATATTCGTCCTAAGAATGCTGATTTTGATGATATAGATTTTGATTCAGTAGATTTCTTTACAATAAATACATTATGAAAAAGATATTAATTTTTATTGCCCTTATTGGGGCAACATTTCAAGGGATAGGGCAAAATACTTTAAGTAGATATAATTTAAAAGATTCTGTTGACCTTAATCTTGCAAGTGGGAAAGCAATCACAGCAATTGAACTTAGGAAAGAATTATATAATTTTATTGAAAGTGCATATAATGTGATCGATGACGATGTAGTAGATTCTTTGTCTGTAAGTGGAGAATATATCTATTATTACTCTAAAAATGTTTTAATGGATTCTGTATTTATAAACAATAGTGGCACAGGTTGGGATTCTTTAACTGTAAATTTTGCTGATACAACAGGGATTATTAGTGTAAATTGGTGGTTAGGAGGCGTTATTATTGGAACTGCAACTAAGAATTTAGATGGACGTTGGGTGCAATATTCTGATAGTTCAACTGTTTATGTAACGCCTTATGAATTGGAGCAGGCTTTAGATACTTTTACTGTTAATCCTACGTTAGATGATGTCCTGAATAATGGTAATACGAGCACATTAGGAGCTACATTTGGAGATGATGTTAATGTAGGTGGTGATTTAGATGTTTCCGCAACAATAGGTTACAATACAGATTATACTGTAACAGGGAGTGAAGCAGTAGGAGAAACTTATTGGCAAGATGGAACAATAAATATAGTTCACGAAAATGGCGTAATTCAACAGTCAGGAGAAGAAGTTTATTACCCTAAAAAGACAGTAAATAATACAGCATCGTTAATACCAAATGGAACGCCTGTTATGTTATCTGGGGGAAATGGAACAGTATCTTACATAACCCCTGCAATTGCTGATGGTAGCATCGACCCTGAATATTATTTAGGTATAACAACCGAAGACATTGCAGCAGGGGACACAGGAAGGGTTATTTATTTTGGAGTAGTTCGTGGATTTGATACCTCAGACTGGGCTGTTGGAACGATGTTGTATGTAAGTGCTGATAATGCTGGGGAATTTGTAACGACAGCACCTTCATCGCCAAATAAAATTATAACCGTAGCAATGGTTACTAATTCAGATGCTTCGTCTGGGAGAGTGTTTGTTAGGCATGAGTATGTTCCTGTTTCTGTAATACCATCTTCTGATGCTTCTGATATTTTAGTATCTACTACTAATTTTGATAACGTACTTAGCTCTACAGATGACAACGTTCAGACAGCCTTAGAAACTATCGACGACATAAGTTATTTGGATATTTACGATACGCCTTTAACTTACGAATCCTTAGCATTTCAAAGGGTAAATTCTGCGGGTAATGCTATTGAAAATGTATTGGGTACTGATATTGGAGTTTCAACTTTTAGCAACGATGCAGGCTACTTAACAAGTTACACCGAAACTGACCCTTATTATACAGCATGGGACAAAGATTACAATGACTTGATTAACACACCAACAATTTTCACCCCTACCAATTTGTTAACTGATTATGGTTTTACCGACAATTCAACAAACTGGAACACCGCTTATGGATGGGGCAACCATGCTGATGCAGGCTATCTTACAAGCTACACTGAAACTGACCCTTATTATATGGCAAGTTCGTGGTACACAACAACTAATAATAGTGGCAATTGGAACACTGCTTTCAGTTGGGGAAACCATGCTGATGCAGGTTATTTAACAGGTTACACCGAAACTGACCCGATTTATACAAGTAGTGAGGCTGCTAATATTACATCAACTGATATAACTAATTTAGGTAATCTTTCAGGCACAAACACAGGTGACCAAAGCTTAGATGAGTTAACAGGTTATACAACTACGAATGATATTCAAACGGGAGCTCTTACCGCTTCAGGCAACGTATATTTCGATGGAATAACATCCAACACAACAGATAATATCTTGTATTATGACAATAGTACAGGGGCAGTTACTTCGGGAGCATCATCAGACATTATCGACGACATTAGTTATCTTGACATTTACGATACACCTTCAACTTACGAAGCTTTAGCCTTTCAAAGAGTAAATTCCACAGGAGATGCTATTGAGAATGTATTAGGAAGTGATATTGGAGTTTCAACTTTTAGCAACGATGCAAATTACGCTTATGCTACTGATTTAGATGGCTATGTCACAATTGCAACAGATGAAACGGTTACGGGGGAGAAAACGTTTAGTGGGGCTACTACTTTTAACGGTGCTGTAACCTTTAATGAATATACAACTTTTAATGATTCATATAGCCCAATAATATTGAACAATAATTCATCAACAGGGAGTGGTACGCTTGCATGGTTTCGTCAACGAGGGTCAATTAAGGGATATATATCGACTACAAACGATAATATCTTATTGTATGCTGTTAATGATTTAAGGTTATATGGAGGTAATGGAGCACATCATATGGATTTAGATGATGATGGAATTTATGGCATTTTAGATAATGCTGAAACTACCTCAGTGGTTTATTACGATACGTCAACTGGTGAATTAACTTACGGGGATGCACCTGTAAGCACTAATCTTCAACAAACCGTAAACGGAAACATTACAGGAACAGTAACGCACTATTCAAGCCTTGACAATGGAGGTAGTATAGGGTATTACACATGTACAGGTTCATCAACAACATTAACTGTTAATATCTACGAGTGTGTAGATGGACGACAAGGGACAATATTTGTAGACCGAACGGCTGCAACAACTTATATCAGCACAACATGTTATCCCGGCACTTCTTCAACATCTGCACTAACTCTAGTCGAGCAGGAAGACCCTAGTATAGATGCTGACGCAGGAGATGTTGTAAGTATAACGTATACCATTGTTGAGAACAGTTCCGGCAACGATATTGCAATTGTAACTTACTCAAAATCATATTAAGATGAGATTAATAACAATTATATTATTACTTTTTACATTTACCGGGTTCTCACAAATTCAGAATCATGGTATGTTTTACGATGTTTCGGATGGAGCTGTTGTTTTGCCTTCGCCTGTTGCCTGTTATGGATTTGAAGAGACTAGCGGAACAACTGTAAACGATTGCCAGAGTGGGTATGATGGTACTAACTATGGGGCTACGATTGCACAAACTGGGAAGATTAACTATTGTTATGATTATGATGGGGTGGATGATTATTGTTCATTGCCTCAATTAATTGATGATAATGATGATGTAACTGTTTCATTGTGGGTTTATTTTGACTCATCCATTTATAGTTCAGACGTTGGCAGGTTCTACGGAAGAGGTAACGATAATGATGGTGATGGATGGTCTTTATTTTTAAATTGGGAGAAGTTTATTGTTATTGCTACTTCACCATCAACTGTTAGCAGAAGTGCATCAGCTACCACCACTCCAATTACTAGCGGTTGGTATCACTGTGTTGGAGTTTTTAATCAAGGCGTTGGGAATTATTTTTACAGAAATGGCGTATTAATGGGTACTTATGAACATACATATACAACGTTAAGAAGCAGTTCAAGTTATGGTACAATTGGTACTTTTAATAACCAAGTTGATTTTTTCGATGGCAAAGTTGATGAAGTAAGAGTTTACGACCAAGCCCTAACATCTGACCAAGTAAGTTTACTTTACGCATTAACAACTCCTTGTTGTGAAGCAACTCCAGGAACTTTACCAACTGTAACCACATCTGCGGTAACAAGTACAGATGAAATATACGCAACGCTAAACGGGGAAGTCACCGACCAAGGTTCTGAATCAGTTTCAGCAAGTGGGTTTTGTATAGGAACGTCAACTGCACCTGATTTATCAGACCAAGTAATTGTAGTAAGTAGTGGGGCAACTTCATTTAGTTACGCAAATACATTTAATTGTTTGGGTACAACTTATTACATTAGAGCATTTGCAACAAGTACAGTAGGAACATCTTACGGCACTACCGTAACTTATACACCATCCGGCACTACAACGGATTACGAACTGTGGAATTTTTATACTGATAATTGCAACGGTGGAACAACAGAAATAACATCTCAGGCAGATGCCGAAGATGCTTGTCAGGTATTTACATTAGGTTGTGGCTCAGGATCAGGTTACTCTTTTGGAATGACTTCTGAACCTGCTGTTGGAAATCTACTGTACGACGACGATTGTTTTGATTATAATTTGTCAGATTCGTGGCGAATTTATTACGATGGTACAAATTATTACATTCTCGAAATTGTTGATAAAGAAATTGTAAGTAAAACACAATGTACAGTAACGCCAACAACACCAACCGTTCAGCTAAATTCTTATACCACGCCTGTTCTAACTACAACAGATGTAGAGGCTCAGGTAACTAGCGAAGGAACAGAAAGTGTTACAGATAGAGGATTGTGTTGGGGAACAACAACTGCACCTGATTTAACAGATAATGTTATTGCCAACGGTTCAGGCTCCGGCATTTTTACAAGCGAAATTGATGGCGAATGTTTAGGATTGACTATTTATGTCAGGGCTTATGCGACTAACTCAGTAGGGACTTCTTACAGCGATTCTGAATATGAAATCACAATGTCAGACCCAACACGGTATACAAATCAGTTTATTGAAAGTATAACTATAACAGATGCTTGTGGAGGTGGTTCATTGGCTATCTCAACAGAGACAGATGCCGACGATGCTTGTACTTATTATTTGGGCGGGTGTATTGATGAGAGTTCTGAGCTTGACTTGGATGTACTTACATCAACTATAAGTATTGGCAATGAAATTTACGAGCCTTCGGACGGATGCCCCACATCAGAAACTGGATGGTATATGTTGGAAGAAGGTAGTAATTATTATAAGATTTACATTTCAGCCAACGAAATTACAACAAAAGAATTATGCACAGCAACATCTACAACTCCGACTGTCACTACTAATTCTTCTGTGACTGATATTGATGAAGTTTTCGGCACAACAGGAGGGAATGTAACTTATAACGGAGGTTCAACTGTATCGGCTTGTGGTATTTGTTGGAATACAACCGGAAGCCCAACAATTGCAGATAATGTGGAAGCGATTAGTTCAGGAACGGGGACATTCTCAGATGAAATCTGTTTTAAATGTTTTGATGAAACTATTTATTATCGTGCTTACGCGACTAATGCTGTGGGCACGTCTTATGGCGATGTATACACATATTCAACGCCAACGCTACCGACAATGTACGGAAGACCTATAGTGATAGTAAAAAACAGCGAAGGAACTAGTTATAACATAACTACCTTAGAATCTGCTGAAACAGCGTGTGATTTAATTATTAGTGATGGATATTACCCTGTGGATGGTACGTGTTGTACTCCCCAGACGCGACTCTTGTTGTTGATGACTCAAGGTTTTATGACGATGGGTGTTTTAAAGGAGGTACAGGTAGCACTTACATGTTATGGGAAGAAAACAATACTTACTATATAATAGGATATACTGGGTATGTTGTTACATATAAGGCTGAATGTACTGCCGCTCCAACAATAACACCTGCATTTGAAGAAGCTGGGTCACAAACATCTGTTTCATCTTCTGAAAATATAACAGTTAGTTATCCATCAACAGTTAATCAGGATGAATTACTTGTTTTAGTATTAGCAACAGGGGACGGAGAAACTTTTACAACACCTTCGGGATGGACTAATTTAACGAACTATCAACAAGCATCGTTTAGCTATTCAATTTACTATAAGTTCGCAGATGGTACGGAATCAGGAACATTTCTTGTAACTGATGGTACGGCAAATTCAAAAACAGCGCAAATTCTAAGATATTCAAATGTAAGCGTTGCACCGACAAGTGCATCAGCATCTACCGTTTACTATGCTAATTTACGAACAACCAATTCAATATCACAAACTACCGATGCTGACAATATGGGAGTTTGGATAAGTATAGTAAACACGGGAGAATTAAGTCAGACATCAACAAGCTTAGATTTGGATAATTCAAGCAGTAGTTCAAATTGGAATATCATGTCACAATCTTATGTATCTGATACAGATAGTAATTCAGAGACAGGAAGTCATGAAGTTGTATTAGCTGTAGAGAATGGATATCACGTAATATTAACATTTAATTTATCGAACGAATGAAATCACTAATTTTATTTTTAACACTATTACTTAGTTTTTGTGGTTTTTCTCAAACTTACGAAGATGAATACTTAGGTTATGAATGGATGCACCACATAACAATCAACGAAGATTCAACCGTTGAAAATGATTCCATAATCGGGGAAGTTTACAGCCTTCCTGATGGTTATATTGGACAATTATCGTCAAAATATGAAGAAGTAGGAGATATTAAATACATTTGGACAAAAGAAATCAAAGCCGTAGGATACGTTTCAGGCAAAATAGAGGTGTTTCGGAAGGTAAATAAATACACTGAGGTAGAAGTTGAAACAGTTGATTTATCGTCTTTATTTGTCGTCACAGAGCCTGTTGATGATACGACTGTGGTTGTAGTAAATGATACGATAGTTAGTGATAGCATCACATTAGAAGAATTACAGACAGAATTACAGGCAGAGTTACAAGATGTAATAATTGAGGCTTCGGGCATAATTACGGCTGTTAAAAATCTTTTTGAATTATCTTCTGATACGATTCCCGATAGCTTTACATTATTAGAAAGTATGTCCCCTGTTTTGCAACAGCGCGGAATTTCTGAGATTGCGGCATTAAGTACGATAGAAGAGGCGCAGAGTTACGTTATACGGGGAGAAGAGATTGAAGGATATTTGGAAGCATTAAAAAAGTTACTTGACATGGGAAAAATTAAAATACATACCTAAGCCGCAGCAAACAATAGGATTAAATGATTTGCAAGCAGGTGATATTCTGTGTACACACGGCGATAGATTTTTGCCAAAAGGGATTCAACATTTCATGGAATACCAAGCGAGACATTGGTACAAAAAAAGAGTTTTGGGAGTATTTCAATCACATGCTGACAATTATTGACCCCGACACTTTAACTGTTGGAGAGGCTATTGCCGAAGGTTACGACATTCACAATATTTACAAGAAATATTCTGAAGAAGACATTAATCAAATGATTGTGATTCGTCCGTATGCACCATTTACTAATGCAGAACAGCAACAAATAATAACGTTAGCTGAAGAATGGGACGCAAAAGGTATTAAATATGAGTTTACTAATTTTCTTTGGTGGATGCCTTATATCTATTCAAAAGGCCATATTTACCTTGGCCCTAAAGGAGATAAAGTAGATGACAAACTATTTTGTTTTGAAGCTGCATTAATGTTGTGGGATGAAGCAAGAGAAATGTTTGAGCATCCCGGACGTGAAACAACTATTTCTACACAGCTTCGAGATGATGTTTGGGTGATGAATTTAATTGTAAAAGATAAAATGGCATGAAAAATCAAATTGAAAAATTTATCGACAACCAAACAAATCGAAAAATTAAATTAAAGTTTGAACTAAATTTTAATAATAAGAAAGTAAAACAGTTATGGGATAATATAAAAGTGTTTTGTAAAATAAATTAATAAAAGGATAAATGGGATTATCAATTTTTATTTTAACAGGGTGTGTTGCTGGGCTGTTATTATTACGTTTTTTAATAAAAATAGTGAATGATATTACGAATTCTAATAATATGAGGTAAACTGTAATTATATATGAAAGAAGATAGTGTAGAGAGAATGATTAATTCACAGTTAAAAGTGAGGATTGACGTAAAGATACCTTTCCATTTATTTAAGAAAGGTAAAAATAAAATTTCTTTTTTTAGTAAAATAAAACGCTTATTTTTATTAAAATTTTAGATATAATTATTATATTTGTTCTTATGGCAATAGTTGAAAATAAAGTAACAGAAGAAGGGGATGTTTTAGTCATTAAAACTGAATATCCAGTTGTTGGGTTAGTTTCCCTTACTCAATTTGTTGACACGACTGTGAATGAAGATACTGAAAATTATTTTTCTAAACAATTTAGGTATTCATTAGATGGGGGTGTTACTTATAGCGATTGGACTGAATTGAATCTTGAAAATATTCAATCTATTGAAATAACTAAGTATGACACTTTTGTTATTGAATATAAATATATTCGTGTTGGTGATGAATCTTCTGTTGAATTAGAATTTGATGATATATTGGTTTCTGGGGAAGAAGAAGACCTTCCGTACCCAGTGTACGATAAGACCTATTTTAAACAGTTTTTTTAATGTAACTGATATAAATGTATTTGGGTGGGCTTTAAATGTGTTAGAGAAGCTATATGCGAAAGGATTGATCCTCTAATCAATATGAACGGGGGGATAATCAATCTATTTTAGAAGATGAAGATTTTATTGTTTATTGGGGTTCAATAACTCATTTATTTGCTATAATTGTTTATTACGCTAGGCAATTTGATGATATTTCAAGTAATGAAATTTTATTGAAAGAATACCTTGAAAGTAGAGATATTACAGTTTCTTCTGATACTGATTTTCCTGGATTATTATATTTATTTAATAAATATATTGATGAAATAGGGAAAAGGGGTACATTACAAATATTGGATAGTGAAGAAGATGGTGCCGATATTGACGGTGAATTATTTCGTTTAATCAATAAAGGAGATTATGAAGATTTTATTTTTTGTTTAATGCGGAATTATGAAGTTGGGTGGTGTTTAGGGAAAAGCTCTCCAACTTGGAAAGGTGCTGAATTTATAAATGGTTTGAATAAATCTTACGAGGATTCTGATGATGTTGAAGATTTAAGTAAATATCCATTGCTTTTGAGTTCTTATATAGAAATTGAAGATGATAAAATGAAAATTTCTGGAGTTACTTCTGGTTCTGAATGTGGTGTTTCAGATGTTTCAGATTCTTCAAAGAGAATTTTAATCGATCCTAATATTGATTATGAAATTAGTTTTTTTATAGAACAATCCTCTATATCTAATAATTTGAATTTTGGAATAGATTGTTTCACTTCTTCTGGTGGGGTTTTATCTCTTGAAAATATAAATAGTGGTGATAATCTTTCTTATTTTTTCCAAGAACAATCTCTTAAAATTAGTGATACCACATATTGGGTAAGAGGTGTGATATTTGGTTCTGGGGTGAGTTTAAAATCTGACAGTAAAACAAATTTAGGTATTGGGAATAATTTAAGATTCAAAAGTAATGCAAAATATATTGTTCCTAAAATAACAGTTATTGGTTCAAGTTCTCAAGTGACTTATTTATCTAAAATAAGGGTAAGACCGCTATCTTTAAATTTTTCAAGAGGTCAATTAGGAATTAATCCTATTGTATACATTTTAGGGAGAAATAATAATGATAAATATACTGAAAGTAAATTGAATAAATTTATTACAGATACTTTGTTACCGTACAAATATACATTGAAGTCAAATTGGATAACTGAATAATTTTATGGGAAAATTAAATATAAATAGGAATATCTTTCTTGAAAAAGAAGAATTACAAAGGTTTCAAAAATTTGTTAATGAAGAAAATATTGCGACACAAGTAATTCTTGATAATACAAAAATGGGGGATAGTTAGAACGGTATTTGGAGATGATGAATCTCCTGATTTTTTAGTTGAAGTTGGTTCAAATTTAGGGACTATAAAAATTGCAGAAACTTCAAAAGCTGTTACAAAAAGTAAATTATTAATCAAACAGGAATCAATTGATAATATTTCTGTTCCATCTGATGGGAATTGGTATTGGGTGAAAATCAGCCACCAATATTTACCTTATGAAGACGGTGAATGTTCTATTTCAACGAGTGGGAAAGTTACTGGGGTTGGTACATCTTTTACAGATATTTTACGAGACCAACAGACAGAAGTTCCTGTAAAAATTAAATTTTATAGTGATAGTGGAACTGATAATGATCAGGTTTATGAAGTTGTTTCTATAGAAGATGATGAGAATATGGTTTTAACTGGTGCAGGAACTTTCGTTGCTGAATCAGGTTTAAAATATTATGTAATTGGTTCTACTCCTATAGGTGAGTCTCTTACAGATTCTCAATTAGAAGGGTTATATCAGTATGATTCTTGTTTAATAGAATTTATTGCAGAGGAAAATGAAGATGTTTCCCCTGTTACTGATTATATAGAAGATGAAGAATTCTATATTGCAAGGGTTAAGAATGTTTCTGGAACTGTTACTGTGCAGGATAAACGTGAAGACCAATTCATTACCTTTAATGTTGAAGGGATGGATGATAAAATGGATAAATCTTCTAATTTAAGCGATGTAGAAGATGTATCAGAAGCTCGAGATAATTTAGATGTATATAGTAAAACTGAAGTTGATTTAAAAACAAGTTTTGATAAAACTGTTGTTACTTCTTATTCTCTTTTAAATTCTTATATTAATTCTATTTCTGTTAGGGCAGTTTCAAATGGTAAACAGGTTGTCGTTTCGGGTAAATTTTATGTTACTCACGATATATCTGCTTCTTCTGTTTTATTTACAATGGCTCTTTCTGCTTATGGTGAAAATGGAACTTTATTAGCAGGATGTACAATGGCTCAGCCAGGAAGTTGGGATAATGGAAGAGCAGGGGCAATGCAAGTTGTTAAAAATTCATCAGGTTTGATTCCTTATGTTCAATTTGAAGTTCCTGAAGATTCAAAATTATATTCTTGTGGTGATAATCAACCATATTATTTCAATTTAACTTGGTTAATTTAAAATAAAAAATATGTATTTATACTATACTGTTGCTTCTCAACCAGAAGATACTCAAACGAAACCTTCTTTGAGTTTAGGTGGTTATAAAAGTTCAAATAAAGTGATAAACAGTGCTTTTAATAATTTGTTTTCAGATATTACCCCTATTACTGTATCTAATTATAATCAGAATAGGTATATTGGACTTATTCTTAAAAATGAAACAGGTGAAGACCAAAATGTAAAAATGTGGTTTTCTTACCCTGATGATTGTTTTTCTAAATTTAGAGTGGCTGCTGTTGACTTGTCCGCAGATTCTGACGGGAATTATTATATGGAACATATTGATAATGTAAATTCCAGTCCTTTATATGTAAGTGAATTTTATGAAGCTGACGGGGAAGATAATGCTGTCAGTTTAGGTTCTATCGCATCTGGAGGCCAAATTGGTATATGGATTGAAATGGAATTATTAATAGACACAATTAAAGCATCTTATGAAAATGTGTACGAAAAGGATCCAAATAATTCTTCACGGTACATTGAAAAGGTTAAAGAAACCGAAGAAGAAATAGAACTCCATTTTAGTTGGTAATATTTTTTGTTATAGTTGTTAAGTTTTTTTAAAGGGTATAATTTTTATACCCTTTAATTTTTATATTTCAGATATAATTTTTATATTTGTCACATGATTTAAAGGTAAATATAATGGAATTAGATTGGGTTTCTAAAAAATTAGAAAAATTCGGTTTAAAAGTTATTGAATTTAAAAAATCTGAAAATGGAAAAAAAAAATAGTTCTGGGTTCATTATTTATAAATATGGACCATTTAAATACAGAATTAATTGGGATGTTGCTGTTTTTTTAAAAACTAAAGAAAGTGTAATTGCAAATTCAAATGTTGAACAAAGATAAGATAATAATATTATACGAATACATTTACGGGGAATTTTCAGGTAATAAAGATTTTATTCTGAAAATGACAAGTCGTAATAATAAAATTATTGAAAACTTTGTTTCAAGTCTCCCATCTAATTACGGAGATAATTGGTTGTTTAATTTTTTCTGCTTCCAATTTTCTAAGTATTACGATAAGAAGACAAGATTTGGAGTTGGTAAAATTATGCTTAATTGGATTTTAAGTGTTAAAGCTGTTAAATACTTTAATGATGCTCCGGATGAAGAAAAATATTGGGGAGAAGTATTTAAATCTAAATTTAAGTTAGTTAATCCTCTTTTAAAAAGAGGGGTTTTTGATAAATCTTACCTTGATTTAGAACGTAAAAGGTTTTACAATACAGATTTAGGTCTATTACATTGTATTGACCTTGGTTTGTATGATAAAATGAATAAGAATTGTATTTTTTGTAAAAATAGAAAAATTTGTAATGGTGCCAAAAAAATTATCTGAATTAACTTATTTTGAGTATTCAACTTTGTTGAATGCAGGTGTATTAAAAAGTATTTATCCAGAATCTTCTGGTAATTTTGAAAAAGATTGTCAAAAAAGTGCTGATAATGAATTAGGGAGGGGATTTGATAATGATATTGAAAAGTAAAATTTTAGATAGGGGTTCAATAAGTGTTGATCACGGTGTATTTTCTGATGATTGTAAAATATCATTTAAGAAAGGTGGTATTTTTATTAAGCATAATTTTTGTGGGGAACCTATTGGTATAGTAAATAAAATTATAGATAATGGGAGCTCTTTAGAAATTGAAGCCAAAATAGATAAGCCAATAGGTAAATTAAACAAATGGAAAAAGTTTGTTAATTACCTATCTGAAAATATTTTTAATCATACAGTATTCTATCCAGAAGGTATTGAGGGTTTTTATGACTATTGTGTTGTTGGTATTGTGAAAGAAAGAGAGGGTTCGATTATAAAAGATTTTCAATTAACTGAAGTTAGTATTGCTAAAAAATGAGTAAAAAAATTGGTAAATGTGTTCAGTGTGGGTATAACAGACCTTTGAATTCTAAAAATTTATGCCCCGATTGTGTATTTAAAAATAATCATGGGGGTAAAACGAAATTTGAGGTATATAAGGAAAGAAGTGGTAAAAATAAAGGTGTTGCTTTAAAAAATAAAAAACGCCCCTCTAATAGGCTTAAAATGTCTGAGAAGAAAGAAAAACGTAATATATTATTGACTAAAGACCATGAGACATATAAAAAGGTATTTGATTTAAAGCCAAATGTATGTGAAGAATGTGGTTGCACGTTACCTGATCAGTTTTTGAGTCCTGACGGGGAAATCCTTATGATTTCTCAATATAGCCATATTTTAGGTAAAAAGAGGTATCCTGAATTCAGACATGATGTTAGGAATTTTAATAGATTATGTTTTAATTGCCATCAGCAATGGGATTTTGGAGATAAAGAAGCGATGAAAATATATGAAAAAAATAGTATTGTGATATTAGAATTGTTAAATGAAAAGCATGGGAAGAAAAATACAGGCTATTCCGTTGAATAGGGAGGGTGATTTACTTTTTTTGAAAAATTTTGAAGAAAGGGAAGGTAAATTTTTTTATTGAATACAGGTCGATGATTAATGATATTCCTTTTCAAAAAGTTGAAATTTTTTTGGTTGATGAAAATAAGAATTTTGTAATTACTGGTGATGATGGAACAGTTTTATACAGATTCCCAGTACCATTTGCTTTAAATATTTTGGAGAATGAATGATTATTTGAAATCTGCAGTAAAAAGGTTTAATGATAAATTTAAAAAGGAATTCCTCATCAATCCTATTTCAAGTATTGATGCAGAAATATTAACTGAAATTAAACAGGTTATTAAAAAGGCAGGATTAAATGAAGTTAATGCTATTCTTGATGAATATAAATTCAAAAAAGATGAAGAAATTAGGGATGATTTATTGCAATGGAATATAGATAATCCTAAAATAGGTAAGAGTGTTGGTGAATTAGTTGATGGGGTTATAAAAGAATTTTCTGAAGACTTTGAGGAAAAATCTATTTTTCCACCAATATTAACAATTGGGAGTATTAATGTCCGAGTAAATGACATAATTAATTGGAGAAAATTTGAAGAACTTGGGGAAGATGATGAATACATTTTTGGGATTTTAATTAATGAAATTCCAGAAAATGCAGATGTTAAAAATGTCCCTATATATTGTAATGAGAGAATAGTTTTCTATTCTGAAGAAGAACGTAATAATGTGATTGAAAATCTTATTCAATTCATGAGAAGTAATGGGACAAATGTTATAGATTTAAATAAAAATGACTAAAGTTGTAGAATATTTGACAGAAAAGAGAACATTGACAGGATTAACAAATTGGATGAATGAAACCTTTAAAGAAAAACAAACAGGCACTCCATTCACATTTAATGATGTGCAGCAGTACATTAGTAGAGGGTGTCTTCCTGGATATTTAGGAGGGAATAAAATTGTGAAAGATGAGACTGTTGTAGATGTGAAATTGTACAATGTATTAAAATAATTAAAATGAAGACAAATTGTGAAAACTATGTCGTATTTGACACAGAAACAACTGGGCTAAAATACGATAAAAATGCCGTAATTGAAATTGCTTGCTGTGCTGTTGATAAAGATTTGAAAGATGTTGGTGAGTTTGATTCTGGCATTATGAAAGTGTATGATAATAGGGAAATAAATGAAAAAGCATTACAAGCAAATAATATTTCTATTGATCAGATTAATAATGGTAATGACCCTGAAGAACAGATGAAAAAGTTAATTAAATTTTTCTTGAGCTTAAAATCAGGAAGAAATAAACCTGTTTTAGTTGGCCATAATATCGATAAATTTGATATTCCATTTTTAGATGATATGTTTTCCGTATTTGGCCAAGATTTATCAAAATATGTGAATACTGATTTTACAATCGATACTATGTGGTGGGCAAGATGTAAATGGACGGAATCAGTTAATTTCAGATTAGGAACTTGTTGCTCAAATTCAGGAATTGAACTTGTTAATGCACATAGGGCAATGGTAGATACAAGGGCAAATAAAGAATTATTTAAGAATTTTTTGATTAGCCTCAGGTCAGATGGTTCTCCTAAAGAAAAGAAAGAAGAAAGGTTTAGGGAAACTTTTGAGATATAGTTCATTCTTATTTTATGAGATGTATTTTGCACCTCATTTTTTATATCGTTTTTATAGAAAAATAATTAAGAATGGGAAAGGATAATGTAGAAGGGTATAATATATTAACACAAAAACAATTAAAGAATACTATAGGTTATGTTGAAGACATTATTCAAAATTTATCTGATAAAGCATTATTAGAATTATTAGGTGGTTACGATAATGATATAGCTACATTATTTAATGAATTACTTTTTCAGACTTCAATGGTTGTTAACCATAATCATGACAGTATTGATTCTGAAAAATTACAGTATCTAACAAACCTTGAAAAATCATTTGATGAAGGATTAAAAAGAATTAGTTATAACTATTTTAAAACAACGATGCTTCCGAACTTCCATCAGGGGTGGAGGAATCTCGAATGGGGTAATATGATTCAATTATATTTGTATCTCGTTATCCTTGCTTCCAGATCCCATGGAAAAAGTTTTGAAAGCTGTTATGCATTTCCTTTGTGGAGATTATATACGTATAATCAACCAGCATTTTACTTACCAGATACAGTTGATAATAAAAATAGGAAAGAGACGTTAATTATCACCAATACGGCTACCCTTGGTACTGAACATATGGGTAAAATTATTGAAGAAATCAAATTCAATGATTTAATCGCAGAAAAATTAAACCCTACTGGCAGAGCTAAATTAGGTATTTCTGGGATAACAACTGAAACAGGTGCTAAAATACATTTAAGAGGTATTATGGGGTTCTTCAGGGGGCTTCATACAGGTTCAGTGGTATTAGATGATGTCCCTGATGAAAGTTCTATCTATTCTCAAGAACAAAGGGATAAATTAAAAGATAAAGTTTATGCTGGTGTTACCCCTATTGTAGAACCAGGAGGACATTTGCTTGTTACTGGAACTCCTTACGCGGAAAGAGATATCTATTATGATTTTAAACAGGATGATAGATTTGTGGTTCTTGAATATCCTGCCGTATTCCCAGATGGGAGATTATTATCTCCTGACCGATTTACTTTTGAAAAATTAATGGAAGAAAGGAAATCTTTGGGGACATTAGTTTTTTCTCGTGAATATCTTGTAGTTCCTATTTCAGATGATGCAACGATATTTCCATATGAAATTCTTATGCGAAGCACAATTGGGATGGAAAATATAGGGTTGGTGGATAACCTGAATTCTTACCCAATAAAATTGAATAGAATTGTTGTTGGTTGTGATTTCGCAAAATCAGCAAATGTTGGTGCGGATTATACTGTATATACTGTGTGGGGTTCTGATAATATGGATAATTATTATTTATTACATATTTGGCGTAAAAGGGGTGCTTCACACAATGAACAGATTTCTCAAATAATTTCTTTAGATCAAAGGTTTAAACCAAATAAAATAATTTGTGAAAGTAATGGTTTTCAAGGGGTTATATCTGATATGGCTCGTCAAAGAGGTCTTAAAAATATTGAAGAATTCACGACCACTTCCAGTTCGAAGAAGAATCTTTATGATGGACTACCTTCTCTTGCAGCTATGTTTGAACGTGGTCAAGTTAAAGTTCCTTTTAAGGATGATGGAAAAACAAGAGAATTAGTGGAGGTCATGTTTAAGGAATTTAATGGTGTTTCTTTCAGGCCAGATAAGGGTTCTCTTGAAAATATTGAAGGGCATGATGATATTGTAATGTCTGATTTTTTTGCAATAACTGATTTGCGCGTAAATAAGAATGTTTTTAGGGCTTATTCTGTTTAAAATTTTTATATTTTTGTTTAAATATAGTAAATAAAAAATTGTATGAAAAAATTGACAAGTAGTTTTCTGGAAGATATTTTTAAATTAGGATTTGTAAAAAGGTCTTTTCTGGAAACAATGAAAAATCATTTATTATTTTCTTATATTCCGAAAGAACTTCCTGAATATAAGGTTATACTAAAATCAATGATTTCTCAATATGAGTTTACAGCTAAACTTCCTTCTTACGGAGTTATATCCCAACAATATCAGCATGACCCAAATGTTCAGAATGCACTTTCAAAGATTAAGAATGCTGATATAATAGATGTAAATTTAGCAGTAAAAGAATTACAAGAGTATATAATAGATATTAAGTTTCAACTTTTATTTGATGATGTATATGAAAAATACGTTAAGGATAAAAAGGATGAAGCTATGTCTACTTTCATAAAAGGTGCTGAAGAATTAGGTTCTTTTAGTTTGAAAGCTGATGGGATTGATTTTATGAAAGTGTTCGGAGATTATAAAACTGTTTTAAAAGAAAAGCAATTATCTAAAGAAGCTGGTGATTCTATCCCAAGTAAAGTGCCTTTTGGAATTGATGCAATTGATTCAATTACAGAAGGTGGAATGGATTTAGGTGATACAGCTATGTGGATTATGCCTTCTGGGAGAGGTAAATCAACTGTGTTAAAATGGACAGGAATGTATGCATGCAGAATGGGGTATGATGTTTTACATTTTCAGTTAGAGGGTTCCCGTCAAGAAGCTTACGATAAATATTCTCAAATATGGACTGGAGAGCCTTATAAGAATATTAAATGGGGTGATATTTCAAGGGATAAATTGATGAAAATTGAAACCGTTATTCGAGAAATGTCAAGGAAGAAAAGGGACATCAATATTTATTCTTTTGAAAAATATGGTTCTGCTTCAATGAAAGATATTAGAGAAATGGTTATTGAATATAACAAGATTAATGGTAGATTCCCTCACCTTATCATCATTGACTCTCTTGATTTAGCTATTTCTGGGGATAATAAAAAAATAGATTTTGACCCTGCCTATAAAAAAGAAAGACTTCAATCAGTTGCTCTTAGAATGAAAGATATGGCTGTTGAATTTAATACAAGGGTTTTAACAGCTACTCAAACTGGGAATATTTCTAAAGAAAAATGGAATAATCCAGATTGGGTTATTACAAGAGAAAATACAGAAGGAGATAGGACATTGGTAAAACCTTTTAGCCATGTGTTTACAGGTAACACAACGGAGGATGAATTTAAGAATAATATGGCAAGGGTGTATATAGATAAATTACGGTATTATGACCCTAAAGATATGGTGTACCCTATTTGTACTGCTTTTAATTTTGGTAAATATTACGATAGGAATAGAACTTTAAAAGAATTTTCACATATTTATGAGAATAGATAAAGAAGAAATAATAAGTGAATTTGGGCTTAAACCTTTTGGAGCAAAAGGTTGGTTGTCAAATAAATCTATTGTTTGCCCTGAATGCGGTAAAGGTGGTAAATTTGGGATAAATATTTCTGATGATGGTGGTGGTGTTCATTGTTTTAAATGCGAATATTCTGAAAGTATTTTTAAATACTTGAATCGTATAGGTAGGAAAGATTTAATTAAAAACCAACAAGAATTCTCACTTAAAGTTGGTATTAAAAAACCAATTTTTGAAAAAGAAGAAGAAGAAATAAATTTACCTGAGATTAAATTGCCTTCTGGGTTTAAAAGAATTGAATACGATGATTATCTTGAAAATAGAAATTTTAAAGGTTATCAATATGAAGAATTTCAAGTAGGTATTATTGAACACTTCTTAGAACGAAAATTGCATAATTATTTAATTTTTGTTATCAAACAGAATGGAAAAAATGTGGCTTGGTTAGCAAGGTCAAAACGTTCTAAAAAATGGCATGAACAAAATATAAGAGATCATAAAGATGGTAAATGTCAATTAGTATTAAGATATAGAAATTCAGAAAATACGGATTTTGATAAAATTATTGGAGGTTTTGATGAAATTAATGAAAATACCCATACCGTAATTGTAGTTGAGGGCTTATTTGATAAAGTGAATATTTCTAATATAATTCAAAGCGAAAAATATGATGAAATTAAGGTTATTTTCACTTTTGGTAATAAATTCTCTGATAATCAAATCAAATTATTAAGAAAGACTAATGTAGAGAATGTGATTCTTATGTATGATTATAAAACAATTGTACAGTCAAAAGAATATTCGTTATTGCTGTCAAGATGGTTTAATGTTGATGTCTGTAGGATTGATGATGAAGAAATTGATCCTGGAAATATGGATAAAAAATATTTTTTGGAAAGATTAACAGAAAGAAAGAATTTTATGTATTTTTATACGAATAATTTAAACAAAGTATTATAATTTAAAATAAAAAAAAATTTATTATGAGTGCGTATAAATCGAGGAATATTCCATTAACAGAACTTTATTCAAATTTACAATTGGAATTTATTGCGTATTATGTTAGGTCAAAAGTTTATTGTAAAGACTTTTCAGAAAATTATCATTCAATTTGTTTACAGAAGAAAGCAAAAATTGATAATATTAGTATGCGAAACAGCCTCCCCTCTATTTTTACTTCAGAAAAAACAAAGGAAAGGTATATAAAAAGATTTTTAGGTGATTCTGGTTTCCCGAATTTCACTTATAGAGATGAAGTAATTAGGGAAAAAATGCAAAAATGGGATAGATATTATTATTTTTCTGTTGGTTCTTCTATTTCATTTAATGCTTACGGTGATATTTTAGTAGGGGTTATTGAAAAGAATGATAAAAATTCTTGTATTGTGAACGTTAAAGATGAATTTAACGAACATCACGTGTTACATTACGATAATATCAAGAAAATTTTTCCTGATAATTTTTTTGATTTTAATAACCTATAATTTTTATATTTCAGATATAATTATTATATTTGTCTCGAAATAAAATCGTAATATTAATATGAAATCAAAAACAAGAAAACAATTAGAAGAAAGGATTATTTTTTTAAATAAAAAATACAGGGAGGGGAACCCTGTTGTTCCTGATTTTGAATATGATGAATTGCTTAGGGAATATTCAGAAAAATATCCTGATTCACCTTTACTTGAAAGATCGATTCTTGAGAAACCAAAAGAATCTCGAAAAAGAGGTTTACCTGTTAGAATGGGTAGTTTGAACAAATTACATTCATTACAAGAAGTAATTTCTTGGGTTTCTTATTTTGATATTGGCCATTATATTACATTGACCCCAAAATTTGATGGAATCTCTTTATTGGTTGATGAAAGAACAAATAAGTCATTTACGAGGGGTGATGGGTTTGTTGGTCAATTATGCGATGAACATTATAAGAAATTGAATAATAAAGTTGAAAAAGAATATTCATGTTATTCTTATGGTGAAGCGATTATGTCGAAAAAGAATTTCGAAAAATTTTCGGATAAATATGCGAATGCCAGAAATCTTGTAGCTGGTTTATTTAATCGCGATGAACCTTCCGATTTATTGAATAATGTTGATTATTTACGATACGGTATTGTTGATGAGGAACGTGAATTGGGTAAAGTAACTCAACTTACTCTTTGTAATGAAATGAATTCCGTTCCAGTTCCTTTTAAATTCTTAAAAATAAAGGAATTTCTCGATCAAGATTTAAAAGAATATTTGAATGATTTATTTGAATTATGGTCAGAATATTATGCGATTGACGGAATTGTTATTGATATTAATTCTTCAATTGTAAGAAAACAATTTGGTCGGGAAAATAATGGTAACCCTGCTTATGCAAGAGCCATAAAATTTCCTGAGTGGTCTGAGGGGGCTACAGTAAAAGTTGAAAAGGTTTCTTTTAATGTTTCTAAACAAGGGAAGATGAAACCTGTTATTAATATTGAACCAACTGTAATAGCTGGAGCTAAAATAAGTAATGTTACTGGTTATAATGCTAAGTACATCTTTGATAATAATATAGCAGAAGGCAGTATCATTGAGGTTGTTCGTTCTGGGGATGTTATTCCTAAACATATCAAAACTATTTCTTATATTACTGAAAATGTTAGGGAATTATCTGACAAAATAACAGAATGTCCAAGTTGTGGTGAGGTAACAAAATGGGATGAAACTTTTACTGAATTAGTTTGTGTAAACGATAACTGTAAAGAAAAACAGGTGTCTAAATTATGCCATTTCTTTTTAGTATTAGGTGTTGAAGATTTTGGTGAACCGTCTATTCGTAAATTCTATGATAATGGTTTTACTGACCTGAGTTCTATTTTATCTGTTACAAAAGAACAAATGAATTTAATTGAGGGTTGGGGTGAAATTTCTTCTAATAAATTGATTAATCAGTTTGAAAATTTGAAGAAAAATGGTGTTCCTTTTGCCAAATTAATTCATGCTTTAGATTTGATGGATGGTAAAATTGGGGAAAAAGTTTGCCAGAAAATAATTGACAATATTGCCAATCCTGAAGATACAATTTACAAAATTGTTAACGGTGAATTTAATGATAAATCTTTTGAAAATAAATTAACAGAAATAGATGGTGTTGCAGAATCAACTGCAAAAGCATTTTATTCTGGGATAAAAAGATTTAAAGAGTATATTTCGTTACCAGTCAAAATTTCTTATTTTGATACACCTAAAAAGAAAATTGAAGGTGGTAAATATTTAGGTTGGAAAATATGTTTTACTGGTGTTCGCCCAAAAGACGACCAAAAACATTTTATTGAGACCAATGGTGGTGTTATTGTTAGTGGTATTTCAAAAAAGACCACCCACCTTGTCGTGAAAGATTTAAATTCAAATTCTTCTAAAATGAAGAAAGCTAAAGAATTGAATATTTCTATAATAACTTTAGAACAATTAATGGGTGAATTGTAAGTCATAGTTACATGGTTATTAAAAATCCCTTTAGAATAAAATAATTTAATAAAATTTGTTAGTATGTTAGAAGTTAAAATTGTCAATGAATCAAAAAACGAATTACCAGCTTATAGTACAAAAAATTCCGCTGGGATGGATTTAAGAGCTAATCTTAGTGAACCTGTTGTTATTAAACCATTAGAAAGAAAATTAATTCCTACTGGATTGTTTATTGAATTACCCGAAGGATATGAAGCACAAATACGACCCAGAAGTGGTCTGGCACTAAAAAAAGGTATAACAGTATTAAATACTCCCGGAACCATTGATGCCGATTACAGAGGGGAAATTGGGGTTATTCTCATTAACTTATCGAATGAAGATTTTATTGTTGAAAACGGTGAACGAATTTGCCAGATGGTAATTTCTTCTCATGAAAATGTTAAATGGTGTACTTCCTCTAAATTGACTGAAACAGAGCGTGGTGACGGTGGTTTTGGCCATACAGGAAAAAAATAAATTAAAATTTTTTGAAATATAATTTTTATATTCCGAATATAAGTTTTATATTTGTTACATCAAAACAATTCAAAAAATAAATTTAAAAATTGTAAAAATGGAAGATTTAATTAAAAAAACAAAAAAGAACACCACTGTTCAGTTGTTAAAAAAAGTTGAAAAAGTTTCTGGCGAAGAATTTGAAGCTGTTATTGAAGTTTTGAAATCAAGAGGCCAAGATGTTTCAAAATGGGTCAAAGAACCAGAACAGGTTGAAGAACCAACCCAAGAAGAACCGGAACAGACTGAAGAATCAGTTAAGAATGAAGATGAAATTAAAGCTGAATTAATCAAAAAGGTTGATTCTTTTGTTGAAAAAATCATCAATGAAGGGCGCACAGGTCTGTACAATCAGGTTATGAAAGCTCTTGGTGGTAAATTCGATGATGATATTGATGAACTTTATGCTGCTGCCACCCTTTCACAGTTGAGGGATGCTTATTCTTTCCATAAAATTCAAAGACCTTCTGAAAAAGAAGAAACCGTAGAAAAGAAGAAAAGTTCTGCTAAAAAAAGCTCTTCAAAGGAAAGTGATTCAAAAGAAAAAAAAGGAAACCTCTAAAAAAAAGTGTTTCGAAATCTAAGAAAAATATCATCACACAGTCTGAAGAAAATGAAGAATTGAAATCCGGTGTTAAAGTAAGATTCACTCTTAATAAACGTCGTGGTGGTGGAACAGCCGAAGGAATTATGACTCGGGTTCACAAAAGAGGGGATAAAGAATACATTTTAATTAAGCTTGAAGATGGAACCATTGTTTCAAAAAGGGCTGGTGCCTTAGAAATTGTTCAAGATTAATTTACAGTAAAATAACATCAATACAAACGTTATCATAAATATGGTAACGTTTGTATGGTAATTGATAATGTGGAATGTATAATAAAAGAATAATTTGTGACATTGATGATACTATTTGTATCACAAAAGATAGGGATTTCAGTAATGCTGAGCCAGTAATTCCAGTAATAAATAAAATTAATCAATTATATGACCTTGGTTGGGAGATTTGGCTTGTAACAGCGAGAGGACAATTATCTTGTAAAGGTGATTTTGTTAAAGCTGATAAAAAATATAGAGCACAGATTGAATCTTACCTAAAAAAGCACGGAGTAAAATATCATAAATTATCATTCAATAAATATTTAGCCACCTATTATATTGATGATAAAAATTTAACACCAGACGAATTTATTGATTTAGACATAAAAGAATTGAAATCAGGTTGGTCGGGTGCTTCAGTTGAATTACGTAATGGTCTTGTTTATAAGACCCACAAAGATTCCTTATATGCTTCAAAGTGGTATAAAATTGCTTCTGCATATTTTAATATACCTAAAGTTCATTCTCTTATTGGGGAAACTTTATGCCTTGAATACATTGATAATAACAGTGAAATTAAAATTGACCAAGTTCTTGATATTATTTTAAAATTCAAAAAAATTCCTTTTATTGGTGGTGATTTTTCTACTTATATCAGTAGAATGGAAAACCATTGTGATTTTAATATAACTGAAAATAAAATTGATTTTAGAGGGATATTAGAACCTTTAATGAGTATTTATGATTATTGTGATAAAAATAAGAGTTTTTGTCATGGTGATTTATCTTTAGATAACATATTAGTTAATGATGGTAAACATGTCTTAATTGATCCTATTTTTAATCCAGAGGGGTATTCAAGTTATTTGTTAGATGCTTCAAAATTTTTGTATTCATTGCGACTATACAATAGAATGGTTGATTATGATTATTTTTTCAGTATGTTGGCTTCGTATTCAATTGATTCTAAGGTATTATTTATTCTTGAAATAACTCAATGGATAAGGGTTTATAAATATGCCCCTGAAGAAAAAAGGTCATTGATTTCATCTACAATTTTCAGTTTGTTAAAAAAAATTAGAAATATATGCTTAAAAAAATAGAAGAAATTAGGAAAAATAAAGGGGTGATTGGGTTTACAGCAAGCACATTTGATTTACTTCATCCAGGACATATTGCTATGTTAGCAGAAGCTAAAGCAAATTGTGATTTTTTAATCGTAGGGCTATTAACTGACCCGACTATTTCGAGACTTGAAAGTAAACAAAAACCAATCCAAACTACATTTGAAAGATTTATTCAGGTTCAAGCTATTTCTTATATTGATTGTGTGATTCCATTTGATACTGAAGAAGAGCTTGAACAGATGTTACTGATGATTTTACCTGATGTTAGATTTGTTGGTGAAGAATACAAAGATAAAGACCACACAGGGAAAAATATTAAAGAAATTAAAATTATTTATAATAAACGTAGACATGGTTACAGTTCTACTGAATTACGTGAAAGAACATTAAGAGGAGGTATAAGATGAAAAGATGTTTAAAAGAAAAAATGAAAATTGCCTATATAATGCATCATAGTGAAGTTAGTACTTACGGTGGTTTCCCTCAACACGTTGAGCATTCAATATATGGCTTGAAAAAATTAGGACATGATGTTGATTTCTTTTTTCTTAGGAATGCTGACAAAAGCAATGAAGCTTATGTCAAAAATAAATTAAAAAAATATGAAAATGGTGAATTATATATTGAAAAGCAGCATATCGAAAAATTAGATAAAGGGATTGGAACAGGTTCCTATTTTCATGTTAATTTTGGATGGGTTCATCCTATTACTCCTATTAAAACACTTGAAAATAAAATTGAACTAAAAAATAAACTTGAAACTTATGATGCCGTATTTTGGCATACTCCATTTTGGTTCAAACAAAAATCAATGCAGAAAGATGTTGATTGGCCAATGCTTCTTGACCTTAAAAACCCAGTGAATATCGCATTTCATCACGATGGTAATATTCGGGATAATTCTGCATGGATGCTATATATAGATAAATATTTTGACAGGCTTATAACAGTTCATCCTGCCTCCTATAATTCTTGTCAGATATTTAAGACTCCGAGATGTATGATATTTAACCCACAATTCATAGACCATGATCCAAATTATTCTGGGTACCAAAATATGAAAAAGGGTATTATTGAATTCTTTAGTTTACAATATTGGAAAGGTTCCAAGCATGTTGATGATTTAATTCGTGCAATTCCTCATTTCTATAAAGAATTCAAGAAAGCTAAATTCATTCTCGGTGGTAAAGGTATGGAATTTTTTTATATGAACAGTAAAGATAAAATTAAACCAAATTATCTTGTAAACAGGAAAAAAGACCCTGATGTTGATGAGGAATTAATAGGTTTACCTATTATAGATGTTGCTCGTATATTTGGTGCTAAAACTCCTTTATGGATGAATTCAGAACAAAGAGATATTCAATTTAAACGTTCTTTATTTTTTGTGGATACTGCTTATTATACAATTAGTAAAGAATTAGGTGAACATTTTTCCAGAACATTGATTGAAGCAATGATTCACGGTGTTGTTCCTATTGCAAGAAATTTAGGTTTAAGTAATAATGAAGAAGGTATTGGAGATATATTTAAACCAAATGAAAATTACTTGATGATTCCATATGATGCAACTCCAAAGGAATTTGCAGAAAAGTTATTAGATTATCTACTTATTGAAGAAAAAGAATACAATAAAATTGTAAAGAATAATTATAAATTACTTGAAAATTTCGATATCATTAATGTTGCCAAGCAATACATTGATGTAATTAGAGGAGTTGACACAGGGTTTTATAATAAATATGAATTAGGTGGTAACAACATTCCTAAAAAGATATTAGATAAAGCAAATAGACAATGGTTTGGAGACGGTATAAACAGGTGTTTTGCTTTTGAAGAAGGTGTTGGATATGGTGGTGAATTAATTAAATAAAATAAGATATGAATTTTAGACCGAATGAAAATTTCAAGTACTATATGTACTTTATTGAAGAACGAATGAATATTTTTTGGAGAAAGTATTTTCAAATCCAAAACCCATATACTGATGATAAGATTTTACAGGAATATAAATTCACTAATGTTTATCGTTCGTTAGACAGGGTTAGTCAATATTTGATTCGTGAAATTATAAATGAAGAAGAAGGGTATACAAAAAAAGATTTATTTTGGCGTATATTATTGTTTAAGCATTTTAATAAGATAGAAACTTGGGAACATCTTATTGCTGATTTGGGGGATATTACTTTTGATACAACAAAAGAAGAAATAATTGAATCTCTTGATAAGCTGTCTCAGAATGATATCCCTGTATATTCGAATGCTTTTATGCTTACAGCATCATTTATGCGCAAACCTGATTTTATGGCTGAATATGGTCTTGAAAAGGGTTCAAAAAAGTATGTAATTTATTTATCTATTTTTTATAAGTATTTTATTGGGCTTGGTAAAATTGATGAAGTATTGAATTCATCATCTCTTAAAAATCTATATGATAATTTGAGGAAAACCCCTGCATTCGCTAATTTTCTTGCAATGCAATTCACAACTGATTTAAATTGGAGTTTTTTATTCAATTTTGATGAGAATGATTTTGTTGTGGCAAGTGTAGGTTCAACACGTGGTATTAATAGGTGCTTCACATTTGAGGGAAGGGAAAGGAATTATGATGAAGTAATCATGTGGATTCATGCTAATTTTGATAAATTGTTAAAGGAATATGATTGTAATTTTATCCCACTTCCTAATAGGATGCCAACGGTAATGGATTTACAGAACTGTTTATGTGAAACTGATAAATATTTAAGAGGGTTGGGTGTTGAAATAGAAGGTGTTAAAGTTCACGGTAAACGTATTAAATCAAAATATAAAGAAAGTTCTAAAAAGATAACACAATATTATTTTCCAAAAGATTGGAATGTAGGCGAATTGAAGATTTAAATTTTTAGGTATAATTTTTATATTTTAAGATATAATTATTATATTTGTTGTACAAAATAAAATAATAATTCTATGTATACATTTGATAATTTGAATCATGCCTTAATTGGTATGTCAAAAGTATTATTAAAAGAAGGTGTCAGTAGAAAGACCCGAGGATTTGATTGTATTGAAATGCCTCATCCAGTGTTAATTTGTATTAAAGATCCTTCAGATAGGTATGTGAATATCCCTGAAAGGAAGTGGAATAAAATTTTACCATTTGCAGAATCTTTATGGTTAGCTTTAGGTTTAAATAATCTTGATTCACTTCCAGGAAGGTATGTGAAAAATTTGTATAATTTTAGTGATGATGGTCAACATTGGAGAGCAGGGTATGGTCCCAGAATTAGAGCTTTTTCTGGAGTAATGACTGATTATGCTATTGGTGAACCAGAATACAGGAATATTTGGAGTGGTGTAAGTGGTGTTGTAGATCAATTGAAATTTGTTATTGATTCATTCAAACGTGATATAAATACCAGACAAGCAGTTATTTCAATTTCAGATCCAGCTAAAGACTGTTTTGAAGAAAATGGCTGTTTAAAGGTTACTAAAGACCAAAATTGCACGAGAAGTTTACATTTCCAAGTGAATACTGAGGGTGAAATGGATATGATTGTCGATATGCGCTCTAATGACTTACTGTGGGGGTTTTCTGCAGTTAATGTGTTTAATTTTTCTTTGATGCAAGAATACGTTGCTAATATAGTCGGTGTTCCTGTTGGAAAGTATTATCATAAAGCTGATAATCTTCATTTCTATAAAAATTTTATAGAAAAAATTGAAAAATTTTCAGTTAAAAATGAGGTGGATTATGTTGGTTTTGGTAAATTTCAATATAAAGATAAAATAGAATCACTTGAGCAATTAGATAAATTACTCTATCAATTGTATAAATATGAACAAATTTTATCAAAAGACCATTATTTTATTGCTAATTTCAATAATGACCTTTTTACCGATTGGGGACGTGTTTTTTATCATTATTGGTCTAAAGAAGATGTTGAATTTAAGAATCCATATTTGAACCGATTATTTTATCATGATGGAGAATAAATTTAGGATTTTACCTGTTGGTCATGGTTTTTATACTGTAGAATTCCTCAAAAAATTTTTATGGTTTAAAAGGTGGAGAAAATTTATATTACTTGATATTCATTCTGGGCATGGTGGTAGGGAAATACATTGGATGAAAGGTTCGAAAGAAGATTGCGAAAAAGTTATTAGGTTTTTAAAATTAAGAAAAAGAAGATTTAGTAGCCTTATTGATTGGAAATTGATGGAAGTGATAGAGAGAAAATTAGGAATAAAATATTATTATTACGATTAAAACAGAGAAAATGGAAATAATTAATTATTTAATCAAGTGTAAAAATGTCGAAAGGCTTTCCGGCAAGTTTAAACACAGGGGGTATAATTTACTTGAGCATCAATATCTTGTTGGGATGTTGTTTCGTCATTTTGCTTCAATTGAAGATGTTCCTTATGATATAAGGGTTTGGGATATTATTTTGAAACATGATATAGTTGAGACAGTTACTCAGGATTTAGTTTTCCCTGTTAAGAATTTTAACAAGAAAACTAAGAAATTTTGGGAAGAAATTGAAAAAGAAATTTTATCTGAGCATCCTAAACTTTTCATGTATTCAAATGATTATATGAAAAAAGCATTGACAGAAGGACAATACAATCTGTTTAAAGTATGTGACCTTCTTGATTTATGGATTTTTTGTAAACAAGAAATTCAGTTTGGGAATAATTCAAAAGATATGAATGATGTTGTGAAAAAATGTGAAGAGCTCATTTTAGGTAAGTTTAAATCTGTAAATAAATTTATGGCGAATTTTATTGCTGACGATTATGTGTAGTAGAGAACATTTTTTGAAGAATCTTTGGAGGTGGAAATGTGGTTTACCAGAAGAAGAATCGGATAGACCAAAGAAAAATAATATAGATATTGAAGAACTTCGTAAAACTGAGTGGTCTCCAGAATTTGAAAAATTGATGAGGAACCGATTATTGATGGGTGCTCTTAGGTACGGGGTTATGGGGCATGGCTCTGTTCCTGAAAATAAGCCACAATATAATAGGATTGAGAGTATTAGGAAAAGGTTAAAGTTCTTTGAAGAATCCGGAAATGCTGAATGGTTAGTTGATATTGCAAATATGGCATTACTTATGTTTGAAGAACGACAGCATCCTAATTTTCACTTTGAAGCTGGTGATGATGGTTATCATGATGAAATTATAAAGAAATGAAAGAATATTTAGAAAAAAAACAAAATTCAGTATAATCAAATTGGAGACAATCTTTTTGAGATAGATGGTAAAACCTATTTAGTTGTTACTCCTAAAGAAGGCGTCCTGTTTGATTCAAGTTTTAAGTTTGTTCATAGTGAATCTGATGTAGATCGTTATGCTTATAAATTTGGTGGGAATTGGTATTGGGAAAATGTTGGTGAAGAAGATTCTCCAAAATTAAATGAATTAAGATATATTGGGGAAACATCTGCTGTTCTTACAAATGAAACTTTCCTTGGTGTTCGTGGTGGATATGAAATCCTTAATGGCTCCCGTCTATATAATGATTGGGCTAAGAAAGCAAAATTTCTTGGAATTAAATACCTTGGAATATGTGAAAAGAATACATTAGCAGGGGTGTTAAAATTCCAACTTGCTTGCGAACAGGAAGGTATTACCCCTGTTATTGGTGCAACTTACACCGTTTACAATGAGGAAAAAGACCTCCGATATGATGTAAAGACTTATGCTTTAGATGAAAACGGTTGGCAAGAAATATTGGCAATAAATAAGGAAGTAAATGTTATTAACAATAAATTCATAACTGAATCTAAATTGTTAGAAATTGTTTCAAGTGTTGTTCTTATTGCTGACCCAAAATCAATTTCATATAGAGATTCATTAAGGTTGCCATTCAGCTATTATCAACTTGACCCTGTTGAATTTACTAATAATGATATTGATAAGGAATACTTGATAAATTTGAAAAAATTCGTTAGAAGTAATTTTCCACCTATTTCTATTGTTGATGCTTTTTACTTAGAAGAAGAACATTCAGAAATTAAAAAATTATTGAATTCTATTTCTGGGGTTGTTGAATACGAATTTTCAAAACAATATTTTAAAGACAAAGATGATTATTTATTTGAATTAGAAAGCCTGTTCAATATTAATGATGATTTTATCTTTGATATCTCCACTAAAGCAATGGAGAATGAATTAAAGTTAGCTAAAAAATTGTAAATTCAAAATAAGTATTGGGAAAAGGTTTCTGCCAAAATATGAAATGACAGATGAGGAGAAAGAAAAATTTGAAACAAATGAAGATTTATTTTGGCACCTTATTGAAGATGGATTTAAGCGAAAAATAAAAAATGACCATGATAAATATTTGAAAAGAATAGAGAAGGAATTCTCTGTTATTGAAATGGGAAATGTTGTTGATTATTTCCTTATACTTTGGGATATAATTAAATTTGCAAGAAGTAATGGTATTCTTGTTGGTGTTGGTCGTGGAAGTGCTGGTGGTTCTATAATTTCTTACCTATTAGACATTATTCAATTAAATCCTCTTGAATTTGATTTACTTTTTGAAAGATTCTTAAATGAAGGGCGTATCAAAAAATCACTCCCAGATATTGATACAGATTTTCCTGGAACTAAGCGTGGTGTCATTAAAAAATATATGGAAGATAGATACGGTGAAACCCAAGTATGTAGTGTAGGTACTTATACTGCTCTTCAGGTTAAATCTGCCATAAAAGACCTTTCTCGCCAGTACAATATTGGTTTTGCAGAGGTAAATATGGTTACCAAGTATATGCCAAATATTAAGAAATTTAGCGAACTTTTTGAAATAGCTGTTAAAGATGGTAGAACTAAATCTTTTGTAAAAAAGCACCCTGATGTTATAAATAATATTCAGTTATTATTACATCAACCAAAAGCAAAATCCATACATGCTTGTGCGATGCTTATTTTCCCAAAAGAAAAGACAATGTTTGAATGGGTTCCTATTTCTTGTATAGATGGACAAATGGTAAGTGAATGGGAAGGTCCGGAATTGGAAGCTGCTGGGTTCTTAAAAGAAGATATCCTTGGTGTTACTCAATTAGATAAATTTGAGAATACCCTAAGGCTAATAAAAGAAAGTCATGGAGAAGATGTCAATATTTACGAAATACCTTTAAATGATAAACAGGTATATAAATTCTTTAAGAAAGGTTGGAACGGGGATGTATTCCATTTTGGTTCGAAAGGTCTTACTCAATATTGTAAAGAATTACAGCCTGATAATATTGAAGACCTTATCGCTGGTATATCTCTGTACCGTCCTGGGGCGATGGAAAATAATTTTCATAATGAATACATTCTAAGGAAAGAAGGTAAAAGGGAAGTTGATTATTTCAAAGGTTCTGAAAATATTCTGAATAAGACATATGGTGTATTTGTTTATCAAGAACAAATCATGAAACTATGTCAAGATTTAGGTGGATTATCACTTGTCGAAGCTGACGATGTTAGGAAGGCAATGGTAAAAAAGAAATTTGAAGAATTGACAAAATATAAGAAAAGGTTTATTCCTAACTATGTTAAAGAATTTGGTGTTTCACAAGAATATTCTGAAAATGTTTGGGAAGCAATTGATAAAGCAAGTACTTATCTTTTTAACCGTTCTCACGCCACTGCGTATTCTATAACAGGATACATTGGACAATGGTTAAAAGTTCATTATCCTATAGAATTCTGGTCTACTGCTTTTAAATTTGCAGATGAAGATGATTATGCTAATTATATTTCTGAGATTTATAATGCTGGAAATATCAAAATTTCACCTGTTGACATTAATAATTCAAGTAGTGACGTATTTACTGATTTTAAAAATAATACTATTTTCTGGTCTTTGATGTCAATTAAGCAATGTGGAGATAAAGCTGCAAATCAAATAATTGAAGAAAGAGATAAGAATGGTCAATATTTTTCATTTGAAGAATTTTTATCAAGACATTCTTTTAAAGGTTCAAAAGTAAATAAAAGAATTATTGAGAATTTAATCTTTTCAGGTGCATTCGATTCTCTTGAGAATATTAATTCCTATTCTGATAGAGAAAAGATTTTAAAACAGTTTTACGAAATCAAAAAGGTAAAAATTGATATCCCAAGTAACCCAGAATGGTGGTGGGTGTTACAGCAAAAAGTTCTTTCTGGTATTGCATTTTTTGATTTTGAAACAATTATCTCACAACAATTAAATAGTAGATATCCGATATTACCTATTGAAGAATTACAAGACCCAAATAATGTAAAAAGGAATATTTGTATAGCTGGTTATTTAACAGACGTAGAAGAGCATTCTGGGAAGAAAGGGAAATGGTGTAAACTTACCCTTGAAAATAATTATAATTTCTTTACGGTTACCATTTGGTCTGAGAAGTATAATGAATTATCTGATTTAAACATACCTTCTCTTAGTAAATGTTTAGTTGTATTATCTGGTGAAATTAATTCCTATAAAGGTGTTAATGGTGTGCAATTAGGTAAGAATTCAGAATTTATTGTTTTGCAATAAAAACATAAAAAATTTATATTTATTACATAAAAAATTTATATCTTTGTCACATGAATAAAATAATAATCCATTTAGGAAATAAACCTGTATCATTAAATTTTAAAGGGTTTGACGAAGAAGTAGATGTTGACCAAATGTTGGTTGTTGATCATTCAAATTTGTATGGAGAAGCTGTTACAATTCCTGCATTATTGAATCAAGTTGGTCTTCTTAAATCTACTCAAGAAAAAATTGTTGCTGAAAAAAAGATGGAATTTGAAATATTTGAATCTGATTTACGGCAAAGAATTAGAAAAGAACACGTTGAAAAGGGGCAAAAACTTACAGAATCATCTTTGAATGAAAAAGTCATGGTTGATGGTGGTTATAAGATTAAAAGAAAAAATTATATCCGAGCTAAACATGATTTAGATGTCTTAGACAATATTTGGTGGGCAGTAAAATCGAAAGATTTGAAATTAAATAACCTGATTAAAGGTGTTACCCCAGAAGAATTGTATGATGAATTAGTGGAAGGAACTATTAATAATATTTTGATAAAAAAGCATAAAGGAATAACAGGCTAAAAAATGGAAGTAAAATTTGAAAATTTTTTATTCAAACCTTGCGAAGCAGCTCCTTTGAAATGGGATGTTTTAGAGGTTAAGAAAAAACAAAAGATTGGAACAGGCACAAAAGAAAATCCGAATGGTGAATTTTATGATTCTATTTATCCGATTTCTTACGGTGTAACTATTGAGAGAGCAATTGAAATTTGTATTAATAAATTAGTAGAAAAAGAGAATGAAGGAAAAAAGTTAGCACTTATTGAGTATTTAAAGGAATTTACAGAAAAGAGAGAAAGATTTGAAAACAAAAATTAATGAATTATTAACGATTAAAAATTAAGAAAATGGCATTTGATCGCAACAGATTTAAGGCAGCAAAATTGTCTACAAACAAAAGCATTCAGAAAGAAGCAGAAGAAAAGAACAAAAGTTTTTACAGAAATGATGGTCGGTTAGGATTCCTTTCTGTTGATGAAGGAAGAAACGTTTTTAGAATTCTCCCTCCTCATCCGGAAAGTAAGATTATGGCAGCCTATTTGGCTAGCCGTACAACGATGTTGAAATGCGAAGTTGATGTTTATGAAGACGGGGAAAAAACTGGTAAAACAGAAGTTAGAAACAAAAAGGTTTATATTGCCACTCAGCACGGTGGTTTGGAAAAAGACCCAGTTGAACTTTACATTGAATACGTAAGAAAATACGCTGAAGATGCTTTTCCGGATAAAAAAGATCGTCAAAAATTTCTGTACCCGATAACAGGTTGGCGGGATAAAGCAGGTTGGCATTGGGGGATTAACCCGAGAACGTCATTTATGGCTTATGCAATTAAAGACGGTGAACTTGGTCGTCTTGAATTATATGAAAGTTGGGTAAAAGAAATGAATAAATTAGCAATAACAGAAGACGTTGATGATGTTATCGCTGTTGACCCATTTTCTGACCCAAATGAAGGCTTCCCTCTAATTATTGAGAAGACGAAGGATAGTAATAATAAATGGCAATACATTATTACTAAAGATGAACCGTCACGGATTAAAAGGGAAAGTTGGACAGAATTCTTTGAACGTACTAAAATTTCTGATGAACATCTTGAAGAATTGATTAAACAAAAACCTCTTACCGATTTTTACGGTACAGATATTTACACAAAAGTTGATTTCAATTACGCTATTAATGGTCTTCGACGGTTTGATGAAGAAAATAAATATTTCATTTTTGACAATGAAGATTTTTTAACAGAACTTGAAGAAATTGAAAAAATGGTTCCGGAAAAAAGAATCTCCTGAAACAAGTAATGAAAATCTCAAAAATGAATTTGAGAAAAAACCACAAGCGAAGGAAGAGGATGATGTTCCACCAATTTCTATACCTGAAATGAAAATAGAACTGAAAAGGTTCATTACTAAAAAGTACGGTGAAGAATACATCGACCAAATTCCATTTTCACGAGCAAAAGTTGAAGATTGGTATTCATTGATGGAAGAAGGAGAAAAACTTCCTATTGAAGAATTACCTGAAAAAGAAACTGCACCGGAAGAAACTGTCAGTAAAGAAGAATCAGATGATACTTCTGAAGATGAAGTTTCTGAAGATGATTTAGCTGCTCAAATAGCAAAATTGCGTCACCGTAGAAATAAAAAATAAATTTCATTTAACAGGTGGGATTATTCCCACCTGTTTATATCGCGATTAAATATGAAAAAAGCATTATTTACGATGTCAACTGATTGGCATCTTGAAGAAGATAATTTAGATGAAATTGAAGATTTAATTCACCAACAATGCTCTCTTTCTGAAGAGTTAGGAACCAAAGACTTATTTTGTTTAGGTGATATCTTTGATTCACGTATTTCACAGAAACAATCTGTATTATCAAGATTTTCTAAAATTCTTGATTATATAGAAGAAAAAGGAATGGTTCTATATAGTATTCCTGGAAATCATGACAAAACAGATTATGGTTCCAAAGAGTCTTTCCTAACTCCTTTTAAAGGAAGAAAATGTTTTGAATTGTTTGTTGTAAGTGGTGGGGTTCCTTATCCGGAATACGGAATAATGGTTGAATTTTTACCATTCTTTAAAGAAGATGTTTGGATTAAAAAATTCAAAGAGGTTTTGGATTATAACGAGGGAATTGATGTTGAAAAAAGAATTCTTTGCACTCATATTGCAATAACAGGTTCTCGCAATAATGATGGTTCCTTAGTTACCTCATCATTATCTTCAAAATTATTTAAAAATTATTTCAAAGTATTTTCTGGACATTACCACGATACACAGAAAATAGGAAGTAATTTCATTCATATCCCTTCTATTCGTCAGAATGATTATGGTGAAAACACAAATAAAGGGTTTACAGTTGTATATTCTGATGGTAGTCATGAAATCATTAATTCAAAATTTAAAAAATTTATCAAAATTGATATAGATATAGATTCCCAAGAGGATGAATTAGTCCGATTGACGAAAAAATATAAGAACAATGATGATAATATTAGATTTGAAATTTCGGGGTCTGAAAACAAGCTAAAATCGTTTAAGAAAGAAAATATTACTTCTGTTGGTATCGATGTTAAAACAAAAATTAAAGAGATACAGGATGATGTACTATTTATTGAGAAGGAAGAAATAAAAAAATATAACAAAAGTTCAATTAAAGGTTATTTTGCAGAATTTTGTGAAGAAGAAGGATTGAGTGAAGAAGAAGGATTAATATTTTTAACAAAAATTTTACTGAATGAAAACAAGTGATGTCGTAAAGAATATACATAAAAGATTTGGAAGTGAAGCTCTTGCTGGCAGCAAAGTAGATGTTGATTTTGTTCCCACAGGTTCTATTGCCCTTGATATTGCTACTGGTGGCGGTATTCCTAAAGGAAGAGTAATTGAATATGTTGGTTGGGAAAGTTCTGGTAAAACCACAGGGGCATTACATTTAGCAGCGGAAGTTCAGAAATTAGGAAGTAAGGTTGCTTATATTGATGTAGAACAAGCTCTTGACCCATTTTATGCAGAACAATTAGGTGTTAATATGGATTTAGACGCTGAAGACCCTACATTCTTTCTTTCCCAACCAGATTGTGCTGAAGATGCACTTGAAATTGCAAGGGAATTTGCAAAATCCGAAGAAATTGGATTAATTGTTATTGATTCAGTTGCTGCACTTGTACCAAAAGCTGTTATACAAGGCGAAGCTGGTGATACAAAAATGGCAATAACAGCCAGAATGATGTCACAAATGATTCCTACACTTATCGGACCAGCAAGAAAATCTGGGGTAATTATCCTATTCATTAATCAATATCGTAATTCAATTGGTGTAATGTTTGGAGATTCCAAGACAACTCCTGGAGGTAATGCTCTTAAATTTTATGCTTCCCAAAGGTTGGAATGGACAAGGATTGGTTCAAATAAAGAAGATGATGAAATTGTTTCGAATCGCACACGGGTAAAAGTAATAAAGAATAAAGTTGCCCCACCATTCAAGATTGCTGAGTTTACGATTAGGTTTGGTATTGGTATTGATAAAATTTATGAAATTGTTAATCTCGCAGTTGAATACTCTGTAGTTGATAAAAAGGGAAGCTGGTATAATTATGGAGATGTTAAATTAGGACAAGGAATGGTAAATGTAATTTCTTTATTAGAAGACAATCCCGAATTAATGCAAGAGATAAAAGAAAAATTATTTGAAACCTTAGGATTGTAACAATGAAATTTCAAAATATTACAGCTAAGAATTTTTTATCTTTTAGGGAGTTAAAATATGATTTTCAAGATCATCCTGTGTTGATACAGGGTGAGAATCTTACTGATGATAATCAAGAATCTAATGGTTCAGGAAAATCAGCTATACAAGCAGCTATTGAATATTGCCTATTTAAAACAACTTCCAGGAAAGTAACAGATAATAAATTAGTTCAATTCGGTGAAACTGAATCTTATTTGTCTTTATCCATCTATTGCCCTATTAGAGAGCAAATATTAATGGTAGAAAGGAAGATACGTAAGAAAGGTGGGAATTCTTCTCAGGTATCTGTGAATGGGGTTGTGAAGCATTCATTTGAAGATAAGGTTGCTTCTGAAATCGATAAATTCATTATCGGGTGGATTGGGATAGAGAAAATAGATTTGCAGAATTATTTCATTGTCAATAAAGAACGATTCAAATCTATATTTTCTTCATCCAATCGTGAGAAAATGGAATTAATTAACAGGTTCTCTAATGCAAAATTGATAAATGGTGTTGATGGTTTGGTTAAAGAAAAAGTTAGAGAACTTGAATCTGAATTAAGAACATTAACACGTAAAAGAGATGAATTGATTGGTTCTGTAAAAATGATTCATCAAGAGAAAAAAGAAGAATTAAACCGTGACATTGAAAAGGAAATAAAAGACATTATAAATCATCTTGATGGTAAAATCAATACCTTAAAAGGAAATGCTCTTGATTATAAAATGAAATTAAATAGTTTTAAATCAAAAATTTCCGAAAAGGTATCTGAAATAGAGAAGTTGACTGCTAAAGATGAAAAGGTTAACAATCTGTTTGAAAAATTACATTCATATGATATTGATTCCGGAATTGATTCATTGGTTAGCAAGAAAGATGAATTATCTGTTAAAAGAAATAAAATTCATCGTCATAAAAATGTAGATGTCAAAGAACTTAATGACCTCAATAAAATATTGAGAGAAGTTAAAACAAATCTTGCAGGCTCTATTGTGTGCCCGAAATGTAGTCATGAATTCATTCCTGGAGATGAAAATGTTGATATTGAAGAAGAACGTAAATCTTTAGAAGAAGTGTCTAAATTTATTTCTATCTATGAAAGTAGGATTAAAGATTATGAATCTGATTTACGGAATATAGAGGAATTAGATTATTCACTTCAAAAAGGAATTGAAAGAAAACAATCTTTTTCTGTAAGATGGGGGAACCGTATTAACAGTATTAAAAGAAGTATTTCAAATTCATTGAACACAGTTTCTCGTCAATTAAATTCATTGAAAAATGATCAAGAGAATACTGTCCATGAAATAGAAAGGATAGGAAAAGCCATTAAGGCTTATGAACAAGATAAAAAGGATGCGGTAAACCTATCTATTGATGAAGATAGAATTGTTAATTTAAATCAAAAGTTAAAGGATTATGGAAAGAAGTTAAAGGATTATAATGATAAAATAGTCCTTAAGGATGATGAAATATTCCGTACTGGTCAATGGGTTACTAATTTCACTAAATTCAATATGTTCCTTGCAAATCAATCTTTAAAGGTTATTCAAGGGTATTGTAATAAATTTTTGGTAGACCTTAAATCTGATATGCAGGTTAAATGGGAGGGTGTGAAGATTTTAGCTAACGGTAAAAAGAAAGAAGAAATTTCAAGTTATATTCTTAGAGATAATGAAGTTCGTGATTTCTGGTCATTTTCAGGAGGTGAACGAGCAAGACTTGAATATGCGATGATTTTCACATTACAAGAAATGATTAACAGGACACATAAATTTGGAGGACTTGATTTTTTAAGTGCGGATGAAATATCTGAAGGACTTGATTCACAGGGGTTATCTGATTTAATGAGTTCTCTTTCAGGGATGAATAAATCAGTCCTAATTACGACCCATGTTGTAAATAAAAATGTGGGTGGTGAAATTTTATTAGTAAGGAAAGAAAATGGTGTAAGTAAAATTTATTAAATTTGAAACGATGTATACGAAAAAGATTTAATTTTAGAATATAAAAGGGAAACCGGAAAAGAATTATTGGAAGAAGAAAGGTTCTCAGAAATTGAATATTGTGAATGGCTTGAAGAAAGATTAGTAGAAAATAAAAATAATTTTAAAAATGAATAAGGCTTATATTGGTATTGATCCTGGAAAAACAGGGTTTATTTCTGTTATAGATGAATCTGGGGTAATTATTTATTATCCTATTCCAAGGATTGGGATTCAAGTTGATATGAATAAATTGAATTTGGTGTTTAATGAAATCAAACAGAATTTTGGAGATTTACATTGTGCCATTGAAGATGTTCATGCCGTGTTTGGGTCTTCCGCTAAATCTACTTTCAATTTTGGACATATTGTAGGAGCTCTTGAAGCCATGTTGGTTTCACATTCTATACCATTCACAAAGATTCAACCTAAAATCTGGCAAAAACAAATGTGGGTTGGTATTTCTATTCAAAAGGTACCATCCAGTACTGGTAAAACAATGAAAACTGACACTAAAAAGATGAGTTTATTGGCAGCCAAAAGATTGTTTCCAAATGAAGATTTAAGAAAATCAATTCGTGCGAGTAAAGAAGACCATAATAAAGTAGATTCATTATTAATTGCAGAATATTGTCGTAGAAATTTTTAAAGTTATGAAATCAGTAAAATTCAAAGGTTATAATCTTGATTTAGCGAAGAATCAACCAGAGTATGAAACATTACCTGTTCTTTACCAAAAAGATTCTCGCTGTGGTGAAATGGTAAGTTGTTTTAAATTTTCATTTTTAGAAAGAATTAAAATTCTTTTTGGTGGAAAATTGTGGTTAACACAGTTAACATTTAGGCAAGGTTTCCATCCTATTTATATGTCTTTAGAAAAGAATGAACACATTAAAATAAATGATTGATTTATGATTATTCTTACAAAAAATCAAATTTTAGATATTGCATTAGGGTATAAATGGAATCCTGAAATGGATTTTGATGAATTTTCAAAACATAACTCTAATATCCCATTAAGTAAAAAATGGGAAATATTCACATTAATTGAACAACGTTATTTAGAAAAAGTATATGAAAACAAGTGAAACAGGAATTAAGTTGATTAAGTATTTTGAAGGTGTCCATGATGGAGACAAATCGAAGCCAAATTTACAGCCTAAAATGGATCCTGTAGGCATATGGACAGTTGGTTACGGACATGCCCTTAAAAACGGTGAAAAATGGTTGAAAGGTGAGGAAGATAAACATCTTATTGAGGAATTATATCCTCATCTTTTAGATATTACTGAGGAACAGGCAGAAGAATTGTTGAAAGAAGATTTAGTTAAGGTTGAAAATATTGTTACAAATAATATTTCAATTTACCTGCACCAGCACGAATTTGATGCACTTGTTTCTCATACATATAATACAGGAGGTTCTGCAGGATTGTTCCATCTAATTGATGAATCTGAAAAAAGAACAGATTTAAACTATGAAAAAATTAGAAACTGGTGGACAACTACTTACATTACTGCTGCTGGTATAAAGTTAAACGGTTTAGTAAAGAGAAGATTAACAGAGTGGAATCTATTTAAAAGTGGAGTTTTAAGTTATGCCAAGATTTAAATGTGTAAATGAAAATTGTCCTGAAAAGGGGAAAGTAAATATCATTGAACAGTTAAAGTATATCTTTGATGATAAGTCTTCTAAATTAAAGCCTGAAAGGCCAATTATCTGTAAAGAATGTAAACAAGAGATGGAAGAAATTCCTACTGGAAACACTGGAGGGTTCTTTTTTACTAAATTTGATAGTTTATCTACTCAAGAAAAAAGAAGAATCCTGCATAAAAGAAGTATGGATCACTTTAAAAAACATGACAAAGGTGACCTTGCTAATTATAAAAAGAAAATCATTGAAGATAACAAAAAAATGGCGAGAGGTGAATTATGAATATAAAGTTATTACGTAAATTAGAATTATATTCTCAATTCTTAGGGCACCCAATTATTGTGGTTAAAGACCTTTTTGAGAAAGGTGATTTATCCTTTTTCTTAGCAATAGATTATACTGAATTTAATCCTTCTAACCATATTTACACTACAAATTTACGGCGGTGTAAATGCTTAAATGAAGTTATAGAAGACTCAAGAGTGCTTGATGTAGATAGTGTAAAGACTAAGGTTGAATATGAAATTAATGAAACATCATTAGAATTATCGAACGATAGCAGCTGGTTTAAAATTTCTTGATTTGTTTTGTTGTTTTTAGAATTGTTATTTTGATTTAAAAGGGGAGGGTAGAAATATTCTCCCTTTTATTTTAGTAAAAAATTAAAATAAATTTACTTTTTTGTACATATAATTTTTATATTCCGAATATAAGTTTTATATTTGTTGTACAAAAATAATTCAAAACAATTCAAAAACATAGAAATCATGGCTCACGTAATTAGTATTTCAACAGAAGCAGAAAGAGAATTAACCTTTGTTAATGGAACTGGCGAATTATCACAAACTATGAAATTGATAAAAAATTTGATGAAATTAAATATAGTGATATAGTTGAAATTGTTCGAGAAAAATTCGGAGATACACAAGGTATTAACGTGATTGGATGGTGTGATGTTACTGAACATATAAAAAAGAATAAAAATGAAAAATAGAGAAAAAATTAACAAATGGCAAATAATAGCGTTATTCGCTATATTCCTTTTACTTGTTTTTGGAGAAAGTTTAGTTGAATTATTAATAAAATAGGTTATGGATAATTACGAAGCATTCAAACTTAGCCAGAGAAGAGAGCAAGAAAGAACTGGCAACTACGATAATCCTTGGAAATACCACAAAGGAAAGCAATCTAAACAGCGAAGTTGCAATTGTAAAAATGATCCTGCAAGACACAAAGGAACTTGTGGCACTTGTGGTGGATATATTTCATAACGATCTGACAGTAAATTAAAATTATAAAAATGTCACAAAAAATAGAACAGGTAAACGAAGAAATAAACATTAAATTGGATTTGAAGGTAACTTTAAAAAGATTAAGTAACCACGATGGATTTTCAGATGGGCAGGTAGCAAAGGCGACAGAGGAATTTAAAGAGATAATAAAAGAGGATCTACTAAAGCAAGTTTGCAATGAATACAGTATGGAAGAGATACTTTTCTCTGTTGATTTTGTAGATTATGATGTTGAGCCAAATGATGAATAACTTAAATAATAAGTGATGAATAAAGAAATAATTGAATATTTAGAAGAAGAAATACAAATGAGAAAAGACAGTATTTCCACAATGGTAAATTCTAAACTAAGAGAAAAATTACAGAATGAAATTGGTAAGATGCAAGGTTGGATTTCTTACTTATTAAATAAAGTTGAGAAAGTTGAACAAAGTGAACAGTCAGATTGTGACCATTTTTGGACGGGG
>FUIF01018401.1_pt1 | contig 42525 bp, 58 predicted proteins | sample 1003461 | NCBI WGS metagenome assembly FUIF01 (sample SAMEA80401918, study PRJEB19352) | marine metagenome
CCTCGATGTCACTGCGCATCAGGCGCGAGAGCTGCGGGAAGACCTCGGTGTAGCGTTCGCGGAATGCCTTCCACTCCTGCGCGTCCACACCCTCCGGCGGATCCGCGGGGTTGACGCCGTAACGTTCCCAGTGCGTGGCGCGTTTGGTAGCGAGGCGCTGATCGGTGTTGACCTCGTCGATGCCGATGTCGAACAGCTTCGAGGCCATGATCACGTACAGGTCGTTCGTCCCGAACGCGTCGTACAGCTCTTCGTCGGTGAACGCCTGTAGCTCCTCCGACTGCATGCGAAGGTGTGCGAGCACGCGTAGCTCCAGCATCTGGAACTCGGTGTCGGCCATGATGGGCTCGTCAGCCGCGCCCTCGCCGCGCTCCTCATCCCAGGACCGCTCGGGGTTGTTGGGCACGCCCGGCAGACGTCCGGTCGGACTGAGCAGCGCCGCGGCGTCCTTCTGGATGGTGCCGTTGAAGTGCGTCTGCGCCCACTCGGCGTAGGCCTTGGCGTAGGCCTCCACGAGCACGTGCCCTCGTGCCCGGCTCTTGCCCCGCGCTTCGTCGGGGAAGAACTCGCGCATCTTCGGGAACATCTCCTTCACCTTCAGCTTCTCGAACTCGGAAGGCGGGATCGGGGTCGGGGTCTTGTCGGTCATGGGGCTCCTGCGTAGCGGTAGCTAGTGCGTCCGCTGCGTTCGATCAGCACGACCGGCACACCAACGGCCGGAGCTGCTTCGACGAGCGGGTCGATCTCCTCGACCTTGGTGCTCTCCCGGGGGAAGGCGACGAGGAGGCAGATGTGATCCAGCAGGTCATGCGGGACCGTATAGGGGTCGAGCCGGACGCTGTAGTCCAGAGGCTCGCCGTCGCCGAAGAACAGGTCGACGAGACCGAGCAAGCCGCAGGCTTCGGCGAGGTACATGTCGAACGGCGGCTTTCCGCCATGAACCGGATGGAAGAAGCGGGTCTCCCGCAGCATCTCCAGGATCAGCAGCATCATGTGCCGGTCGTCGTACGTCGTGCGAGCCCGCGAGCCGGTGAAACCGACCAACGGCGCTTCGTCCGGACACTGCCGGAGGATGTCCAGCGCCGTCTGCATCACGCTGAGTGGGTCAAGTACTGCTCGATGACGTCGAGCACCAGACCAGTGCGCGCGCGCTCGCCCCGCTGAAGCTCCGTGCGGACTGCGATGAGGATGTCGATCGAGTCGGTCGCATCTTCGATGTCGAGCTTTGCAGCCACGAGCTGACGACGCTGTTCGACGATCCAGTCCTTGAGGAAGCGCTGCTCAGCCTCCTTCATCATCAGCGCGTTGCGCGTGCGCCGGCGCCAGTCCTGGAACTGCTCCGACGTCATGCGCCTGCGGACCTTGTTGGCGAGCTGCAAGCTGATGTCGGCGATCTTGTTCTCCAGCCTGCGCTTGCGGGCCTTGGCATCCGCGATGCTGCTCGGCTCGTCGAAGTCGAACCGTCCTTCAGCTCTCTTTGTCATCCTCGGGCTCCGGAAATGGGTCGTCGGGATCGTACATCGAGGGATCGTAATCCCGCAGCGACCCGTATCGAAGAGCGTAGAACGTACCGACCAGCAACACGCCGATCAAGAACAGACCGAGACAAGCGCTACTCGTCATGGGTCAGCCTGTCGATGAGCGAGGTGTAACGGTGACGGGGCGCGTCGTTGCGCAACGCGATGGTGATGCCGGCGTTGTCCCCGACGAGCATCACGCCTTTCTTGGCGCGCGTCACGGCGGTGTAGAGCAGCTGCCGGCTCCACATCCGATCGTGCTGGGAGTGGCAGACCACCACGACCCAGTCCCACTCCGAGCCCTGGCTTTTGTGGATCGTCAGGGCGTAGGCCAGTCGCAGACCTCGTGCCTGCTCCTTGGTCATCTCGACCACGCGGCCGTCGAAGTCGACGAGCATGGTCTTGTTGCGATCGCTGATCTGCTGAATGACGCCGGCCTCGCCGTTGAAGACCATCAGCTCGTAGTCGTTCGAGGTTGCGATCACACGGTCGCCTGCGCGAAGGTGGTACTGCGTGCCCCCGCTGGCTCGCACAGTCCAGGACGGCGACGGTGTGCCGTCGTGCGCGCGGCTCGTCGGGTTCACGATGAACTGGATGCGGTTGTTGAATGTCTCGACGCCGATAGGTCCTCCGTTCATCGGCGACAGGACCTGCACGTCCGTGACGCCCGCCGCCGGCAGAGTCTTGGTGACGAGCTTGACTGTCTGCTTCAGGAGCTTCTCGGGATCGAGTCGGCGGAAGAAGCGGAAGTCGTCGGCAGCCTCCAGCTCGATATCGCCCTCCAGGATTTTCGGTGCGTTGCGGCAGACCCAGGACTTCTGCGCCGCGCGGTGCACGGTGGTCAGTCGCACGACCGGGATGCGGTTGGACTCGATGAGGTCGGCGAAGACCTGGCCGGGCCCGACGCTCGGGAGCTGGTTGGCGTCTCCGATGAAGAAGATCCGCGTGCGGTCTGGATTCACGGCGCGCAGCAACGCAGACGCCAGCTCGGCATCCAGCATCGAGGACTCGTCGACGAACACGACACTGAATGGCAGGGGCTCAGTCTCGTTGTACCGGAAGCGCCAGCGATCCCCATCCTTCATCGCACCGAGGACACGATGCACGGTGCCGGCAGGGAAGCCGGTGACCTCCATGATGCGCTTGGCCGCCTTGCCTGTCGGCGCACAGCAGATGACCTCGTAGCTCTTCGGCAGCTCGGCGAGCGCTTCTTTGAGGATCGTGGTCTTGCCTGTCCCAGGACCACCCGTGATGATGCCTGCGGGCTCATGCAGGATCAGGTCGACCGCGTCGAGCTGCGTGCTGTCGAGCTTCATTCGAGTGCTCCCGTGATCTGGAGAACCTTGAGGGCGATGATTGCCTCGGCCGCCGAGTGCTTGGTCAGCATGAAGTCTGGGCCGTAGCGGGTGATGTGGGTGTCGACGACGGCCTGCCGTAGCGCTGCGCGCAGGTGCGGCTTGTTGGTGCGGTCGTCGATGATGCGGCACGCAGCATCGACCAACTCGTCCTCGGTGAAGACCGTGTCGCCGGTGTTGCTAGCTTCTCGGTTCGCGGCCTCGACCACGGCCGACACCAATCGCGGTCCGAACAGCCCGGTCTTCTTCATCGCCTCGGCCAGGTGGTCGGTGCGGTTGAAGCTGAAGCCCCCGACGTCCAGGTACAGGATGTACGGGTTCTCGACGACTTGCGCGAGCGACTCCTTGCCGAGCTTGCGAATGATCCTGCGCGACTCGGACTTCGTGAAGCCGAAGCTGAAGTACTCGACCAACGCCTCGCGCTCGTCCTTGAAGTCGGTGTACTCCCGGTGGATGTCCTTGGCACGCTCGGGTGTGATGCCCGACACCTCGGTGAGCCGCTCGTAATCGTTCTCCAGAATATCCCAGAGTCGATCGCCGTAGCGGTCGGCAATGTCCTGGGCTCGAATCGGCCCGATCTGCGGCAGCCGGTACATCAGCCACTGCTCGACGCCATCTTCGGTGGTGGGCAGGTCCGCCACAAGCGTGGCGATCTTGACGCGCGCACCGTACTTCGAGTCCTCCCACTTGCCTGTGATGAGCACCCGCATGCCTACGGTCGTGCCCTCCAGCGTGCCGGCGATGTTGACCTCGCGCTCGGCCGTGCGGATCGTGCCGTAGCCCCAGCCCTCACCCCAGAACCGGTCGGAGATCCGTACGACCTCACCAGCGAAGCTGACGGTCTCACTCTCCTCCATTGATCATCCTCCTGATGTTCGCTGGCATCGGATGCCAGCGCGTCTCCTCGATAGGTGTCAGCAGGTACGGATCGAGCCTGTTGTTGAACAGGAACAGTAGCCAATCACCCCCCGTGCGTAGGTCTTCGACCCGCATGATGAGATCGTGCTTCACCAGCACCGAGCGCTTGTCACGTTCGTCGGGAACGAACAGGAAGCGAGATGGAGGCGGAGCGAAGTCGGCGATGAACCAGAACTCGATCTCGTCTTCTCTGCTGACCTGGAAGTAGCACAGCCAGCCGTACCCTACGATCGGCGAATAGGCGCGGACGCCCAACAAGTGATCATAGGGATACGGCGGACGGTACCAATCACCGGGCTCCGGGTCCGGCGTGCGGCCACGGTCCCTGTGTGTGGTGCTCATCAGTTGCTGATAGGTCAGGTCTTCGTGCGCTCCACGTGGTAGGCATCGGCCTCGATCACGCTCACGTTCTTGATCAAGTGCGAGCGATAGCCTGTCCACTCGCTGTGTACAGCGTGCTCTGCCTGCTTCACCGCCTCGTCGAAGCTCACGGGAAGGCTGAGGCTGAGTTCGACCTCGATATCAAGCGCAGCGCGGGCCGTGACCTGGTACTTCCTGCGGCCCGGGTCGGCGCGGTTGACGCACTTGATGACGTTCTCGATCGTGGGGCAGATGGTGAAGGACTTGTACATCAACTCGACGATCAGCCCCTCCTCCGGTAGCAGCACGAATCCGGGCTTCCGTGCACCGTCGAAGTAGCCCAGCTCGGTGTGAGCGCTGGCTCCGCAGGGCAGCACCAGTACGCAGGCATCCGCCCACTCCATGGCACCGTGATCGACCGCGTACGCCTCTTTGGCGATGTCGTTCTGGAGAGCCTCGATGTACTCCTCAGCCGTCCAGTCCTTCCAGTCCGGATCGATCTCCTTCCACTCGAACGTGACGTCCTCCAGCTCCTCGCCGAGTTCGCAGAGCGGAGTGATCTTCTGGGGGTTCTTGAAGTCGAACACCTCGTGCCCGGCCTGGCGCAGGGCATGCACGACGTGGGGCTGGCGGGTATTGCGCCAGCTGCTGGCGACGTAGATCTTCATTTGCTGCTTCCTGTGGTCAACTGCTTGGTGGCCTTCGCGGCGATGCGCTTGGCGCCCTTGATGGACTCCATGCCGGCACTGACCAGGCTGTTGGTGATCCAGGCCTCGACCTCGGCCTTGGCAGTAGTCACGACCTTCGACACCGACTGCCCGAAGCTACGAACCATGAACGGCGCGCTGTCGTCGAGTAGCCGAACCGAGTCGCTGACGATGCCGCGGATGTGTTCGCGATCGGCCTTGTTGATGCGCTTCTTGTCGAGAATCTCGTCCAGTTCGTCCAGCTTGTTCTTCAGGCGCTCGACGACGTGTTCGATCTCGTTCTCGAACTCCGCGGCGATGATGACATTCTCCGGTACGTGCTCGTCGGGCAGATCCTCCATGACCTCGCCCTCGATGTCCCGGATCGTACAAGGAACGCCGCTGCCAGCGTTCAGGGACGTGATGGCCTCGGCGAACTGCGCCTTGCTCATCTCGATCTCGATGATCGCAGCGTCGGGTTCGTGGTGGTACCATTCGCTGCTGAGGTGGAAGACACGGTAGGCCCGGTGAATACGAAGGCTGATCGTGTTCCGATGGTAGCTGAGGTGCGAGCCGAAGAGCCGGGTCTGCCCGCGACCACCGTGCGTTCTGTTGATCTGAAGCATGCCGAAGCTTTCGTGATGCTCGGACTGCTCCTTGTCCGTGCGTCCGGTCCCGGTCTTCGCCTTCACCTCGTACTCACGCCGGCGCTTGTCGGCGTTCGGGTCCCGGCCCTCGGCACGCTCGATCGTGTTCTCAAGCGCATGGATAACGCGGCCCATGTCGCGGAAGCCATCGCCGAAGTGGTGCTTCTTCTCCCGCAGCATGCGGTTGTACTTCGTGACGACGGCCTTAGCCTTGCTCAGCAGCTTGTGCTGGTACTCTCGCTTCATGTGCGGACGTGCTCCTCTTTTGCGATCAGGTCTGCAAGGATCACCATGTCCTGGACGTCCTTGATCCGCGATGTCGGAATGAGTGCTTTGATGGCGAGACAGTGCCGCAAGCAGACGACCCGGCGTCCCCGGAGAGTCTGGGCGCGCTCGAACACTGCCTCGGGACCGAGCGAGAAGATGCGGGGCATCTCGACGAAGAAGTCGATCTGCCCTGTGAACAAGATGCGACGGCCGGCACCGTCTTCGGCGAAGTTGCTCTCGTGCTGGGGGTTCTTGGTGCTCTTGTCCGGGCCCGGGGGGAAGTGACCAGCGGTGTGCAGCTGCTGAACTTCGGGCCAGAGGCTTTCGTCGATCAGAACGTCGAGATCTCCGACGTCTCGAACGCCACGCTCGGCCAGACAAGCTGAGCCGCTGAGGACGTAGAGCTTGGGATCCCAGCTGTCCGGGATGTAGCCGAGGAGTCGTTCGTAGTTGGGTGTGTCCATCAGAAGTTCTTGGGCATCAGCCGCCGGACGACGGCCGGGCTCCAGAGCTTGGAGCGCGTGGCGTGGATGCGGGTGCGGTCGTATCGGTTGCGGTTGTCGTCGGTGTCCGCCCAACGCGCGAACTTCGCGGTCCCGAGCTTGCGGATCAGGCGTGCCGGGAAGTTCTCGGCATCCGTGGTCTTCTGCCTCAGCACGGCCTTGAGGATCTGCTTGGCCTTGCCCGGCGCGTTGACACTGTGGGCGTGGTAGACGCAGAGCGCGAGGTCGGCCTCCTCGCCGATGACGTACATCGGAGTGTCGACCGCGTCTCGGGCGCTGACGATCTGCTTGTCGGTGGCGACCTGGTAGGCCTTGGACTCCAGGGCCTCGTGGCTGTCGAGCAGCCAGCTGATCGCGTACTGCTTCTGAGCCTGGAACGTGGTCGAATCCGAGAACAACTCCGAGAACAACCGGAGCCAGTGCTTGGCGCGCTCGGCCTGCGCACCGCGACGCGGTGTCTTGCCCCGAGGCCCGCTGAACTCGGTGACGATGTCGGAGGCCTTGACCAGCCGTCCGGTCTCGTTGTTGCGGAGGCGGCCGTCCTGCGAGACGTACCAGCCGACCTCACGAAGCGCGGCGAAGAGGTTGTTGCAGGCCGAGCCTGCTCCCAGCTCGACGCGACGCAGCAGTGGCCACAGGCTGCCCTGGCGACCGTCACGGTAGACCGCGATGTTGTGCAGCGGCCCGGCACTCATGCCGACGCCGTCGTAGTTCTGGGCTGAGCCCCAGCGCGGGGCTTCGAGCATCGAGACCAAGTAGAACACCCGATCGATGTGGCGGTCGGTAACCGGCGGCTCGACCTTCTGGTCGCCGCTGATCTTGAATCCGCTCCAGCTCTTGAACTTCACGTACTTGATCGCTCCCATGACTTCTCCTTCAAAAAGAAAGGCCAGGCGAACGCCTGGCCTCATCTACTGATAGGGCAAAGAGAAAGGGGGGCGCATGGCCCCCCGATCTCAGCTGTTGAGCGCCTTGGCGACCTGCGCCTTGCTGATCTTCATCTCGGTCGCGATGTCCGCGTTCGAGAAGCCCTCGGCCTTGAAGGCCTTGGCGGTCTTGATCTGGCTGGCGGTCAGCCCGTTCGACTTCTTCGCGCTCTTCTTGGTGCCGGCCGACGCCGGACGACCCGCCGCCTTCTTGTCGTGAGCGATGAAGAGCGTGTTCTTGCGGCTGGCGCCGAGGTCGAAGAGGTACTGCGCGGCCTCCTTCTGCGTCACGCCCTTCTCGCTGGCGTAGCGCTTGAGGACCTTCTGGGCATCGGTGCTGATCTTCACGGTTGCGGTTGCCATGGTGTTCTCCTTGTTGGCGGGCTACTTCTCGGTGATCGTCTGCTTCCCGCGACGTACCGTCCAGGAGTCGGGCTCCATGTCGACGAACATCTTGAAGTGCGGGAAGCGTTGGCGGAACTGGTGGATCTCTCGGTGGACGACCCGTCGGAGGGTCGGATGCACGGTCTTGCTGCTGCGAAGTTCCATGCGGTAGATGAAGGCGGGCAGGTCCTGAGTGATCTGAACGGGCACTAGCGTACCCATCGGCAGATAGTACTGCACGATCACGGGATCGGCGTCAAGCCCTTCGATCGCCTTTCCCTGAATCGCGAGGGTCTCGATGAGGTCGGTACGCACCGCCTCCGGCATCTCGTCGAGATACCAGCTCGCGAATCTCCGGCTCTTGATCAGCGGCATCCGTACGATGCCGTTACGGTGTCGCTGGACGTCACGGTAGCTGCCGAAGTCGAGCCAGAACTCGGAGTGCACCTGGCCCTGCTCACCGAGGAAGCGCGGCAACATAGCGCCACGAGGCCGGCTGTCGATGACGTCCCAGTAGTGCTTGGGCAACGGGCGGATGTTGACCGTGACCAGCACTTCCTCGTGCCCGGCAGCGAGGCGGGTGTCGAGGTGCTGGGTGTCCCAGTCACTGAGGTAGTTGAAGTCCGCCTGCACCCTCGCGTAGTAGTCGGCGTGCTCGGTCACCGTCTCGCGGAAGCTGTTGGCATACTTCGCGCTCAGCGCCTCGAAGATGTCGCGAGCCAGTGCGGCGACCTCGATGTCCGGGTGGGTCATCAGCCAGTCGAGGTGATCCTGTGCCTGTCGGAGGTTGGTGTGCCAGCTCAGGTTCGTACTGGCCCCGGCCGGGAGCATCGAACGCAGGACGTCGAACACCCGCGCCTTCACCGCCCGGTCGTACTGCTTCTCGGGCTCGTCGGGCTGCCGTGGGTAGCGCTGGCGGACGTGCCTCTCCATCGGCTCCAGGCTGCGAAGGTACAGGGCTCGCCAACGCTCCTGGATCTCATCGTGCCCTGCGGGCGCCTGGAAGACCGCGTTGCTGAAGTCCATGTACCGCGTGCTGCTCTCCTGCCCGGAGTACAGCGGCCAGTCCTGGATGGCCTTCGCCGCCAGCATGCTGACGTTCTCGATGAAGATCGTGGTCGAGCCGCAGTCGCCGATGCTCTTGTGGCCGTAGCCGACGTAGAACTTCTCCATGAACTTGCCGGCGTCCTTGGCGGGGATCGGCAGCCGTTCCAGGATCGACTTCGGGCTCCGGCTGTACAACGCCTGGAGCATGGCGTTGTCCTCAGGCGCCAGGTGGTCGGCGACGAAGATCACGACACACCCTTTCGGGACAGCACGGTCTTGAGGTCGAGCCCGCCCATGATGTCGGAGAAGCTGACGAGCTTGTCGTCGACGAAGCCGACCCGGCGGTCGTTGAAGACCAGGATCTTCTTCGGGATGGTGATGTCGTCCTCGACGAAGCGCAGGCCCTTCTCGGTGATGCGCCACATCGGCTTGCGGATGACCTCCCCAGGCACTGCGCCCTTCTCGGTCTTCTGCTCGATGAGCCCCCAGTGCCGGAGCTTGCCGTAGTCGCCGCCGCGGGTCTTCAGCTCCTGGGCGCTGACGAATCGACTGCGGTCGTTGCGGGTGTGGTGGTAGATCAGCGCCAGGACCTCGACCATCTTCGGCGTGATGCCGCGGTCATAGACCTGCGCGGTCCGGCCGGTCACGGGATCCACGAACGCCGCGCCGGCGCGCAGCATCTTCTCGGCCTGCCCGCGGGCCTCCATCACCGTGCGGTTGTCCAGTGTCTGCGGCGTCAGCCGCGACATGATCGTCCACTTGGACACGTTCTTCTGCGTCATCCGTTCTCCTGTTCTCGCTTCTCGATCTCTCGCTCTCGCGTGTTCAGTTCGGTCTCTCGCCAGTCCAGCTCGACCTTGCGCTTCTGCAAGGCCTTCTGGGTCTCAGCGGCTTCTTCCAGGCCCTTCCTGACCGTTCTCGCCTGCACCAGCAGCTCGTCGACCGCACGCACCACGCGCAGTCGCGCGGCACTGTGCTGCGCCAACCACTCGGCCGCCTGGGTCCGCACGAGCTTGGCCTTGCGGGCGTCGGCGAACTCGCGCATCAGCTCGACGGTCATTTCCCGTCGCTCCTCGGCCGCGGTCAGTGCATCGAGCAGGAACTTGTTGGTGATCTGGACCTCGTTCTTGGATTCCAGCAGCTCGTCGCTGCGCTCCATCAGGTCCTCGATGATGGCCCGCAGTTCCTTGCGGTCCTTCTGGAGGTTCTTGATCTGGAGATCCTTGTCCTGCACGCTCCGGAGCAGGTCGTTGATGGCTTCGCTCATGTGTCCTCGTGGCTACGACTGGAGGTGACGCCCCGCTGTCCGAAGTACTTCGATCCACGGGCCTTGCCGTAGGGGCGAGTGGCACGGCCCGTCATCATCTGGAAGCTGACCTGGCAGATCCGAACACCAGGACGAAGCATCAGCGGGTAGCGCCCACTGAGGTCCATCTCCAATGTGATCTGCCCCTCGAATCCGGGGTCGATGAAGCCCGCGGTGCTGTGAACCTTCAGGCACTTGCGCCCGTAGCTGCTGCGGCCATCGACCCGCGCCGTGATGTCCGGCGGTATCCGCAGGCCCTCGATGGTAGTGGCCAGAATGAAGTGCTGGGGGCCAGGATGAAGAACGTAGCCCTCGGAGATGTCGATCTCCTCCCAGAACTCTTCGTCCGACTCCTGCGGGTCGACGACGCGTTGGTGCGGGTTCAGGACGTCGCGGTGACGTTTGATCCTGCGTCCGAGACGAAGGTCCACACTGCTCGGCTGGACCTGCGTGAGGACGTCCATGTCTTCGTAGTGGAAAGGAAACAGCTCGTGGAGCCGCTTGATGATCTCGGTGTCGTTCAGGAGCACAGGCTCTCCAGCCACTTCCGGGAGTCGGAGTGCAGCATGTTCATGCCATCGCAGACCCAGGCGCCGCCGCCGTAGTGACCTCGACCAGGATCGTCCGAGGTGTAAGCGTACTCGACGATCAGGCGATGACCCTCAGGACGCCGTTCCTTGATGAAAGCCTGCACCAGGCAGGCCATGAGCTGGTGGTTGGCGTACTCCTCGCCCGCGATGATCGCGGACGCGGAGCTGTCATCCACCTCGACCGTGAAGTTCAGGTCCGTCGGCATGAACGCGTCGGCCCACCAGACACTGAGCACGCGTTGGTAGGCGCTGCGATCGAGGTCGTCGGGATTGTGGTCGTAGATGACGCGCTGCAAGCCGGCGTAGTGCTGTTCGAGCCAGTCGGCATCGGCGTTGGAGAGGTCATCGATCACGCAGCATGCCTGCGTGTAGTAGTCGATATTGCTGTAGTCCATCAGATCTCCTGGGTCGCGGAGGCTATCACGCAAAGGAACACGGGCGTACCGTGTTCCAGGGGTCAGCGCCCGATGTTCCGCAACGCACGATCGATGTCGTGCTGAAGCAGACGCATGCTGATCATCAGGTGCTTGGCGGTCAGCGGCCGGTTGGACATAGTCCTGGGCGCCAACGGCTTCGGCTGATGAGGCGCCGGTGCCTCGATTCGCTCCCGGACGCTATCCGGGATGCGGATCTTCGCGGCGACCTTGGCCTTCGGCCGGTTGCGGGGGCGACGTCGCCGGGGCTGCTGAGCCCGGCGCTGCTCCTTCAGATGCTGCTCGTAGGCCATGTCAGCCTTGGCCTGCGAGAGCGCCTCGGCCAGCTTCAGCTCGTCGACGAACTGCAACTGGGCGCTGTCGGTGTTCGGGTGTCCGCGGTAGATCGCGACGAGCTTGTCGCCTCGAAGCTCCTTGCGGACGATCTCGACACGGTGATCCTCTTCCTTCAGCATCTTCTTGCTCTTGAAGACGCGTAGGCAGATCATCTCGTCGACCCCCTCTACCCCGATGGGGTAGTCACGATGGAAGACGAACTCCAGGCTGCCATAGGCTCCCTGGCGCTTGTTCTTCTTGCGGGCTCCGACGAGCTTGGTGTCCTCATCGGTGTCCGCCTGCTGCGTGGTCATGATGCCTCCTCTGGTGGCGTTATGGATCCACGAGCTTATAGGACCGCTGCGCGATCCTTTTAGTCGATGAGATGGCTCTCCAGGCCCCACATCTCTTCGATGGCGCGAACGACGGCCGTGGCGTACGGCGACAACCGACAGGACTTGATGGCATCCGACGGCGCGTACTCGACGGCCTCGAAGTGCGGAACCCAGTGCGTGCCTCGCATCGGTCCGCTCTGGACGATCCAGCGCGCCGTCGGCGTGCCCCAGGCGCTGTTCTCGCCCTCGGGGTCCCACTCCGCGTCCTGTTCCTCCGCCGGCGGGTGCTTCTCGAACACCACGTGCCCCATGGCCTCGGCGTTCTCCTCGCGCTTGCGCGCAGGGAGGTGGTTGGCCATGGCGCCAAGCACCGAGCAGCGGTCACGGAACTCGGGGGAGCGCACGATCATGTTGCAGACGGCGGCGACGTCGGCCTCCGTAGCCTGGTCGTGCTGAAGACGCAGCACCGCTGCGCCGATCTCCTTCTCGTTGACGGCCTCAGTCATCACTGTGCTCCACGTACAGGGCGAGGCCGTGGATCCCAAGGCCTTCGCCGGCGTAGGTCAGAGCGATCTCCTTGTCGGTCACGCTCAGGCCCACCTCGAACTCGGCAAGGCCCGCACGCCTGCCGTACTCCAACCACGCGATGCGCTTCGCCGGCCCGTCATGCCAGAGCATGATGTGCGTGACGTCGTCGTCGCTGAGGTCGTTGAGGATGCGCTCGATGTCGTCGACATCGGCGGTAGGGTTGTTACACCACGTGATCAGGGCTGCGATTCGCGTGGCGCTGACTAGGCCTACGTGGCCGTCTCGAAGTTGTAGTCTTCGAGGAGTGTCCATCCGACTTCTCCGTTGGGATCGGGGGTCACCATGACGGACACCGGGTTGCTGGCGTTGTCCAGCAGCACGGTGTCGACGTCTGCACGAGCGATGGCGCGCTCTAGTTCCAACAGGAACGACTGGCTCTCGGGCCAGTTCGTGATCTGGATGCGCGGCGGAGGCTGTCCGCCCACATCCTGCCAGCGAATGTGCAGACGGTAGATCGTGATGGAGTTGGCGTCGTAGACCAGGTCTCGAATGCGCGCGACCTCGGAGGTGTTACCGGCGAGGCCAGCTGCGATGAGTCCGTCGAGCTGAAGGCGCGTGATGGTGAGGGGCATACCGCATCCTACTCCGCGCGCAGCTTCGAGAGAACCTCCCGGAGATGGTTCGATACACGCTTCCACGTCTTCTTCGGGTTGTCCTGCCGCAGTAGGTACGCGGGGTGGTAGGTTGGCATCACCGGGATGCCTTCGTACGCGCCCCAGCGACCAGCCCAGCCGCGTCCGACGTCGCAGCCCAGCGCCAGCGCCGCGGTACGACCAAGCGCCACGATGACTCGTGGCTGCACGGCCTGGACCTGAAGCAGTAGGTACTCACCGCAGGTCCCGATCTCCTCGGATGTCGGTGTGCGGTTGTCCGGAGGCCGGCACTTCACGGCGTTGCAGACATAGACCCGGCTGGGGCGCAGCTTCATGGACTGGCTGATGATCTCGTCGAGCAGCTTGCCGCTGGGTCCGACGAATGGCTCGCCTTGTTCGTCCTCCTGTGCCCCAGGAGCTTCGCCAACGAACATGATGCGGGCGTCGGGGTTGCCTCGGGCGAAGACCGGCTGGGTCCGTTCGGCATGCAGCTCGCAGCTCTCGCAGACCGCAACCGCGTCTTGCAGATCCCGAAGGACCTCTAGCTTCACTCGTCCTCAGGCAGAGTGTTGCCGTCGACGAAGAACTCGGGCCCGACGGCCTCGGCTTCGACCATGTCGCCCTTGTACAGGTTCGACGGGGCGCCATCGACGTAGAAGCTGGACTCGCCGCAGTCGGCGCACTTGAACGGACCCTTGATCGGCTTGTCGTTGCCGGCCGGATCCTTGTTCCACGCATCCTTGATATCGACCTGCGTGACCTTCACGCCGCCGACCTTGATGCTACCGCCGCGCTTCGCCGGCGAGCACATCACGGTGATGTGGACGGGACACAGCAGCTCCTCGCTGCCGCAGTACGGACACTTCATGAATCGCCTCCTTCGGTCACTGATAGGAAAAAGTGATCCCCTCCTATAAGTGACTGGAGGTGCTAGTGTCCACACTGCGATTCAAGAACGGGCTCTGGGTCCCGCCCGACACCTACAAGGACCCCTTCAAGCGGCCGACCACCGGCTATCGCGTGCCCATCGTGGTGCTCAACGAACTCGGCCTGACCGCCGAGGAGGCCGAGCTGGTGCAGGCCATGAACGAACATGCGCCGGAGACCCAGTTCCGTGATGGCGATCTCGTGTACCTCAAGCGCTGTCCGCCTCGGCTCCGAATGCAGCGGGAGATGATCCCACGGTTCTGGAAGGTACGGTGGGTCATCAGCACCTGGGCCTACGAGGTACACGCGCTGGTACACAACCCGGAGTTGGCCGGCAACATCTCGGGCATCGACCACATCGTGGCGCTGATGGAAGCGCAGCCCAGCTACGAAGAGCGCCGGAACAAGCGGTCGATGATCTACGCCCACGCCTTTCCGCACGGGCTGTATCCCGACACGGCGATGTGGTTCACGGAGTCCTGCTTCCGCAAGGCGACGCTGACCGAGATCTGCCAGACCTGGCCGCAGGTCCTGGATGAAGCCAAGGCGCCGTTCTACGGCTACGACCGCGACGCGCTGCTCGCGAACTTCGCGCTCGACATGGCACCGGACTACTACCGCGACGGCGAGGCCATCGGCCGGCCCTTCGACTCCGAAGAAGCCACGTTCCACACCGCTGCACTGCTCGGGATGGAAGAGCTGATGATGACCCCAGTGGATCCCTGGGCCATCGGCGACCCCCACGACCTCGACCCTGAGCACGACATCTTCGTGAAGGCCGACTAAGGCCGGGAGAGGCGGATCGGCCTCTCTTTTGCCCTATAAGCAGCTGGAGGTGAGGAATGAACGTTGTGATCGAGGCGCGTCTTCGCGCGCAGTTCACGCAGCAGCCCCAGACCTACGTGTTCGCATGGGGAACGGGGGACAAGGCCGTGGTGGTTGCCAGGAAGTACAGCAGCGGCAAGCACCACGTGATCAATGAGTTGCCGGCCCGCACCGGGCTGGAGGCATGCACGGCGGTGCACAAGTACATCGCCGGCGCCGGCGGGGAGGTGTGAGATGGGATTCATCGCAGAGGAGAAGCAGCTGATCGCCCAGTGCAAGAAAGCGATCGTCGAGCACGCGAAGAACTCGGAGAACGTGCTGTACGAGCGTGCCGCCTTGGTCGCCGAGAACTGGGTGCAGCTGGCGGAACCGACGACGGTCGAGCTGCCAGGTGCCGTCGGGGTTCGCCGCGAGGCGGAGCAGTACATCTTCGACTGCCCGTCGTACGGCGGGATGCTGAAGGCCTACGTGTACGTCGAGGGCCGGGGCGAGAACCCGGTCATCGCGGTACTACTACGTCCCGGAAGGTAGATCGTGGACAAGAAGTGCAGCAAGCACTTCTTTTTGCCCTATGAGCAGCTGGAGGTGACCATGAAGTTCAACCACGTACAGGTGCTCGGCACGTACATCAACGACCACTCGAAGTTCTTCACCAGGATCTGCCAGATCACGACGTACACCGCGTACGTCATGCTGATCGAAAGCGGACGACTGGTGCAGACCGAGACGAAGGAGAACGACCGGGCTTGGATGAGCCAGGCGTTCAAGAACTCGTTCATCAACAAGGGCTTCGCGCTGCTGGCGATCGGGGAGCAAGCACTGATCCTGTACTGCCACGACGACCGCTGGTACCTGTACAACGCCAGCACCCTGAACCTGGCCAAGTGGCTACTGCGGGAGTACGAGTCCGGTGCGCGTCCGCTCGCCGGTGCGCGCCACGCGGTCTCGCACCTGATGGCGCTGGAAGATGTCGATAACCCCGACGCCGTACGCTCGGTGCTGCGGCAACGGATCAACTACGAGGAGAGGAAGAGCGCATGAGCGAAATCGACAAGGCGATCGAACAGTTGGTACAGATCATCGAGAACACCTGTCCGTTGATCACGGCCGAGCCGTTACTGTCCAAGGCGTTTCTGTTGTCGGCGCGTGCGGACATCAGTCAGGCCCAGCTCGACCTCAACGAGGGTGTACTGTTGATGGTGTCCGCCGCGTTGGACCTGGAGGCCAAACTCCAGACGGTACAGAACCCCGGGCTACTGCCGAAGGGGGCCGTGCTCGGGCTCCGAAGGATGGTGAACTACAGCTGGGCCGATATCGGTTACAACTACGCCGGCCTGACGCCGCTCGAAAAAGATCTGGTGACGGAAGAGGAGTTCCGCGCGCTCGTGGCCTGGGCTACGAGCTGAGAACAGGGCCTTCGGGCCCGTTCTTTTGCCTACCAGTCGTGACTGAGCTTCGTCATCGTGAACGCGATCTGCCGACCGCCCAGTAGCTTCGGGATGATGCGCGCGAGTAGCTGCGTGTCGTACATCGCCGAGTGCAGCTCGGACGGGTCGTAGGCGACGTCGAAGTAGTTGGCGAGATCCGGCAGCTTGTGGTGCCCGCGCATCTTGGTCACGGCGTTCCGGTGCTTGGCGTAGTCCAGCGTGCACAGCGTCGGCACACCCGTCGGCCAGCGATCTTCGGGGATGCTGTACTTCAACATCCGAGCATCGAACGCCATGCCGTGCGCGACCCACGGTGCGTCGTCGGTCAGGAAGTCGAGCACGTCATCGAGCACGTCATCGAAGAGCGGGGCGTCCTGTACGTCCTCGTCGGTCAGGCCGTGGACGTTGCTGGCCTCGTCCGGAATCGGACGACCTGGATTGATCAGGCTGTGGAACTCGCGGACGACGTGACCGTGACTGACCTGCACCATCGCGATCTCGCAGATGCGGTCGTTGCGGCCGAAGCCGGTGGTCTCGGTGTCCAGCACAACCAGCGGCGCGTCGGTCCAGAAGATCTCGGACCAGTCCACCGCACACTCATGCGCACGCTCCAGCCACTGCGTCTTAGTCATCCCCATACGGAAGCTCTCCATGCAGCGCGGCGTGCGCCGCTTCTTCGGTCAGCTGGAACGTATCGTACATGCGCTTCGAGAGCTTCATGCAGAAACCTTCGATGTCCTGGAGCGTGAACGTGACGTCGAACGGATCACTAGCAAGCGACTCCAGGTAGCTCAGGGCCTCCGGTCGATCTGCGATCGACATACCGAGTCCCACGGCCTCCAGCTTGCCGCTGGCGTTCAGTAGTTCGAGCCCCACGAGCTGCGCGACGAGCGCCAGACGGTAGTTGATCTCCTCCTTTGTCTTCTCCGCGGCGAGATCGATCTCCGAGACCAACGTCGGCTCGAACGCGGCGAGCCACTGCTTCGCGCATTCAGCTACGAGCTGGATCGGTTCGACGAGGTTCTTGGCGAGCAGCACCCCACCCTGTTCGTGGTAGTTCGCGACCTCGGTAATGATCGCCTCTTCGGCGCGGTCCGCGAGGTCTTTGGTACGCGTGCCTGCGGGCCTCGGGATCCGTTGCCCAGCGATGCCCTCGAAGAGCAGGGCCTGCGCCAACGCCTCGATCGCAACCTGCGGACTCCCGCGCTCGAACTGAAGCCGTAGGAGTCGTTGGGCCGTGGCGCTCCGGCTGCCGTGGCGCTTCAGCGCCGCGGCTGTCGCGCTGACCGCCGCTCCGTGTGCATCATCCGCCGGCATGCTCTTCTCCTTCGTCAGGACCCATAGCCCATAGGGGTTTGGCTCTTCGAGCCCCTATCAGGGCTCCAGAACCTCTTGTACACCACCAACAACCACCTAGCTACTACCAAACCCCTATGGGCTATGGAATGGAAAACGAAAAGACCCATAGGACTTGAAGAGAAAACGAACCCCTATGGGCTATGGTACTATGGGTAGCGAAATGACGAAACGAGAAGGCGGCGGCAGTCTGCCAGCGGACCTCGGCGCGCAGCTGCACGACATCGTCGAGGCAGCTCGCGCGGGCTTCGAGGACGAAGACCTCGACCCTATCGACGACGTCTTCGCAGACGAGCCACAGGACCCAGGACTGGACGTAGACCTCGTACAGGCCTGCGAGCTGCTCGACCCCTACACCCGGCACGCAGAGGCCGGGGCATCGGATGCCTGGCTCGCTGCGCAGACGCAGTTGGCGTTGTCGGTGATCATCAGCTGGCGACGACACCGCGGCATCAGCCGCCGGAGCTACGAACGCGAGCACGGACTCAGTCGCCGACGCCTCGGTGCGCTCGACCTGTTCCGTGACGACCGGCCCGAAGACTTCGGGATCCAGCCGGCCGAGGCCTCGCCGGTGCTCGGGCAGTGGCGTCCGCCGGACATCATGCTGCGGCAGACCCTGGACTACGATCTGCTCGCGCAGTACCTGCACTTCCTCGCGGCCGAGGCGCCGGCAACGCCGGTGCAGCTCGCGCAGGCCTTCGGCTTCCGGGTTCATGACGTCGAGATGGCGATCGAACTCTGGCGCCGACGCATCACCGAGCACGGCGAGTTGTGCAAGACCTGCGGAACACCTTGCGTCGGCAAGTACTGCTCTGCTCGTTGTCGGAGGAAGAAGTGAGGCGCCCCTGGGCTCGTACTGTACTTCTGGATCGGTGGGCACCGCTGTCGGCTCGGTGCGAGACGTGGCTCCCTAGTCACGTACGCGCCACCGAACGCCGAGCCCTGGTTCGAGAACACCTGGGCCTGTTGCTGACCGAGCACTCCATGGACGACTCAGTGAACATCGCGATCGGATATTTCGGATGACGACATGGGAATGGTGGAAGTGGCTGCTGGCCACACCCGATCAGATCCGCAAGGCCGGACTGGATCCGCGCGACCGCGTTCATCATTGCGGTCATCGGTTCGCGCTCACCACCCGCTGGGCTCGCACCGTCGGGCTGTGGGGCGGTGTGCAGACCGCGAAGCGCATCATGGCCGTCGCTGCCTGTGAGCGACCGGCGTACGAGAACTTCAAGCTTCGGCATCGGCTCCGGACCTGCGGACGTGAGCAGCCGAGCTACGAGCATGACATCCACCTCACGGCCTACATCGCAGTTGATCAGCGACTGGTCGGCAGCAAGACGCCTGGCGAGGCCGCGCACGCCGCGACCAAGATCTGGAAGACCGATCCGGACGCCAACCCCGGCATGCTGGGAGTCGAGCTGCTTCTGCGTTGGACCGACATGAAGATGGTCCTCGAACTCGAAGGACTCGACATCCCGCGCTTCAGCCTGCTCGACGACACCGCCCGGCAGCTCGCGTACGCCCGTAGTTCGCAGCTCGACATCGAGGTGCCGCCTGAGGCCTTCGATGTCCGCGCACTGGGATGAAGAACCCTGGGCTGTGCAGGTGCTGCGCGCCAGACACAAGGGGCTTGATCTGAAGCCCTACCTCGGTCGTCCGCTCAGCACCCACAGCCTGTTCAACGCCAAGGTCGATGCCCTGCGGCATCACTACGCCCGCGCCACTTCCGAGGGCTTCATCCCGGTGGCGGTGTTTGTCGCGAGGTACGTGTTTTGACCTGGGCGTGGGCCGCTCTGAAGAAGCGCTGGGAGGTGCGCGGGGTGCAGCGCGTGATGACCAATGAGATCGGACCGGTGTCCAGCGCACGGGTGGCGGTTTCCGCGCACTTCGGGTTGCCTTGGCTCAACAACGGCTTCAACTCCACAGTGGATCTGTATGTAGCCGACAACATCCCGCTCACCGTGACTCCGGTGCTGCTGGCCAAGGCCATTCAGATCGCTGCCGAAGAGCTGTAGACTATCGCCATGGACATCCCCGACTTCATCGAAACCAACCGCCCCCGGCACGAACCGCTGGAGGCCATGAAGCGCTTGGCCAATCCCAGTGATCGCTTCGACGCACGGGACTACGTCGCGGCCATCAGTCCTCGGCTCGGCGACGCACCGCCGAAGCCGCAGACGTTGCTGGAGATGTACGACAGCCTGCACCACATCGCACAGGACGCTCGCGCGCGGCCGAAGCACTACAGCGACCGGCAGCACGAGATCATCGAACACCTGACAGCCGGCGCTCCGGCCCCGGAACCCACGACTGCGGAGAAGAACGAGCTGATGCTGACGTTCACACGCAGCACCGAGTCCGAGGCCAGCCGCAAGGACCTGATCAGTCGGGCATCACAGAAGCTGACCGCCGACCAGGAGCTAGATGCTCTGCTCAGTGGATCCAGTTTCGAGAACCAGAACTACGACGACGGGATCGTTATCATCTGACCTATCAGAGGTTGGAGGTGTCATGATCAAAGTATTCACGAAGACCGGTCCGATCGAAATCACGACCGGACTGCCGCCCACGAAAGAGCTGCCCGGTCTCATCCGCAGGCATATCAAACAGCACGGCGGCCAGCACCTGTGCGGCCCAGACTACTGGTCGACGTACGTCGATGCCCGCAGCGCAAGCTTCCGCCGAGCTGCCGCCGATGTGCTCAAGCTCCTCGGATACTCACCGACGACCTACATGCGGTGGGGTTCTCAGGGCAAGTGCGAGGTCCTCGCGGCCCATGCTCGTGTGCACTTCGCCGTGCTCAAGGAGGTGGTCGAGCGCACCGAAGCGGCACTGGAGGAGATCGGCTCCCGCGGTATGACCGTGGACCCGGAGGTCTTCAGTACCACGATCAAGAAGAACGTGGCGTACCACGTGCTGAAGGCGCTGTACTGCGAGCATTGCGGTGCGGATCTGACGATCCGGTCGCGGCCGTACTGCGGGCACTGCAACCCGGTGTTCGGCAACACCACGGTGCTCGACCTGGAGCAAGTGTTGGCCGGTGTTCCGATGCCGCCGTACGAGATCGTACAAGGCACCACCATCCAGGAGGAGCTTATGTTCGTCGCCCGCACGACCGACGGCTCGATCCTCGACTTCCGTGCGCCGACGCGAGAGCTGGCCGAGTCCGGGCTGGACAAAGCCTGGAGAAAGCGCCTTCGCGACGTGCACCTTCGGCAGCTGGCAAAGGGTACGAGCTGGTCCGAAGCTCTTCACCGCAGCAAGCTGACTGGCACGCAGACCGGACGCTTCAGCTGCGATCGCCCGAACAACAGCAACGTCCCGAAGTCCGTGGATGGCAAGACGACGCCGACCGAGCAGATGATCGACGCCGCGCACCGCAGCAAGGCCGTACTCCAGCGGGTCAACACCCTGGTGCAGTCCGGAGAGATCGAAGAGGCGCACGAACTGTTCGAGGCCGAGGCCAGTCTCGGCCTCAAGCATGCGGGCTGGGAGATGGTGAAGAACTGCCTCGGTGATCTCATCGACCACGTCAACAGTCATCCCCGGATCCCGGTGATCGCTTACGCCGGCGGGATCAAGCGTCGGGAGCAGAAGACGAGCTGATCCACCCTATAAGCGTGTGAAGGGAGAGCCCATGACCACGCTGACCGAGAAGCAGAAGAAGGAAGCCGCCGCGACGACCGAGGCCATCGCCAAGCTGGAGGCCGCCATCGTGCAGTCCTCCGGGATCCGGAGGCAGACCCTGGAACAGCAGCACGACCGACTGCTGCAAAAGGCCAAGGCCAAGGCGTCGTGATCGAGCGCATGCTGCTCGCCTTCATCGAAGGTGCAGCCTGGTGCGCGCTCGACGATCTAGAGCACATGGGACTGGGTCTCGACGGCGCCTACGGCAGGCTAGTCGACCACCTCGACCACGTGTTCTAGATCGACAAAGAGAGGGGCGTGCCCCTCTCTTCTTTGCGTCCATGACGCCCGGGGGCGCCGTCTACTCCGCCCGCTGGGTGACGGCGCCCCCACACGCCCCGCGATCTAGAACACGCGCCCCTGGCCCTGAACGCTGGGCACGCGGAACTGGCCGTGGTCCGGCGTGGCGAGTGCCGAGGCCGTGTCGATGCCCTTCTTGCCGGCGTAGAGCCCGAGTGCGCCGGTGCCGACCAGCCCGGCCTTCGCCAGGTTTTTGCCGCTGAGGAGGCCACGGGACTTGGTAGCTGCCGCCGTAGCGGCTGCCGGCGTCGTGGCCTTGGCCGCTGCCGCCGGCGCTTTGGTCACGCCCGCGGCGCCGCGCGCGATGTCGGCGTCGATGGTGCCGACGCCCGGCATGATGTTCTTGGCCTTGATCTGGCGCAGGCGACCCCAGGCCTGAGCCTTGCGACCGGCGCCAGAGGCCGCGGTGGCCGCACGCTGGACCAGCGCCCCGCCGGCGCGAGCCAAGCGGCTGACGACAGCGGTCTTCTCGGCCTCGGCCATGTACTCGAAGTCGTCGTACAGCTCGGCCGCCATCTTCTCCAGCTCTGCCTTCTTGGTGGGCGATAGCTTGCGAGCTGTCGGCGGAGTGTGGAGCGGGTCCTCGGGGTTGTCGAGGATCTCGGACTCCTTGCGCATCTCGGCCGTGCGGGCCTTGAGCTGCTTGGTGGTCTCGCGGGCCTTGGTCAACCGACGGCGATCGACTTTGTCTCCGGCATAGCCAGCGAGGCTGCCGAACAGCGCACCACCAGCTGCGCCGGCCATGGTGTTGCCCACGGTGCGGCGAGCCCCGAGGATCATGGGCGCAGACAGTCCACCCACCGAGGCCCAGGTAGCTCCGGTACCGAGAGTACGCAGCGCAGTCGCGGCGTCGGCCGGCGCCGGGTCGTGGTCCCGCTTCCGCGCCGCCGGCACGTCCGCCGCTGCCTTCTTGCGCTCGCGGTTGTAGTCGCGACGCGCCGCGCTACGCTCCTTGTTGGCCTTGCTCTGCTGCCCCTTGCGGATGGCACGGCCACCGCGCTCTGCGGCCAGGCCACCGAGGCTGAGCCCGCTGACGACCTTCAGCTGCGTGAGCGGGTCGTGGGTGGCCTTGAACGCGGCGTCACCGACCCGCTCCTTGACGCCCTTGAACCCAGGGCTGTACGCGGCATCGTGCGCCTTCGCGGCCGACGAAGCGCGAGCACGGGACCGTGCCTGGGCGCCGGGCTTCTTGAACTTGCCGATCAGACCACGCAGTTCTTGCCGCGCTGCACGGGTGTCGGTGTGACCGGGCCCATGTGTCTTCATGTTCTTGAAGTACTTGATCGACTTGGTCGCGATGTCCTTCTGCTCTTCGGGGCTCAGGCTGTAGCCACGACGACCAGCGCCCTGCGAGATCAGCTCTCGCATCTTGTTGGGCGTCATCGCGATCTTGGTGACCCCCAGCTCCGCGAGTTCGACGAGCAGTTCGTCATGCGCGAGCTTATCGACGCTCATGCCAGCAAGCTTGGCCTTCGCGAGACGTAGCCGAGCAGCGACCTTCTTGCCGTGATTGGCCTTGCTCATGACCTTCTCCTTGAACTCATCCATCGGGATCGCCTTGATGCTGCCAAAGAAGCGCGGATCGTCGTACTGCTTCATGTACGCGGCCTTCGCGGCCTCCGCGCTGTCCCAGCCCAGCATCACCTTCTGCTCGTCGAACTCTGTCCAGGCCTTGCCGTCGTCCTTGCTGTTCCCCGGCTTCTTCATCTGGTTGACGACGAACGCGTGGGACGCCTGAGGATTGGGGCCGATGTAGACGTCGACGTGATCACCGTCGGTGCCCTCGGTGCCACGGATGTAGCCGTAACCCCAGTGCATCTTGGTGGATCCCTTTTCGTTGCCATGGGGATCGAACCACCGCCGCACACTGCCCTTGCGGTTCTCGATGCTGATCTTCAGGCCCTGAAACTCCGTGCGGCCCTGGAGCTTGTAGGCCACGGACTTCTTCACGCGCTCGGGCAGCTTGTCGTAGCCACGGCCGGACTTGGCCATACGACGAGCTGTGCCCGCAGGGATATCCCCGCGGGCCTCAGCGCCGAAGGCCCAGCGTTGCTGCGCCTTGCTCTTGACGTCGGCGGGCATCCGCCTTGTTCAGCTGATCAGCTCGATGGAACGCGTCGCGATGGGAACCAGCAGCTCGAACTGCACGCCCACGGACTCCTGCATGATCACGCCCTGCGCGTCGGTCGCGAGGTTGTGGTTCGGGATGTAGCAGGACTCCAGGTAGAACGCGCCGTAGGTGTCGCCGTTGCTGTCCTTGACCACCACCAGCAGGCCGATGGGCTGGCTGAAGAGGTCGGACGCGAGGTTCACGTAGAAGTTCTCGTAGCCCGGGCTGACCTGGACGTCGTGCGGGTTCGGCATGCTCGCGGCCCCGACGTTCGGAAAGACGCTGGGCACGACCGTGTTCGGCACGAGGTCCTGGTAGTAGGCGTACAGCACGCGCAGCAGGGACGGACCGTGGTACAGGATCCGGGAGAGCCCGAGCTGACCGATGGTCCGGCCGCTGATGAAGTAGCTGCGGTTGGTCCCCAGCTCGAAGATCCGACTGAACTGCCGGTTGTGGCTGAGGTTCATGTTCTGCGTGATGCCGACCGGGTAGACGATCTGCGACGCCGTGTCCGGGCTGCTGATGGCAGCACCCAGGCTGAGCGCCCCGCCGACGGTGGCGAGGCGAGGCGGACCGGCGAAGATGCCGACGTGCGCGCCCGACAGGAACTGCCCGTCGACCATGCCCGGCCCTTCACCGCCGCTCTGGAGGTAGTTCTCGTACGGCTTCCAGTTGCTGTAGCTCGCCATGATGATCTCCTTTGGCTGTGGCTAGCCTCAGCCGTCCTCGGCGGCGAGGAAGGCGTCGACCTCGTCTCGGCTCTTCGCCGCCATCTTGCGCAGCTCCTGCCGGACGCCGTGCTCCTCCAGCACCTCGGCAGCGCTCTGCTTGTTCGTAAGTCCCCGGATCTCGTCGAGAGCCGAGGGAGCCGTGACGAACTGCTGCAAGCTGTCGTCCGGGTCCTTGCTCACCGCCTCCTTGATCACACGCTCGCCCTCCAGCTCCGTGAGGAACTCGGAGAGATCGGCGTCGAAGTCGCGGGCGGTCTTGTTGTAGCGGTAGTCCATGTCGGCTCCTACGCCATCGCCGGCGTCATGATGGGCTTAGCCTGGGGGCTGGGCTTGAGGTCGGCGGCGAGGCCCTTGACCTTCTCCGTGGCCTTGGAGATCGCCGAGGGGCCCTTGGCCTTGGCCTTGCGGCCCTTGCGGATGGCATCGTCGGCCTTGCGCCAAGCTCGACCGCCCTGAGCCGCCTCGGTGTCCTTGAACAGCCGAGGAACCGAGGGGCGTTGCTTCTGACCGGTGACGGCACGCAGGAGCTTCTGCCCGGCGCTGTCCTCGAACTTGGCCTTCTCCGCCACGGTGTGGGCCGCCGACTGGCTCGGCATCAGCGCACGCATGCGGCCGGCCGTGAGCTTCCCACGGGCCTGGCTCGGCGACATCTTGCCGACCCACTTGCCCATTCCCTCGGTCACCTCCGTGATCGCCCGCTCATCGAGCTTGCGCATCGCGGACGGACGTCGGAGGAGGGCGAGGGTCTTGGGGCCGATGGCCACCTTCTCCCCCGCCTCCTTGACGGCCTGGACTGTGATCCGTGCGTTCATCAGACGACGAGCGTGACGCGGATCTTGTTGAGGGGGTAGAGCACGCCGAGCGTGACGTCGATCTCCAGCACGTCCGGCTCGGTCTCGCTCTGGCGGATGGCGTTGACGTCGAAGCTCCCGAGCACGCCCTGCCGGAGCAGGAAGGCGCCGAGGCCGTCCAGCGTGATGCTGATGGCGTCGCGGATGTTGGTCGTGATGTTGAAGCGACCGATGAAGTTCCGGAGCCCGGTGCGAATGAACTTGCTGGTGAAGTCCAGGGCCGTGAGGATCGACAGTTCTCGCTTCTCCACGGTGCTCATGTCCGTGGTGAGCTGCTGGCGGATCTTGACGACCTGCTGGCCCTCCTCCTGGTAGAAGATGAAGAGCCCGCCGCCGCTCATGATCTTGAGCTGCATCTCGCCGTAGCGGTCGCTGCTGCCGACGACCCCGGTGTAGCCGGTCAGGCTCTCCTCGGTCAGCGGCTGCTGAGGGTTCTTGCTGCTGATCTTCCCGGCGAGGCCTGCCGACAGGTAGAAGCCGTCGATGACGGTCTCCAGGCCGTCGATGGTGGCCTTCGCCTGGTCCGGGGCCGTGGCGATGACGCGGCGGTTGCTGATGCCCTGCGCGATCTCGCCGTAGGCCGTGGCCTCCTCGGTGAGGTTCGCGAGCGCGGCGCCGCGGATCTTCACGGTGAACGGACGGTCCACCACGGCGCTGGCGAAGACGCTGCCGCCCGCCGCATCGTGGTAGAAGTTGTCGTCGTTGCCGGAGACGAACGGACCGTCGTTGATCGTGACGACACCACCGACGACCGACTCGACCAGGTAGTTGTTGGTGTCGTCCTCGAAGTTGAGGAAGACGCCGTTGCTGATCGTGTACGACGGGCCCGGCAGGCCCAGTGCCGCGAGCAGCGCCTGGAGGTTGGCGATGCCGGTCTGGACATCGTCGGTCGGTGCACCGCTGACGTTGCCGAGCGCACCGGAAGCGACCAGCGTGTCGGACTTCCGGGTCGGACGGCTGGGGTTGAGGATGACCAGGCGCTCCAGCCCGTTCTCGGGCTCGCTGAGCGTCTCGGCGTGCACCTCACCGACCTGACCCACGGTGGTGTCGTGCGTCAGCGGCGCGATGGCGTAGACGTCCTTGGACTCCAGGTACTCGAAGCCGCTGGTGTACGCCGCGAGCGTGCCGTTGGGCTCGGTGTCACTGGCATCGCTCACACCCAGCCCGGTGACCTCGACGCCCGGGGCGTTGAGGATCGCGAAGTACATCCCGAGCCCGAGCGGGTTCTGGGTGTCCAGTGGCGACATGGCCGCGGCCAGGGCCGTGGTCGTGCCGTAGCGCAGGAGGCTGAAGTCCGCCGCCGCCGGGCTGACGTCGAGGCGCAGCGCGGTGTAGGCGAGGTAGGTGTTCAGCGGACCCGCCAGGGTCACGTCGCCGTCCGACTCGCGGAAGAGGTTGTGCTTGACCGTGACCGACCCGCTGTTCTCGTCGACGATCAGGTCGGAACTCGGGCGCGTGGCCGTGGCGACGCCGTTGTCGAGGCCCTTGGCCTGGATGCGCCAGCTGCTGCCGGTGAAGGTGAGCAGCTGCTCGGTCTCGATCCGGAGGCGGTTGGTGGGGCTCACCGGAATCTCGGTGATCTCGCCGAGGCGGATGCCATCGACCCACAGCTCGTCACCGACGAGCGGAGCGAAGGCGCCACCGTAGATCGCGGAGACCGTCTCGAAGGGGTCACCGCTGTCGCCGAGCCCGAGGTTGTTGAGCAGCGTAGCGTCGCTGGCGTCCTTGTCGATGCGGATCACCGACTCGCGGCCACCGAAGCTGTCGGGAGCGTTGAGCACCAGCTGGTTGGCATCGTTCAGCGCGGCCGTGCCGGCGCCCCAGAGCCCGTTGATGGCCGTGACGATGTCGGCCGCCGCGGCGATGCTCACGGGCATCGTGAGCGTCTGGTGGGCGTCGCCATTGAGGCTCATGCGGAAGACGCGGCTGTGGACGTCCGTGGCGAACGTCAGGGCCGTGAGGTCCTGTGTGCCCTGTGCACGGGCCGGAGCCGGGGTGCCGCCGGCGTAGGCGCCGATGGGGATGCCGAGCGTGGTCTCGTTGATCGTACCGCCATCCCCGATCTCCACCGAGCTGTTCGCACCGGTCGTGGCGCTGGTGATGACGATCTGGTTGGAGCCGTTCAGCGCCGCGCTGCCGTTGACACCCAGAGCGGTGTCGATGGCCGTGGCCGCCGCTCCTGCCGTGCCCGGGCTGGCGAAGGTCACCGTGATCGGCGAGCCGTCGACGATGATCTCCAGCGTGAAGGTGCCGAAGTCACCGGGGTAGGTCAGGCCCGTCCAGTCGACGGTGCCGACGAGCTGCGCGGCCTGCGGCACGAACACCGCCGAGGCGATGTCGATGTAGGGACTGAGGTTGTCCCCGTCCCCGTCATCCGCGACCGTCACGGCCGCCGTGGCGCCGTCGAGGAAGGACTCGGTGCGCAGGGCCTCGAACACATTGCCGGCACCGTCGTTGATGAAGACGCGCACGGTCTCGTAGTCGATGTCCAGCTCGGCCAGGTTCGAGCGGGGATCGGGGTAGTCCGCGATCTGCGGGCGGAGCTGGAAGTAGTTGTTGTACCCGCTCCAGCCCCGGGCCGTGTAGCCCGAGGTGAACCCCAGCGCCGTCAGGACGCCGGCCGTGGTGCCGGACCCGACCGCCAGGCTGGCCTGGTCACCGGTCAGCGTGGTGTAGATCACCAGACGCTGCTGCGTGCCGCTGGTCTCGACCAGCGCCAGCAGGCCGGGAATCGCCGCGGTGTTGATCTCGTCGGCGACCTGCGTAGCGGTCAGCGCACCGCTGCCGCTGAACGTGATCGTCTGTTCGGCGCGGTTGTTGACGCTGAGGACGAGATCGTTCCCGCCCATGCCGGCGTACTCGAACGGCGTGGTGAGCCACGTCCCGGTCAGGCGAGCGGGCATGGAGATGAGGGCTTCGGAGTTCAGCGAGCCGTCGTCCTGGACGGCCTCCACCACCTGGTAGGCCGGACCCATGATGCACGCGGGCATCGTCGGCACCAAGATGGTGGGGTTGGCGGACTGGAACTCCTGGATGACCTGAACCCCGGGGCGGTCAAGCGGCGTGATCGGCATTTATTGGCTCCTTGTCAGGTCTCGATGTCGACCGGCAGAGGCTGGGACGATTGTGCCTCATTACCCCCCGTTTGGAGAAGCGGCTCCTCCGAAGCGGCGGTGATCCTAGAGGCATCGGACTGCGTGGCCTGCGCCACCGCCGTCCCCTGCATCAGCTCTACTGGTTCGACGACTGCCGGGCGCTCGGCGGTGCTGCCGGTGACTCGGACGGATGAAAGAATGGGCTTGTTGAGTGGGAGGGCGGTCTGCGCGGTCTGCAAGAACGTAGGGACTGCGACCACGCACACCGACCACTCGATGTCGGGACTGTCCCCAGCAACGAGCGAACCTGCGGGTGAGACCGGGCTCAGGCTGACGCGCTGGCCCAGGTATAGAAGCTCCGGAAGCGTGGCGCAGATGGCGTCCCGAAATCCTCGGATCTGGTTGGCAGTATAGGCGGCCAGTCGCTCGGCCTCGATCGGCAGCGTCGACAGCACGTTGACCATCAACGTCGTCGGCAGCAGGTCCATGTAGACCTTCGCGCCGGTCTTCAGGTCGGTGAAGGCCACGTCGCCGAGCCCGACACCCTGGAACCCGGCGTGAGCGCGCAGCACGGTGATGGCGGGCTTGAACCCGACCTTCACCGGATCGATGGGCGTGTCGGCCGAGATGATGATCTCGGTGTCGTTCTCGGAGTTGCAGTCGTAGTGATAGGCGCCGGCCGGGTGCTTGCTGTACCGCCACTGCAAGAAGTCGATCAGATGACGCACCGCTGCGATCACCTCGGGATACAGCTGGTTCCCGACGACGTCTTCGTAGGCAGTGAGGCGCGGACCCGTCATAGCTCCCCGGCGGGCCTCGGGTCGTACTTCCAGGGATCACTGGGCTTGCGCGGCGTAGCAGCACGGCTCTGCGGGGCCGGAGCGACGCCCGCGGCCTTCTCGCTGGCCTGCTGCCGGCGATGACGCATGCGCTCGCGGGTCTGGCCGAACATGTAGGCACCGCCGGTGCTGAGCCCGGTGGCGACCAGCGGTGCGATGGAGCGAGCCCAGGGACCAGCCTTGACGCCACGGGTTGCCAGTGACTCTCCGATCGCGTCTCCGATGGTCTTGCCCACCCCGAAGCCTGCGGCCCCGGCGAGCACGACGAGCGGAAGGTCCTTGGCGGTCTGCTTCCACTTCTCGCGATCCATCTCCTCGTACTGTGGAGGCGGCTGGCCGACACCGGCAGTGCTGGTCTTGATGCCGAACGTCCCGGCCTTGGGAGCCCTCGGGATCGTGTCGGAGACCGTGCGCATGTCGTGGCCCATGAGCTTCGCCGTTGCACGACGCAGGGATCCTGGCTGGACGAGGGGCTGCATCGCTGCGCCCTTCGTCACGGTGTCCAGGAACCCCTGTAGCTCGGCGGTCTTCATGTCAGCGGCTCGCTCGTCCCGCAGCACCGCCGGCGGCCAGGCCGACGCCACCAGCGACAGTCCCGGCGCCCACGATGTTCGCCAGGTTCCGGCCGCCACCGGCCATCTGCATGCCCTTGCGCAACGCACCGCTGGCCTGGTTGCCAAGCCCGACCTTGCGAGCCGCGCCGAGCCCGGCCTTGAGCACACCACGCCCGACGGTACCGAGGATGGCGGTCTTCTCGACGGTGTCGGCGAACCCGGTCATGACTCGGGGGTCGTTCATGCTGATCTTCATGCTGTCCTCTCGATCGTGTCGGCGACGGTTGCGGTGCAGGACCACCGGCTTGGTGTGGGGGCTGTCCACGAAGTCCCGTGGAATGATGTAGCCGGAGCCCTTCCTTGGCTGGAAGTCTACCTTGGGGTACGCGTGGCTCACCAGGTTCGAGCAAATGAACCGGTTCTTCTCGATCTCCTCGTCGCCCTTGCCGCGCGTGTCCTTGGTGACGTGCTCGGCAACGGTCTTGAGCAAGAACGGCAGTGACGAGTACTCGATCGTGTCACCGCCCTTGTGATCCTCGTACATCTTGTCGAGGGTCTTGGCCTGGCGCCGCTCCGACGCCGGCGCCTTGGGTCGAACGGCGAGGAAGTCCTTGTTCTTCGTCGCCTCGCTCAGCGGGACCTTGCGGAAGCCAGTGTCGTACCGGAGTTCCACGACCTTGCCGTCACCGGTGTACAACGCGGAGTGCGTGTACTCGCCCTGAAGCCGCTTGGTGATGCTGCGGAAGCCGGTCTCGAACGCACCCGCTGGTGTGGCACCGTGATGCAGGCGCTTGCCGATCGTCGTGAGAACGATGTCTCCTGGCTGAAGCTTCGCCTCGGCCTCGGCGCGGGTCTCACTCTTCGGGGACATGGCCCGGCACCGTCAGGTAGTTGGCGAAGACGTTCGGCACCCGCTGATCGATCGCGGACTGCAAGTCGGCTGGGTTCTCGAAGGTCCGGGGTGCGCTGGGCTGGATGTCCTTGAGCGCACCTTCGATGTTCAGCGGAATACTGTACTCGACGTCCGTCTCCTGGATCTGCCGCAGCACCAGCTCTTGCTTGACCGGCGCACGAAGACGCTCGCTGCGCGTCAGCCGCGTCACACGCCAGCGCTTGTTCTCGGCCTCGATGATGACGTCTCCGCGCGTGACGTTGGGATAGAACGTCAGCCGCGCGCTGGTGAGGACTTCTTCGCCGATCTGCTGGCCGTGGTTCTGCTTGGCCTGTCCGGGGGGATCGATCTGCACCCAGACCAGGATCGGGTTCCAGTAGCCGCGCAGGAAGCCGGTATCGAAGCAGTCCGGGCAGTTCGCGCGGATCCGCTTACCCAGCGTACTGTCCCAGCAGGTATGGCACCGAGTCCCGAAGGATCGACGCTTCAGTAGCCAGCACTGCCGCCCGGTGAACTGCGTGAAGACCACCTGCTCGTGCTTGCGGATGTACTCGGCCACGAGGTCGGCCTCGGCCTCATGCGCAACCGGTCCGTGATCGCGAACCGTGGAGCTGGCCTTGTGCGTGCTGCGTAGCTTGTACCAGAGCTGCCGGAACTTGGCGCCTGTGGGAACGCGGCTGTCGACGAAGATGTACCGATCCTCGAACGTGCCGGTGATCGGCTCGTACGGGCCCTCGGGGCTTTCGCTGCGGAGGATCTGGAAGGTGTAGTCCCAGACATCGACGTCTGTGTCCTCGACCTCCCAGGTCAGCTCCATCCTCCCCACGGTCAGGGAGCGCACCTTGAAGGCGCGGATCGGCAAGGCGTTCGGCATCAGGCCGTGTGGGTCTCCACGGCAGCGAGCAGCGCGCTGGTCTTGTTCTTGGCCTTCTCGATCGTCTTGTCCGCTTTCTGCCGGAGTTTGTTGGCCCCGGCGAGGCTCGTGCCCGTCACCGCCGTTCCGATCGCGAGATGGCGCTTGTCGGGGTTCTTCGCGATGTCCTTGACGGTGTCTTCGGTCTTCTCCCCGACCTGACGAAGCAGGTAGCTACCCTCGCGCTTGACCTGCTTGGCGCCGCGCTGAGCCGCGTCCCTCGCCTTGCTGGCCTGCTGTCCGACGCGATGCACCGCCTCGCCCAGGGCACGATCGACCTTGGACGCGACACCTGCCTCCTTCTCCTTGTCTTTCGACTTGGAGTCGACGCCCTTGGATCCGCGGAGCTTGTCGATGCCGCGGTAGGCCGGGCGCATCACCGCGGTGTTGGCGGCTCCACCGATCGCTCCACCAACCGCTCCGAGACCGGCACCGACGGCACTGCCGAGAAGGTTGGACTTTCCACGGGGCTGCATGCCACGCCCGCCGACCGCCCCCGCGAGAGCACCGCCCGTGGCGCCCAGCGCCATGTTCTTGGGGTAGCTCTCCTGGATCCGACGCAACGTGCCCTTCTCGTGTGTCTTCTCTTCCTTGGCGGACTTGAAGAACGAGGTCTTCGGAGTCTCGTGCTGCTGCGTGCTGGTGTCGTTCTGCTGCTTCTCCTCGGCGCCGGTGGCCTTGCGGCCCGCGGCCTCGACGCCCATCGCGGCGCGAGGCCACGTCGGGCTCCCGGACTCGCCGGTGTTGACGTCGCCGTCGTATGTGACGTTGCCGGGCACGTCGACGCTGGCCTTCTTCTTGCGGTCGTCGTGGATCTTCTTGGCACCGACGATCGCCAGGCCGGTACCAGCACCGACGCCGACACCCGCCGCGATGCGCTTGCCCAGGCTCATGCCCTTGCGCGCACCCTCCGTGACCTGCATGGCAGTCCCGGCGGTCTTCGCCAGCAGCTCGGGATCGTCGCCGAACGCCAGGAACGCCAGTTCGCTGTCCTCCAGCATGCTGAGGTCCTGTGCCGACAGCTTCTCGGCCTCCATCTCGGAGGCGACGCCGTGGATCCAGTTGCTGAGTTCGTCGCTCATCTCTCCTCCTCAGCCGCCCATGGCCTGTTGGGCCTGTGCGGCCTGCTGGTCGGCTTCATCCTGCGCGCGCTGCGCCTGGTTGACTTCCTTCTTGGCCTTGGATCCACCCGAGGACTCGGCCTCGGCTGCCATGGCCTCCTCTTCGACCGCGGCCTGTTCGGCCGCCTGCTGGTTGGCGGTAGCCGGGCTGCCGGCCCCGGCGATCTCGCCGAAGTCCAGCGCCTCCTCCGCCACCGGGTCCTGACTGACGATGTCAGCGAGCTGCTGGCGGAACTGCTGGATCCGCATGCTCAGCCGCATCTTGGCCTCGGCCTGCGACGCCGCGTTCTCCTCGGCGGCCGTGGCTGCCGTCATGGCCTCCTGCGCCTGCATGGTGGCCTCCTGCGCCTGTGCGCTGGCTGCCTCCGCGGTCTCGGCCGTGAGCTGCGCCTCGGCCTGGGCGTTCTCCGCCGCACTGGCGTTCTCCAACGCGCTGGTCTCGGCCTGCTGCACGCGGTTGGCGAGAAAGGCCTTCTCGGACTCGCTCTGCTGGAGCGCCAGCGCCATCTCGCGCATGGCGGTCTGGTCCATGGGCTCGGAGCCCGCGGGCGGCACGACGACGGCATCCGACGACGGCTTCGGAGCCGCGGCGACCTTGGCGACCGCGATCTTCACGGCTGCCGCGAGCTTGTTGGCCGCGGTCTTGGCCTTGCCCTTGGGCGCGATGCGCTGGATCTTCTCGACGCTCTCCTGCTGGCGGATGAGCATCTGCTGGATCGTGAGCTGCGAGGGGTCACCTTCGAGCGCCTGGTGCAGCGACTGCAAGGCGACGAGGTACTGCTGGTGGCAGGCCAGCACCGCCTGTGTCGCACCGGCTGCGTCCGAAGCGGGCTCCGGCGACGGGACCGGAGGCATCGGCGCACCCTGTCCGTTCGTCAGCACCCCGATCTTGCGGATGAGGTGTGCGGCGTCGTCGCGCAGGTTCCAGCTCTCACCGCGCAGGACGTTGCGCAGCGCTTCGCCGTCCGGGCCCTGTACGGCCTCGGCGTAGTACAGGCAGTTGAGCTGGCAGCGCATGGCCTGCGCCGCCGCCTGCGCCATGAGCGTCACGGGATCCGGCGCCATGGCCGCCATCTCCTCGACCGGCTCTTCGGTCTCGGCCGGCTCCTCGACGACCTCCTCCGCTGCGAGCTTGCGTAGGGACGTCATGAAGAAGGCGCCATCGGCGACCTGAGAGCCCCGCGGCTGCTGCCCGAGGCTGTGGATGAAGCTGTCGAGTTCGTCGGACATGGGAACCTCAGGGTGCGATGACGAGGACGTAGTGGTCGGCGTGAGCGGACGGTCCGAACGTGACGACGTCGGCTGCCGCCACGATCGTGCGGGTGGTGCTGGCCGAAGTCGACAGACCGAAGAAGGCGTTGGCGGTTCCAGCGTCGGTGATGGTGATGCCGGCGTCGGCCTGCAACAGCAGTACGACCTTGGGATCGATGCCGAGCTGTCCGAGCTGCTGGTTGGGGCCGTAGTCGTAGTTCCGGAACTTGGCGCCCACCGCCGGTAACTGGGCCGTGAAGTCCGCGATGATCTGATCGATCGTACGGACGTCGCCGACACTGCCGGTGAAGGTCACGGTCGTGGCGGACGGCGACGTGAAGATGAGCGTGCGCCCGCCCACCGGCAGGCCCGTCTTCTTGTTGTACGGCCCGAGCTGGAGCACGCCGTTCAGGCGGTCCGTACACTCGTCGATCGTCCCCTTGAAGGTCGTGTAGGGCATGGTCTTTCCTCAGTAGTAGCCCAGGGAAGCGAGGGCGTAGTAGTCGCTGTGAACCCCGCTGGGGCCGCTGTCCATGATACCGGCGATGTTGATGGCGGTCTTGACCTGTCGCTTCTGCTGCTCGTACACGGCCTGGAGCAGCTGGAGCATCGTCTGGATGATCGGGGCCTTGTCGTTGATGTTGACGCTGAGCCCGCCGTCGCTGAACGGCAGGTGGTTGCGCGCGTAGAAGATCATGAGGCTCTGGAGCAGGGAGATGACGGTGCCACGCACGGCGAGATGCTGGAAGTTCCGAGCGGCCATGTCTTCGATCGTGTACGACATGAACGGCGGGGTGCCGTTGAAGTCGCTCAGGAAGTCGACGGTGGCCCATGCGATCATCCGGTCCGAGGATTCCTCGCCACGAATGAGCTGGTTCAGCTCGGAGAAGTCGCGCATGAAGTACCGCACGCTCTGGACGTGCGCTGCGAACGCCTCCGAGACCGGCTGGGCCAGGCCTTGTAGCTCCGCCATCTCCTACCCTCAGTCCTCGAAGACGACGTTCTCGGCCCAGTCCGCGAGGTGCTGGACCAGCGAATCGTTGCGGGTGTCCTCGGGCAGATCCAGCCCGAAGTCCTCACGCTCGGCGTAGAGATCGAAGAGATCGTCCTTCTTGAACTTCTCGTAGCCGTCGGGCAGGCGCATGTCGCCGGGCACCGCCGTCTTCTCCGACTCCGTGACCTCCTCGGTGGGCTCTGCGGACCCCTCGTCCTCGGTCTCGTCGTCCTCGGCCGTCTCGTCCGTGGGCTCGTCCTCGCTCCCCTCGGCCGTCTCCGGCTCGCTGGGCTCCGTGGGGGCGTCCTCGGCCGTCTCGGTGTCCTCGGACGGCTCCTGGGGCGTCTCCGGCTCGCTGGGCGCCTCGGACCTGGCCTTGAGAGCCGCCGCAGCGTCTTCGAGCTGACTGTTGAGCTGCGTGAGGAACTCCTCGCGCTCGCTCTCGGGCAGGGTCTTGGCCTTGGAGATGGACTCCTGCACCTGCTCCGCGGGCACGGGGTTCTCGGGCTCCAGCTCCGAGGCCATCTCGGCCAGCTTCATGATCTTGGTCTCGACCTCGGTGTCGAAGAGATCCTTGTCCGGATCGGTCTCGGGCTCGGCCGGAGACTCGCCGAGCAGCGCCGCGCGACACTCCTCGATCGTGAAAGCCTTGCCGTGCTTCCGAAGCTGGACCTGACCGGCCTGCATCCGCTTGAGAATCTCGTCGGCGTGCTTGCGGGCGACGTGGAGCGTCATCTCGAAGCTGCGACCCGGGCGCACGAGCCAGGTCCCGGCCAGCCGGAACGCGTGGCGCTTGTCGCGCGAACGACGACGCAGCGCGCGTGTGTGGATGTCGCGGGCCGAGCCGTAGACCTCGATGATCTGCGGCAGGGTGCGGGGCTCGGCCTCGGACTCCTCCGCGGCCTCGTTCTCGTTCTCTTCGGACATGTCGTCTCCTACAGTGAAAAGGGGACACCGGCTGAGCCGATGCCCCCTTCCGGTTGGCTACACGCGGGGCCGATCCCCTGTGATCAGAAGCTGACCACCGACGGGAAGAAGGTGCGGTTGCCCGCGCGGTTGTTCTCGGCGCCGAGGTCCTCCTCGTCCACCGGGCTGACGCCCGAGAGGATGCCATCCGCGTCCGAGGTCGTCGCGTCGCCGGAGTACAGCTCCAGCTTGCGCACCGACGCGACGTTCACGATCGACATGCCGACGTCCTTCCAGGCGACGAACTTGACCATGTTGATCACCTTGTCGATGTAGAACTTCACGTTGTTGAGCACGTAGAAGCGCCCGAGGAAGTCCGGCGAGGTGAAGCAGTAGACGTTGCCCGGACGGAGGATGTCCGTCTTGATCGTGCGAACGTAGCGCTTGCCCATGATCATGTTGTACTGCCAGCCCTGGACCAGCGTCTCGGACTGAGCCTTGTCGCCCTGGTCCTCCACGGTCCAGGCCAGGATGTCGTCCCAGTCCTGGCTCGTGATGAGGATCAGGTCCGACTCCAGGCGGTTGCCGTCGAGCAGCTTGATGAGCCGCACGAAGTCGGGACGCTGGATGGGCATCACGACGCCGTCGTCGGTGAGGCGGACGCGAGCCAGCTCGCCCTTGACGACGCTGAACTCGACGACCGTGCCGGCGGTGATGGCGGACGCGTTGAGGGTGGTCACGGAGCCACCGTTCGCCTCGGTCTGGAGCGCCTGGACGCTCGCCTCGAAGTGAATGGTGGCCTCGCGGTCCTGGACCTCGCCCAGGTCGCGGACGGCGTTCTGCTCGATCACCTTCCCGATCGGGAAGGCGTAGGCGAGGAACTCCTGCTCCGGCTTCTGGAACATGTCCGACATGATGGTGATGAAGGGCACCTCGACCTTCTCACCGCGGATGAACTTCGCGTTCGGCTCGCCGCGGAAGTTCACCACCATCGCCTTGGACTTGGGCTCCAGGTACTCGATCTTCACGAGCGCGTCGTGGTTGACCGAGACCTGGCACTGCGACCGGTCCACGGGCTCCGGGGGGAGGATCTTCTCCAGGAAGCTGGCTTCCCGGAGTCGATCGCGGATGTAGCCGCCGAACTTGGCGGCGATCTTGGACTTCGCCCCCGGGTCGGACAGCTGGCTGAGGAGCTGCTCGTTTGCTGCGCTCATTGTGGTTCTCCTGCTTGGGTTCCTATGGGTGGTTCCGTGGTCCGGGGGTCAGACCGCGACCTGGAGGAACCGGAGCTTGTTGTTGTTCGACGCGTGCGGGCGCATGACGTACCCGATCACGACGTTGGTGCTGGTGTGGGCGATGAGGCCGCGGCGCGCGAGGCTGCCCGAGAGGGCGTTGTTCACGGCGCCGGCCATGAGCGGGGCGCCGAGGGTCGTGACGGCCGTGTCGAAGACGACGGTGTCGGCCTCGAAGCCACCCGCGAGGATGACGCTGAGCTTCTTGCTCGCCTGGACGCCGTAGTCCCCGCGCTCGTCGATGACGAAGTGCGAGGGGCTGGTGACGGTGGAGCCGCGGGCCCACTTGTAGTCCGCGTTCACCTGGACCAGCTCACCGTCGATGAGGGGAACCGGGCTGGAGCCCGTCGGGTCGAGCAGTCCGGTATCCGCCACCTCCAGCGTCTTGCGCACGAGGCGGGTGAGATCCGGCGCGATGACCTCGAACTGTCGGTCGAAGGATGCCATTTCTATCTCTCCTGGTTGTTAGATTCCGTGCGCGCGATCAGCCGAGGGCCGCCCCGCTCAGAACGAACGTGTCGAGGGGATCCGACTCCCCGGTTCCGAGGGAGTACTCCTCCCCCTTGATGGAGGCGACCTTCTCGCCGCCCATGATCTCGGAGCGATCCTTGAGCGCGCCGAGGGTGAAGCCACCGGCGCTGATCTCGACCGCGCCTTCCATGGAGGCGAGCTTCTGGGGGTCCGCGTCCCGAAGGGCCGCGATCTTCTCCTCGAAGCTGAGGTCATTCTGGATCCCGCGGTCCTCCATCCGGCGGGCCAGCTTCATCACGCGGATCTCGTTGGTCAGCGCCTGGTTCTGGCGCACGAGGTCCACGTTCTGCTGCGCGATCTTGCGCATGTGCGCCGCTCCCGTGGCCATGATCCCCGGGACCTTCGCGGCGAGCTTGTCCATCTCTTCGCTCATGTCGTTCCTCCGCTCAGGCGAGCAGCGCGTCGACCTGCTCGTTGCCGAGCTTGGCCTTGACGGTGTTGATGATGTCCGCCGCGACCTTCTTCTGGTCGGCGGTGGCGTTCGGGTCGTTGATCAGCGAGGCCTGCTTCTGGAGGTAGGCCTTGGCCGCGGCGAGCTTCTCGCCTTCGAGCGGAACGGGCGAAGGTGCGCTGGCCTCCTTCGCCTCTTCCTTCTCGTCCGCAGGCGAGTCCTCGGGAGCTTCCGCGACCTGCCCGGCGTGCTTCTCGACGGCGTCGAGCAGCGAGCTGACCTTCAGCCCGTCGGTCTTGCCGACGTGCGCGGCCACGGCGTTGTCCTTCTTCGGCTGCTCGCTGAAGAACTTGGTCGCCTCGCGCGTGGTGCTGTCCTTGGCGGACGCACGCGTCATCGAGATCAGGGCGGAGTTGTCGCCGATGTGCGACGACGGGCCCGGCTCGGTGTCGAGCTTGCCGGCGCCGCCCTTGCCCTTGGGCAGCTTGGCCTGCGGGCTGCTCGGGTCGGCCGCGAGCTTGTTCTGGATCTCCTCGACCTCGGAGAGCAGTGCCTCCGCGGTCTCGATCTCCCCGGCGTGCAGGAACTGCTCGGCCTGGGCGGTCTTGGCCGTGAGCAGCTCCAGGGCCGCCTCCTTGTTCTTCGTCCAGTCCGGGGTCGAGAAGTCCTTCTTGTTCGTCTCGATCCCGTTCGGGGCGTTGGCGGTGTTCTCGGTGCCGCCACCACCGTGGCTCTTCTGCGGTCCGGGCACCGACGTGGTCACCGCCGTCGGATGGGTGCTGGCCTCCTGGTGCTCGGACTGGAAGACCTGGGGACCGGGGGCGTCGACGGGACTGCCCATCGCGAGCTTGCTGCTCACGACCTCCCCGGCACGATCGAGCGCCGACGCCAGCTTCATGGCGTACGCGGCGTCGGCCAGGATGTCCTCGTCGCTGGCGGTCTTGTCCTCGACCTCCGGCTCCGGGGCCGGCTCGGGCTCGGGCGTGGTTTCGGTGATGCCGAGAATCTCGTCGAAGTTGTCCACCCCGCCCTCCGGCGCGGCGTCGGCATCCGACGCGATCTTGATGCTGTTGTCGGCGTTGCTGAGAACCGACGAGACGATGTCGCCTAGAGTCTGCATGTGATCATTCCTCAAACGGGTGGCGGGGGTACGGCCTTTTGCGATGCGACGAGGTCCGGCCGAGTGTTGGCCGGCTGCGCGACAGGTTGCGAATAGACCTGCGGGCCCTTGGGGACGCCGCGGTGAGTCGCCTTCCTGCTGTCCCCCATCCCGAAGGGCTTGGGCAGCGCTGCCGCAGCTTCCTTCAGGAAGCCGTCAACGAACGCATCGAGATGGGGGACGGTGGTCATCGCAGATCGGGGCTCAGGAGAGCCAGTTGTGCTCCTTGAGGATCTCCACGGCGCGCGCCTCGGCCTTGGCGAGCTTGAGCTGCTCGGCACTGAGCTTCTGGCCGGTGGCGGGATCGATCCCCTGGTCGATGAGGGTCTGCTGCGCGATCTTGAACGCGAGCGCCTCGACCTCGGGGTCCTTCGCGGGGGCGTTGGCGGCGAGCGAGGACTCCTTCTCGGACTCGTCGTCATCGTCGTCATCGTCGGACTTCTCGTCGTCCTTCTTGGCGAAGGGAGGCGCCTTCTTGTCGTCGTCCATCGCCTCCTTCGAGAAGTGGGCGTTCACGGACTCGATGAAGCCCTGCGCGATCTTGACGCCGGTCTGGTAGGCCTGCTCGTCGGCGGCCTGCTTCTCGGCCTGCGCGGCCTGCTTCTCGGCCCAGTCGGGCTGCTGCATGGCCTGGGCCATCTTGTCCCAGGCTTCGGCGTAGACGGCCTCGGACACCTTCGTGAGGTCGATGCCCTCGGCGGCGGCGGCCTTGGCCAGCTCGCGGCTGACGTCGACGTTGGTGATCTGGTTCTCGGTGCTCATGCTGGCTTCCTTGGTCTGCTGATCTTCCGTGGAGGGCACGGTGGCCGGCGGGTCCTGGTGGCCACTCATCTTGAGGATGAGATCTGCCACATCGTCGGCCGGGAGGCTATCGAGATCGATGCCTTCCGACGCGGCGAGCTTCTCGACCCACTCGCCCGCCGCCGCGATCTCCGCGTCCAGAGCGTCCGAAGGGTCGCCCTGAATCTCGGTGTCGAAGATGTCGGTGATGTCGTGCATGTGGTTCTTCCTAGTGGTCAGATCCTCGTCCTCGGATGCGCGTAGCTACCTCGAAGGATCAGGCTGCCGCCTTCGCGATGGAGCCGACCACCTTACCGGCTGCCGCCAAGAGCCCGCCAGTCTGTTCGACAGCCATCGCAGCCCGAAGCACTCCACCCACGGTCGTGAGCGTAGTGAAAGTCGGGTTATCTGCAACGAAGCGGGTCACGGTGTTCAGCTCGGATCCAGCGTCTCTCTTCTTGCGAAGGTGGGACGAAAGCAAATGTATCACGGGCCCCATGCCTAGAAGAAGGCCCGCCAAGCCACCGATTCCGGCGTCCTTCTCCAGCATCCACGAAGGATCGAGAAGACCAGCCGACTTCGGGAACAGCTCGGGAGCCTCTTCCAGTACGGAAAGCCGGTAGCTGTTGTACTGCGCTGCGATCTTGTCGAGCAGCTCTGCGCGAGCCGTCTTCGGCCTCGAACCCGCCGTCTTTGGGGTCGGACGAATCAGCCGGGGGTTGAGGAACGGGGCGAAGCAGGAGCGCTCCTGCATGTGGTCCTGGAGGGCCTCAGCCAGGTCCGCCGAGAAGCTATCGGGGCGTACTGCGCCGGCATCATCGAGGCCTGGAGCTGCGGTATCGAAGACCACGTTCTTGCGGTCGAGCATGCGGCGCAGCAGTGGACCGCCCTCGACCTTGGCCAGGACGATGGCCTGGAACTCGCGCGGCTTCGGGACGATGCCGAGCCCGGCGAGCGTTGACAGCAGGGCCTGTGGCCCATGGGATTGCGACAACCCCTCCAGGTGATCGCAGTCCATCTCCGGAGCAGCCTCGGCGTCGGCGTGCACGGCCTTCGCGATGCCCCCGGGGATCTCCTTCTCCATGCTCGCGGTCTTCGCCAGGTCCCCGAAGGTCTGGCGCACCATCGCATCCAGTCGGCCCATCGGAGAAGACTGGTGCTGCGGCTGGCTGTCCCCGAGGTACCACATGACACGCGCAGTACGGTCCGCTCCGATCCAGACGAAGCTGATGTCGAAGAACCGGGGGAAGTCGTTGTAGACGAAAACCTTGCGGCCGTCCCCGAGGATCTTGCCTCGCTGGTGCCGCATGTGCTCGCAGTAGTCCGCTTTCGTGACCGCGAGCCCGCGGATCGGACGGACGGTCCTGTGGTACGCGAGGATGGCGACGCCCGGGTGCTTGTGCTTCGCGGGGTCGTACGTCTTCCAGGCCTCATGCACGCCCGCCCAGTCAGTGCAGATGCTGCACAGGTCGAACGGGACCTTGCAGCCCATGCTGACGTCAACGCGCTCCCCAGCTCGCACGCGTTCGAGGATGGAGGTGTGGCCCTTCTTGTTCGCCTCACCATTGAACACCCGCATCACCAACTCGATCCGCTTCATGTGCGGATTCGTTGCGGCAAAGACGACGTCACCGAAGCCCAGTCGCTGCGGATCGGTGTTCTTGTGGTGGGCGTAGACCGTAGCGTTGTAGAAGCAGGGGTAGCCGTACGGCCACGCCTTGCCCTTCATCCGATCGGCCTCGACGTCCTGGCCGATGTCCGGCCAGGCATGCAGCAGGCCGTTGAAGTCCAGGTGCGGGTTGTAGCCGTACCAGTCGGTGTTCGAGTTCGATCCGTAGTACTCCGAGTACCCCATCGCGTTGACGAGGACGTAGGTGTACTGAGGATCGGGCCGGAGCGAATCGCAGAAGGACTGCACGACAGGGCGGAGCCCGGCCGTCTTGACCTGTTCACCAGGAGTGATCAGAGAAACGAGTGGCTCGCCCCCTTCTTTCCCGGCGAAGCGCGCTCGCTTCAGGTGCGCCATCGCTCAGAGCTTGCTGGGCGGCTGGTTCATCCGGGTGTGGACGGCTTGCGCGAATCCGGAGCGGACCTCGTCGTCCGGCATCCACTCGCGCAGCTCCTCACGGATGGCCTCGTTCTTCCGACGAGCCTGTTCGAGCTTGTCGGCGATGCCGGCCTGCATGCTCGCGGACATCAGCTGCTCGGCACGCTGGCCGGGTCCACCGCGTCCGCGCTCCTTGTCCTTGGCAGTCGAGAGCTGGCTGCGGATGCCGGCGAGGTCCTTCACACCTGCCAGCAGCGCCTGGTCGCCCGCCATCGGGTCCAACTCGGAGCCGGCGTCGACGATGTTGGTGATCCACGCACCGGCGACCGTGGGGTCCTTGGCCATGTCGGGATTGAACCGCGACAGCGTACCGAAGTAGCGCTTGACCTTGCCTTGGTCGGCCTGACGAAGCGCCGGGTGCAGCTTCATCATGTCCTGGTAGGAGCGTGCCTGCTCACGCGCGGTGGTCACACGCTTGACCAGCGCGTGCGCGCCGGTGACGGCTGCTCCGACGCCCATGGGAACCGCTGCGCCGATGGCGGCCTGGGCAACCGGGCTCTTGAACGCCTCGGACATCGCGTCGCTGATGCCCGGGAACTTCGAGTACTTCGCGCTCATCTCAGCCTCCGAACCCGTGCCGGTACATCCAGCGGTCCTTCTTCTCCTTGCCCTTCTTGCCGGCGAGATAGGTCCCGCCGGCGAGCGTGCCCAGCCCAGCCACTTCGCCTGCTGCCCGGCTGACGCCCAGGCCTTCGGCGACGTCGCCGCC
>FUIF01001516.1_pt1 | contig 42160 bp, 57 predicted proteins | sample 1003461 | NCBI WGS metagenome assembly FUIF01 (sample SAMEA80401918, study PRJEB19352) | marine metagenome
TCAGTCAGTTACAAAAAGCTGAAAGTTTTGCGCAATGCTGTGCGTGCATAGTAGTTTTGCAGTGTGATAGTCATTTAGGGTCGCCGCAGGCACCGCCTAGCGATACATATAATCCCCACCCTATGTATTACTCACCATTTTTTTCGGGCTTTTCTTGATCACAGATCAAAAAACCGCTCTTCAGGCAAGAATATGCAACATACTGGCTTGCAATGAGTTACCATGTTTTGTTTGAAGTGACGCTTTAGGGTTGACTTTTCAGAAATTTGTTTATACCTTTACGATATCGAAGCGATTGACACTTTGTTAAGACAGAAACAGCTAGTTTTTGTGTTTACACAGTGAATCTTTTGATGTTTATGGAGCGAGGGTAGTTGTGTCTTGTGTTGAGGGGTGCTCTGTGGGGCTTTTGTACTAGAATATTTGCTTATATTTGCCGTATGCGAGTAAGAAAGAAGAAGCTGCCCAAGGCGAACTACGATCCAGGCGCTAAAGTGGGTGAAAAAAGAGACATCCGCGTTAAGGTTGACTCCAGGATGTATACCTCACAGGACACAAAGGGCAAAAAGACAAACAAAAGAGGTAAGACCAAAGAAAGGCTGCGTCAGGAGTTTAGTGAGAAGGCCACCCATACGGATATGAAGACGGGTGATGTCACTAAGCTGAACACATCATCTAAAAAGAAGAACCGAGTTATCGGTAAGGGGACGAAAGAGAAGATCAAGCAAGACCTGGAAGTGAAAGACAAGCACGGGAGGACTACTATGAAGTCTCGTCAGAGGACCAACAAGAGGGGTGTGACTCGTGAAAGAGGATACATTGTACGTGACGGGAAGAAGGAGCGCTATAGAGGTAGATTCAAGCAATGAAATGAAAAGCATTAGAACGCGCAGACCTGGATTCAGGGTAAGAAGGTTTGAAGAGGGTGGCTCTATGGGTGATCCCAAAAGAGACAAGCTTGACCCAAAGCAAGACTTCATCAGAAGAGCTCAAGAGATTACAGGTAGGCAGTTAGCTATTCTCCCTCAGCTTGAGGGGCTTGACTATGAAAAGCTTCAGGGGATGAGTGATGATGAGATGCAGAGTCTTTTGAACCTAGTTAAATCAGTGGCACCAGAAGACAAAGGTGACGTGACGGGAGGCATAAGCAATGTCATGGGCAATCTTGGGAGATCAAGGATGTCATTTCTGGGCTCAGAGAAAATTACGACCTAGACACCAAAATGCTTTTGGATAGCATCATATCAGCAAAAGACCTTGGGTTCGTCAAAGCGGGACTTATAAGAGGTGCTGCCAAGACAGCTGGGCTGTACAGAAGAGGCGGCAGAGTCAGGGTGATTAAAAATAAGTAAGTATATTTGCCTTATGGCAACACTTACGGTAACTATAACAGAAGCAGTCACTCTTAATGGTGCTTCTCGTGGATCTACAAACACCCACACAGAGACGGTAACTCAGATTGATCACAGGATTGTGAGCTGCCTGCACTCTGCAGAGCAAACCGTGTTGCTTTTTGATTCTGCTGTAGCAGCTGGTACAATTAAGGATGGTACTCTCGACTACCTGAGACTCACCAACCTTGACAGCAGCAACTTCGTTACTGTGCGGATCAGAGGAAACAACGAAGAGTATTTTGTAAAGCTTGAAGCTGGTGACAGCTTTATCTTGAATAATCAGTCCATGGATGCAAATGCAGCAGGCGGGGCATCAGTTTCACTTGCAAACATTGATTCAGTTGGTATCCAAGCAGATACAGCCACCTGTGATGTAGAGGTGTTTGCTGCAGCTTAAACAAACAAGACATGCCTAGAAATCCAAAGAAAAAAGGTTACTTGGGGATGAAGGGTTTAATCAACCCTAGAGCCAAAGAGCGAGGCATCGCCACTGCAAATCTTAGCACGTCAAAGATGCTTAGAAACCTTGGGCGGTCTATGAATCAAAAGCGCCTTGAGCGACAGGCAGAGGAAGAAGATAAGGACATTACTGCTGGGGGTGCTGATTTTGATGACGGGTCTGGTTTCGGAGAGTCTTGCGTATTCAACGAAGAAACGGGACAAGTCGATTGTCACGGAGACGTAAAAGAAGGGGTTGATGTTAGCGGGGGAGGGGGAAAGAATGCTGAGAAAGGAGTTAAGTCCAAAGGGCTTGGCGATGTTCTGATCGCTATGGCTGATCGTTCAGATAAGCGAAAGAGAGACCGATCAGACGCAAGAGAAGACTTAGCTAGATTCTTTGAGAAAAGATCTACCATTGGAAGTAAGTATGGTAGCTTTAGAGCGAACATGCCATTGATGCAAGCTCTTGCAAGATATTTTGATAGAAGAAGCGAAGTTATTGACTCGCGCAGATCAAGACTACCAAACTAAAATGAAACTATCTAAGAATCTTTCACTTTCCGAGTGCTTGAAAAGCAAGACAGCTACAAGGCTTGGAATAAACAACGAGCCTCATGATGACTGGGTTGTCGAAAATTTACAAGCGATTGCAGAAAATGTATTTCAGCCTTGTCGCGACCATTTCGGAGTTCCTATATACGTGTCGTCAGGCTATCGCTGCCCTGATCTCAACCGTGCGATCGGTGGTGCAAAGCGCAGTCAGCATATGGAAGGAAGAGCACTTGACCTTGATTGCGACGTATACGGAGGTATTACAAACGCTCAGCTCTTCGACTATATTAAAGAGAACCTGGAGTTTGATCAAATCGTTTGGGAATTTGGTGATAAAGACAATCCTAATTGGGTTCACGTCTCTTATGTTCACGATGGCAATAATCGTAAAAGGTGCCTCCGCGCTTGTAGAGACGATGAGGGAAAGGTTTACTACGAAGTGATGTACAAAAAGCTTTGATATGCTGGGACTAGGAACTGGCTTGATGTACCCTGAAAATGTCTTTGCTGGAGATACCATTATTGATGTTTCTAATGCTGGCGCTGACACGATTTTAGATGATGTGCCAGATGACACGGCAGTGCGCATAGGGGTATTTTTTGGAGAAGACCAGGCAAATGCATATACAGCCATGGGTCTTTCTTCTCCCGTCCCCGATGTGAGCGACATAGGCAACCGAATCGATGGTACGTTTGATTTTACGATCACTAGGCACACATTTGACCTGTCCGCTTTTACATCAACGGGTGACTTTGCTAGCTCATTTGTCGCAACCTCAGACACCGTTACTGTTACGGGCAAGACTGGATATGCCGCTTCTCTCGTAGCCGATAATGCAGTCATTTTCATTGCACCAAATCTCACATCGGCTACATCCAATATTGGCACAGATTTTTCCGAGGGCGGAACTGAGTTGTTTGATCTTTCTTCACTTGGTGGTGATATTACCGATAACAGCGTGATAAACAACTATTATGTCGCTCAGGTAACGTATAACCCCCCTTCTGGATTTACTGGTACCGTAACGGCTAGCGCGACTTTAGCTATTGCAATCGATCCAGGTGCATAATAATATAGATTTCTACCATGTCTAGACCAAGGCTACTTTTTAACTTTCATAGCGTTGACGTTACAAATAATGCTGCCCTTTCGAGTAAAGCTTCAAAGGGGGCCAATTCTGCGTCTATAAGTCAGTCTACGTCTGGCAACCAACCCCAGTCCAAAGCATTTTCTACTTCAAGCAGTTCACAAAACTCTTCTGCGACATTGCTGCCAATCGTAAGCAGTGTTGTATGCGATGGATCGGATTTTATGAGCCTTGCTTCTAGCGAAACAATACCATCTACTACGCCATACACAATCGTGTGTGCTTGGACAGCTGGTGACTATACGAATGATTCTTTCATAATTAGCTCTAGCAGTAATAACGCGCACTATGGAATAGAGGCTGGTGGCGATGGAATCATAGCGAAACCAAATGGCAGCAAAGCAGCTGCGGCAGCAAGAACTTTTGCAACAAACAATACGAATAACAGCACTATATCTTACACTTTTGGTTCTGATGTTGAGACTTTGGTTATTGTAAACAACGGAGATCTTAGTCTAGACTTCTACAACATAGACGGAGCTAAGATCGCTAGTGTAAGCGGTTCTTCTGGTATGAATGGATCCTTCCCGATAGATCACTTTTTGGGTAAGTCAGATGGAACAAAGGGTATGAATGCTGAAGTTCTTCATATTTCTGTTTATTCTAACGTTCAATGGAACGCAGGAACAGCGAGAGCTTATGGAAACTGGGCAAAAAGCAAGAAAGATCGATAAACAATGAGAGCGATTAAGAAAACAGGAAATCCCAGCGGAACTCCCACGGTAAGAACTTCAGATACAGACACTAAGTCTGTTCTTGACAGCAAGGGTAAAACTGTATCTGAGTCAAAGGGCGGAACAGTTCGGGCAGTAAATATTGTAAGGCCCGCAACCAAGAAAGAGACCCCATCACCCACTCCCCCACCGCCAAGTGGCGAGAAAACAAAGGGTAAGAAAAGAGATCCAAAACCACCCAAGGTCAAGAAGCGTAAGTCAAGGGCTAGTAGGGTGAAGGCTCAGTATGGAAAAGGGCTTGGAACTAAGGGCAACAAGACAGGCCGTGGCGGTAAAACCTTCAGCGGTAGAAAGACTGGTCGCAGAAAAGGCAAGTACTAATACAATTTATCTATGGCTAAAGCAGTAAATCAGTATGCACCCTCCTCTAACACGAAGCGTCCTGGAGTCCATTCTAAATCAAAGACCTCCAACCACAAAGCTTCCAGGAAGTACAAAAAGTCTTACAGGGGTCAAGGGCGCTGAAACAGCGCGTAAAACCTCTGCACCAGAAGCCGAGCCTTCTGAGTGAGGGCGTACCTTACTCTGTAGTTGTACTTGGTCTCCTCTCTGAATAGGTGATCCTCTCTTGTGTTTGAGGGGGTCATCTTGTCAAAGTGTTTGTATATGTAATCCTGCTTAACTAGCTCATATACAATACGTTCCCCCATCTTCTTGGCTGATTGATACCCGTATTCTTTTGATGCATAGTCTAGAGTCCAGAACTCTAGGTCGTATGCCCAGAGCATGAACATCAGTTCTTTCTCAAAAATGTCATTGCTTTCGCAGAAACGTAAGGTGTTGTTTCTCAGGTCTTTAAGGTAGTTGTTTTTTACGTACCTTTGATTAAGCTTCGAGAAGTCTCTAAAGAGTTTTTTCTTAGATACTGAGCTTTTGGGCATTTAATTAGGGGATATGAGTGAACACGAAGATATAGCAGAAGAAGGGTTTTGGTTTGAAATGCAAGAAATTGCATTGGCTGTAACAGAGATAGTCAAGAGGTATGATATGCAAGACAAGGTGATGTCTGCTTTTGTCATGGGTGTCTTGAAGCCTCTTGATGAAGAGAACAGCACCATGAAGCTTTCTTTCAGTATGATCTTAGGACCGCCACAGAACTTGAAATCATCTTAGATTTCATGAAAGAGTCGTATATTGAGCCAGATTCAGATGACGACTTTGATATTGATGGCCTTCTAGATGGCCTCGGTATCTCCCTTAATTAAATCAAATGGAAGGGCTTATCCGCAAAATCATTATTGGGCGCGACCCCAAGGACGCCATGGCTTACTATGTTGGCATGCGTGCAGGAGACGGGAAGGTCTCAGCTATAGTTTTGGATGAGCGTCACCTTTACCATCATGGCAAAACCAGATACTTGGTTTACATGCAGAACTCAGAGGGGCAAGTTCTCTGGAAGAGTGTAGAAGACATGCCTTGTATACTAGAATTTGATCTCGACTTCTGATGAAAAGCAAAGGACTAGGCGATACAGTTGAAAAGATCACCAGAGCTACGGGGCTCAAGAAGGTGGTAGAATCCGTGTCAAAAGATTGCGGATGCAAAAAACGAAAAGAGAAATTAAATAAAATGTTCCCGTACAAAAATGAAGACACTTGATCTATTTGTCGTAGAGCTAGAAAAGCAGCTTAACGACACCCTGACCACTGAGAGTGGTCTTGAGCTTTATGTAGATACTCGTTTCAATGAGTTTGAGCATAGAGTAACCGAGGGACCAGTGGTGTCCCCACCCATCAAACACAATACAGGAGTTGAACCTGGAGATACTTTGTACTTTCATCACCTTGTCGTGCTTAATGAGGGTCAAGCACTGACTGGTCATGAGAACCACTACCTGGTTAGGTACGATCCAGACCACACAATAAACAATCAAGCGATTGGATATAAGAGCTCAAAAAGTGGACACATACATCCCCTTGCTGGATGGGCCCTCCTTGAGCCTGTAGAGCAAGAGGAACTCAAAACAAAGTCAGATGTTATCGAGGTTGTCGAACTTAAAAAGGCTTTACCAACAAAGGGTCGTGTCGCTTTTGAGGCTCCTTGGCTTGAGGAGCTTGGATTGAAGGAGGGCGACGTTGTTGGCTTCAAGCAGAACCGAGACTATCGCATCAAGATAGACGACAAGGAGTACTACAGAACACGTAAAGAAGACCTCTTATATGTTGAGCATGAATAAGGAAGAACTGATGGAGGTGCTCGCAGAAGAGGAGTGCCTCACTGCTGATGGTTTCGATGAAGCTCTTGTTGGTTGCTCTTACGGAGCCAATGTCGTTGCTGTGTACGACATCAACAAAATGATTGGTGTTTTGGTAAACAAGGGCATGGACTGGGACGATGCTTTGGAGCATATTGAATACAACGTGATTGGATCTTACGTAGGAGAGAAGACACCCATTTACATAGCCCTCGATGAAGAAGTTTACGACGATTGAAGCTGCGAGGCGCTTGATGTCGTCTATGGAGGCTGCCATCAACAACATGATTGACGAGATCAAAAAGCCTGTTGATCCAGAGATCAACGGGAGCGCGAGGAAAGCAGAACTCCAGTCTATCAAACAGACTGCTACGGATTGCAAAGAACTTATCGTTGAAAGACAGCGATTAGAACAGATGATCAAAGACCTTACGAACAATGGATCAATCGAAGAAGCAAAAGACTACAGCGGAGGTTTCGCTGAAAGATTCTCTAAATGATTGGCACTCAATCGTTTTGAAGATGCACGAAGACAGAGTCAAGAGAGACTACAAGTTCTGGGAAGAGTCCTGGAACGATGAGTTTGAGGACTGATGCCTATCAAAAACCCTAAGGCTCGAAGGGCATACAACAAGGCTTATCAAAAAGAGCACTACAAAAACAACAAGGACTATTACAAGTCAAAAGCCAAGGTTGCAAAATTAGCCCAAAGGGAGTGGAACAGGAGTTTTGTCAATAGGGTCAAAAGAATTTTTGGGTGTGCAGATTGCGGAGAGTCTGATTCCGTGATTTTAGAGTTTGATCACGTAAAAGGAGAAAAAAGGGCCAACATTGCTGACATGGTGCATAGACCACTTTGTATCGACTCAATAAAAAAAGAGATACGAAAGTGCGAAGTGCGTTGTGCTAATTGTCACAGAAGGAAGACTCACGAACGTAGAAACTCATAACCGCGAGTATCCCCTCAAGCTTATACCTTGTAGAAAGGGTAACTGGTTACATGTGGGTTCAAGTCCCACCTCGCGGACTTTCTTATATTTGTAGTATGAGAGTCAAGAAGAGAGACTACAAAAAAGAATATGCCAAGTATGGGTCGAGGCTCAAGGCTCGAAGGTATAGAGCAAACCTGAATCGCATAAATCGGCGCAAGGGTACATACGGCAATGGCGATGGTCTCGATGAAGCTCATATGGGGATCTCTGATGCAACTCAGCAGCAGCCTCAATCAATAAATAGGGCTAACAACAGACCCAGAAGAAGAAGAAGCCGATGAGACATTTTAAGAGACGACCCAGAGAGTTTACTGATCTTCAAAAAGAAATCTTAGCGTACCTGGCTGAGTCTGGTGCAAGTAGGTACAGAAATCCGAAGTTCCCAGACATTCAATACGTTGAGGACTACGGCACTGGTTTCATTCCTGATTTCAACAATCCCAACGCCGTAGGATCTGCTTTACGTAATTACCTTGAGCCTTACCAGGAGCAGCCAGCCATTGAGGACATATTGGCGTTCTTGGCTACACAAGATGGGAGGGGTAACTTGACCACGGGGGGCACTAGGGGTGAGACCACTGGTGATGGAGGCTTTGAGGTTCTTGTTGCAAAGGCCCTTGAAGATAGTGATTCGCCCATAGCTGATCTCGTAAAGTATGAGGAGTCTATTCATGGCGCACAGGAAAGAAAACCGTTTGATATTACTTTGGGGAGGGGTGTTGGAAGGGCTAAGAGGAGACTCAGAAAAGCTGTGAAGCAAGCCTTTACTCCAGAGATGATGGAAAACATCTATATAGCCCCAGACGACATGGGTCGCCCTTCAGGAGCAGGTTTCAAGAATTACATTCTTTCTGGCCCTAACAGCAAGATGGAGACAGAGGCAAAGGCTATTTCACTCAAGGCTGTTTTAAGAAAGTATGGTGTACTTGACTCACCACAGATGGTTGATTCTGACCTAGATAAGGTCACTAAATTTTATCAGGATAACCCTGAAGCGCAAGACACTTTCTCCAATCTGTTCAATCCTACGGTAATGAAAAATGAAGAATATCGTAAGTCGCTCCTTGACTTTATGAATAGGTTCTGATATCTTGGCCCCATGAAATTTATTTTTACTCTACTCTCAATTGCCTTTTTGTTCGCCAGCTGCGCCCCTCACTCTACCGTGAGAAAGCACCACCGCTACCACGATTGGAAGCAGCAGGGCCCAGATTTTCCAGACATTGGAAACTTGGGTGTGCCAGATTGTGGCGACTGCGTCTAATCCTTCGTTGCACCTGTAGCTCAACAGGATAGAGCAACGCACTTCTAATGCGTAGGTTTCAGGTTCGAGTCCTGACAGGTGTACAGTTAAATAATGTCTACGCTCGTACAGATAGAAGAATATGATGAGCCTGCTGTCTCAATTTGCCCCAAGGGTACGAAGGGTGAAAGTATTGAACTTGGTGGGTTGGTCATTTTACTTCCCGCTCAGCCTTCCGAAGAAGAAATTGTTGGATATGGAAAGCCAGACCACATGCAGTTGTGGGAGAGGATTCCTATGCCAAAGGAGTTGTCTCGGATTAAGTCTATGGATGAGTGGGGGGAGATGCCTAGGGAGTTTCGAGAAAAGTTTTCTCCGTATATCGAAGAGGAGTTTCGCCGTAGGCGTGAGGGCTTTTGGTTTTATAACAAGGGTGTCCCTACATATATCACGGGTAGGCACTATATGATGCTCCAGTGGACTCGAATGGATATAGGCTATCCAGACTTTCTTGAGTTCCAAAGAAATATTTTCTTACATTTAGCAGCGTGTGAGGCGGATCCCCGATGTATCGGGCAGCTCTATACCAAGTGCAGACGTAGCGGATACACGAATATCTGCTCGTCTGTGCTGCTAGACGAGGCGACCCAAGTCAAGGACAAACTCCTTGGCATTCAGTCAAAGACTGGTAAGGACGCGCAAGAGAATATATTCATGAAGAAGGTGGTATACATGTTCCGCCACTACCCCTTCTTCTTCAAACCCATTCAAGATGGTACCACTAACCCACGCATGGAGTTGGCTTTTCGCGAGCCGAGTAAGAGAATCACGAAGAAGAATAAGACTACGCAGACGGGAGAGGCTCTTAATACGGTAATTAACTGGAAGAACACTACCAATAACGCATACGACGGAGAGAAACTTCACATATTGTATCTCGATGAGGCGGGTAAGTGGGAGAGGCCAACGGATATTCGTGATGCTTGGAGGATTCAGCGCACGTGTCTTATTGTGGGGCGTAAGATTGTGGGAAAGGCTATGGTGGGTTCTACTGTGAACCCCATGGATAAAGGCGGAAAGGAATACAAAGACCTTTGGTCTGATTCAAACCCCACTGACAGGAACGCAAATGGAAGGACTCGAAGCGGCCTATATCGCTTATTCATACCTGCTTATGACGCTTTGGAAGGTTTCTTTGATAAGCATGGATTTGCAGTCACTGAAGATCCTAGTGAAGTTCTGCCTGGTATTGATGGTGATAGCATTCATCAGGGATCAAAGACGTATCTGAAGAATGAAAGAAACAGTTATAAGCACGATGCATCTGAGCTGAATGAGATAACTAGGCAGTTCCCGTTTACTGAAGATGAAGCCTTTAGGGATAGTATTGATGGCAGCCTGTTTAACATAGGTAAGATCTACGAGCAGATTCAGTACAACGAAGAGCTTTACCCCAATCCAGTAGTTGTAGGAAACTTTCACTGGAAAGACGGACAGAAGGACACAGAGGTTTTTTTCAAGCCAGATCCAAACGGCAGATTCCGTGTGGCATGGATGCCCCCTGACGACTTGAGAAACAAAAAGCTTTTCGAGAGAAACAAGCGTATTGCGCCAAATGCAGAGCTGGGGGTCGGCGGGGTTGACTCTTACGACCTTGATGCCACCGTCGATGGGCGGGGGTCTAAGGGAGCGCTACATCTGTACAACAAGTTTCACATGGAGTATCCATCGAACATGTTTGTGCTGGAGTATGCGTCCCGTCCACCTTTGGCTAAGATTTTCTACGAAGACGTCTTGATGGCTGCGGTGTTTTATGGGTACCCCATCTTAATCGAGAACAATAAGTACGGTATCGCAAGATACTTTGAATCAAGAGGTTACGATGGCTACCTAATGGATAGACCTAAGCATTTGATGTCTGCAAATTCTGGCATAAAAACAAAGACCAAAGGCATCCCGTCAAACTCTCAGGATGTCATTCAGTCTCATGCTCAAGCAATTGAAGCGTACATACACGATCATGTTGCTTGCATTACGAAACCGCCATGATGGGTAAGATGTATTTCAATAGAACGCTTGAGGACTGGATAGGATTTAAGATAACGGACAGAACCAAGTTTGACCTTACGATTAGTTCGGGTTTGGCGTTGCTTGGTGCTCAGAAGGTTAGGGCCAAAAAAGTGCAGTCAAACTTTATAGATAAGAAGTTTTTCAGGCGCTACAAGCTGTGATATGTAAAAACTGTTGATTTACTATATTTGCAAAAAGCATAATACCCAACATGTATAACGAAAGCGGAACCAGGACTGGAACGAGCTTTCCCAATCCCTTGGCTTCGCCCGAAGAAAAAGCGTCAAAGGGTTATGGGTTGCAGTATGCAAAAGCTATAGAGGCCCAGTGGGGTAGTGTTGCCGACAGACACTCTGTATTCAGAAGAAGACATGAGATTTTCGATAAGAATCGCAAGTATGCCAACGGTACACAGGACACGACGATCTACAAAAAGCTTCTTACGGGTCTTGACAACAATGCTTCTGATGGCACTTTGTTGAACCTGGATTTTACCCCTGTTCCAATACTTCCCAAGTTTGTTCGGATTGTAGCAAACAACGTGCTTTCTAAAAGCCCCTATCCGAACGTTGAAGCGATAGATCCGCTGTCTTCTTCGGAGAAGGATAAGAAGAAGAAGAGGTTGGAGGCAGAAGTAAGAGCAAAGAAGCAGCTTGAGATCCTCAAAGAAGAGTCTGGTCTCATTATCAAGAAAGATCCCTCTGAGATTCCTGATACTCTGGAAGAGGCTGAGATTTTATGGGGACAAATATCAAGACGGATGCAGAGATTGCTGCTCAGCTTGGTATAAACCTGACGCTAAACTGGTCAGACTTTTTTGACTCTACGTTTAGAAGATGCGTAAACGATGTGGCTATCTGCGGTATGGCCGTAGTCAAAAGGCACAACGATCCCAACTATGGTATTGCTACCGAGTATGTGGACCCATCTAACTTTGTTCACAGCTTTACGGACGACCCTTCATTCAAGGATTTGTCTTACGCTGGTCACATCAAGAAGATTACTATACAAGAGCTGAAGAGGCTTGCGGGCGACGATCTTACTGAAGAGGACTTTGCGATGATCGCCAAGTCTGTGTCTGGCAAATACGGAAACAACAGCGCGAATCTTCACAAGAGAAGATACGATGAGATGTCTAAGAGAAACACTTACGACTACGATGAGTATCTGGTTGAAGTGTTAGACTTTGAGTATAAGTCAGTTGAGTGCATTTACTTCGAGGAAAAGGAGAATAGATTTGGCAACAGCGGATTCTATTTCAAAGGCTTTGAGTACAGAGAAAAGCCAGGTAGTGTATTTAAGCGCACTCCATACAAGATGGAGGTTGAATGCATCTACGGAGGCAGCTATGTACTGAACACAAAGCATTTGTATGGGTACGGGAAGAAGATGAACATTCCCAAAAATGCTCATGATATATCGAAAGCAAAGCTTTCATACTCGGTGTCGGCAGCAAACTTGAGGGATATGGTTCCCAAGTCGATGGTTGACAGCTGCATCGGGTTTGCTGATATGCTTCAGATTACTCATTTGAAGCTTCAACAGGCCATAGCAAAGGCAAAGCCTGATGGCTTGATCATTGATATTGAAGGATTGGAGAACGTTCAGCTTGGTAAAGCTGGGGAGCTCCAGCCTCTGGATCTCCATGATATTTACGAGCAGACTGGTGTCTTCTACTACAGGAGTAAAAATCCAGACGGTGGTTTTCAGAACCCACCTATCCGAGAGATCGGAAACAGCATCAGAAACATCAACGAGCTCATTGGCTTGTACAACCACTACTTGCGACTTATCAGAGACACTACTGGTATCAATGAGGTTACTGACGGGTCTACACCAAAGTCCGATGCGTTGGTGGGTGTTAGAGAGCAGGCTATCCAGGCAAGCAACAACGCTACATACGACATCACTGATGCCTCTATGACTCTGTTTAAGCAGGTGTGTCAAGATGTTGTAAAGTGTCTTCAGATACTGCCAATGGAGTCAGTTCTTTTCAAGGTGTATCAAAACGCCGTTGGAGAGGCAAACATGAAAGTGCTTTCATCTTTCAGCGATCTCAAGATGTACAACTTCGGTGTCACCGTGGTGAAGGAGATGGAGCAAAAAGAAAAGGCTGAGATAGAGCAGATGATTCAAATTTCTCTGGGTCAGAAAGAAATAGATCTAGAGGATGCTATGGCCATAAGAGATTTGAAGGATGTCAATCAAGCAGAGAGACTCCTTATTGTGAGGAGAAAGAAGAGAAAGGCCGAGTCCATGCAACAACAGCAGCAGATGGCTCAGCAGCAGCAGCAGATGGCGATGCAACAACAGCAAGCTTCAGCTCAGGTTGAAGCGCAGAAGTTGCAGGCGCAGGCTCAGCTAGAGGCTCAGAAGATTCAGCTGAAAGCTCAGAGCGAGATACAAGTTGCTCAAGCTTTGCACGAGATGAGGAAAGAGATTGAGATCATCAAAGCACAGGCTACGCTTGGGTTCAAGGAGGACGATCAGCAGTTCAGAGAAAAGCTCGAAACGTTCAAAGAGGACCGAAAGGACAAGAGGGTGACGAAGCAGGCGGTGGAGCAAAGCAAACTCATGTCTCAGAGAAAGGGAGAGAGAGGTCCTGTACAGGATGATATTCAACCCAACCTAATGATAAACAGATAATGTCTTCAGTAAATCTAGACGTAGCTCAAAAGCTAGACATCACTTGTCGTAAGGGTGATACTTTTCGTTTGCTCCTAACTTTCAAGGACTCTACTGGCACTGTGATCAATGTTGGGGATCTAGACAGCTCTACGCCTGTGTATTCCTTCAGCTTTGAAGTGAGAGACTTTGCAACCGATGACGGAGATAATGCAAGACTCTCGACTAACAGCAATGCACGGAGAGAAAGGGTTAGCAATGTAACTATTCAAAATGTTACGTCTGACGGTTCAGACGGAAAGATTAGAATAGTTATTGATGCTGAGGAGATGGCTAAGATTGAAAGTGGTGTCTATGTATACGACTTACAAGCAAACACAGTCGGCACTGGATCAATAACCAACGTGCAAACATGGGTCAGAGGTTCGTTCATTGTCAATGAAGACGTGACAACAAGATTTGTGTAACGATGTCTGAAGTAACAATAAATCTTCCGCAGATCGCAAGAATTGAAGCTGAGATTTCTGTTGCTGATGATGCTTCTTCAACATTTACAATGCCTGTTCTCGACGCTTCATCTGAGGTCTCAGTTCAGATCACTGTATAAATCGTTGTGTTTATATTTGTCATATGCCACGAGTAAAGAAAAGAAAGGGCACAATGCCCAAAAAGTTTTCTGTAAAGAGCGGAGATAAGTCCGCTTCTGGTGGCTTGACGGCAAAGGGTGTCAGAAGATATCGCGCAGCCAATCCTGGCAGTAAGCTCAAGACTGCCGTTACGACCAAACCCTCTAAGCTCAAGGCTGGCAGCAAAGCTGCTAAGAGAAGAAAGTCTTTTTGCGCTCGAATGAAGGGGATGAAGAGAAGGCTCACAAGTGCTAAAACTGCAAGAGATCCAAACTCACGCATCAACAAGGCGCTTAGAAAGTGGAACTGCTAATGAAAACTATCAAGTACAAAAAAGGGGGTAAGCTTTCTATCTCAAACAAGAAAGTGTCTATTGATCCGCCTAAGGGACATCACTGGATGCTTGAGGGTGGGAGATATTATCTTATGAAGGGAGACTACAAGCCACATCCAGGCGCAGTGCCTAAGGCAGATTTCAAGTTGGTAAATCACCCTAAGAAGTAATGTCTAAAAATTTAGCACAACAGGCTGCGATTGCTATTGCCATGAAGAAGGCTGGGAAGAAACCCAAGTCTGCTAAGAAAGGCATGAAGTTCAATCCTAAGTATACACGAGGCAGCGCTGATGTATCTAAGAGGAAAAGGCTTATGCAGCAGATTGCTGATATATACAAAAAGCACAGAGGAACCAAATCACAAAGACAAAAGAAAGGGTTCCCACCCGCTGTAGAAGCTCGACTCAAAAGGCTTATGAAGCAACGCGATAAAATCTAAAGACATGTATCATAAAAAAGGCAAGGCTCTTGGTATGAAGGGCCTGAAGGTTAAGAAAAAGGGTGACAATGAGCCACGCCTTAAAGACAAGGTAAAAGCGGGGACTCTTAGAGTAAGAGCCGCTCTAAAAGACGGTAGAGCTAGAGGAGCTAGTCAGCAGCTCGATCACGAAAGCTTGAGCAACAGACCTGCACACAAAGCAAAAACTATTGCTCGACTAGAGGAAAGAAAGAAAAAATCTAAAGAGAAGGCGGCAGAGCTCAGAGCAAAAGCTGATGCTATAGCACCTAAGCGCGAGCGTAAGAAAAAGGCTGATGAAGACCGCATCTTTAAGGGCAAGGTTCGTCAGACGCTTAGAAAGGCTGAGACTGCTGTGGCTGACGCTGGTGTCAAGGCTGCAGAGAAACTGAGTAAGAAAATGCCAGGTGGCGGTAAGATGCCAATGTATATGGCTGGAGGAAAGATTTACAAAGATGGTGGTAGCCTCATGGCAGCTCTTTTGAAAGACCCAAAGCAAAGAGCTAGAGCCAAGAAAATTATGGGGTTGTAATGAAAGCTAAGAAGTCAAACCCAAGCGGCAAGGTTGGTACATTGCTGAAGCGCCTTGAAGCTTCCAGCTCAAAACGTAAGCCTCAGATTGCCCCTGAAGATACCAGGGATCACGGCGAGCGAAAGCACGGATCTACGCCAGTTTCTCAAGGGCCTCAAGGGAAGAGGAAGAAAGAGCCTTCTATTATGGGGCCAAGCTACAAGCAGGGAGGCAAGACGAAAGGCGGGATGTCTGGTCTTGATGCTGCAGAGAAGCAGGTCTACAGAAGAGGACTTGCTGCTTACATGAGTTCTGGTAACAGACCGAAAGTATCTCAGCACGCATGGGCGATGGCTAGAGTGAAGTCTGCATTTGGCAAAAGAGAAGCTGCCAAAATCAGAGCAGGCAAGAGTGGCAAAGGCAAAAAGAAATAATCACTATATTTGTGTCAAACATAAAATGCAATGGCAACAACAGCAAGCATAACACTTACTAGTGATATTACTGGGGATGCGACAAACCTCACCAGCACTGCTACCTTGACAAAGGCAGACTCGAATGTTACTGGTTTGGATCAGTTTACAGGAGTAACCACTCTTGTTTTTTCTGCAGCTCAGAGTGATAAAAACATCATTGCTGCTGCGGACTACGCAGACACTACTGTTGCCCACAAGGTTTACATCAGAAATGCAAACACTTCTGGGACCAAGTTTGTAACAGTTGATATTGACTCTAGTGCAAACGAACCTTTGGGTAGACTTTACCCTGGGGATTGGTGCTTCTTCCCATATGATGGGACGTTGGATATTGACATTGACACTAGTGATGCAGGCGTCACTGTAGAGTTTGCTGTAATTTCTCAATCAGCCGCATCGTAATAAAGAACCAAAATGGCAACAACAAGAGCAACACTTACTCTAAGCGCTCCAGACTTTACTGGAGGGGCTACCTTTTCTGCTTCTACTACATTCTTGAAAGCAGGATCAAGTGTGGGCTTGACGCAGTTCACTGGCATTTCGAGAGTTGAGAAAGATTCAGCTACCGCTGATATTTCAATCGTTGCGGCTAGTGAATACGCTGACAATCAGGCTGGTAAGTTGTATTTCAAGAACACGTCTACTACTGGTGCTGATACTTACATTTTGATGGAGATCGGCACAAACGTAATTATCGGAAGGCTTTTCCCTGATGATTGGATGCTCATTCCATTTGACGGCACGGAGGACATCAAGCTACTACTTCAGCCAATGGCATGTCTTACGAGTTTGGAATTTTTCACGAAGGGTAAGATTTAAGACATGGCTACAATAACAGCATCACTTTCCCTAAATAGCACTGATCTTACGTCTGACGAACTTCGTTTGTCTACTGTAGCAGTGCTCACAAAAGCGGGTACATCAACTGGATTGACTGAAACGACTGGTCTCGCAAGGAAGACTACATCTGCTACGGCGACTGTTACTCTTTTCGATGGCGCTGATTACACCGACAACATGGCTGGGAAGATTTACATCAAAAACCTCAGCACCACAGCTTCAGAGTATATCACGATTATCATGAACTCAGAGGCCATTGGTCGGCTTTATGCAGGTGATTGGGCTTTTTTGCCTTACGGCGCTGATGCTGACACAAACGATTTCAAATACACTCCGAGTGTAAGCTCTGCTCTTACAGTCGAATACATGCTAATGCACGAATAATGGCTACTCTTTCAGCAAGTTTGACACTGGCAAGTGATGATGTCCTCAGCTCAAATCTCAGCCTTCTGGCTCGTGTAGATTTGAACGTAGACTCTGGGTCTTTGATTAGAGCCAAAGTAAAGGGTACGGCTGCAGACACAAATGATATGATTGTTTATCTCGCCAACGACAAGAGCGAGAGAGCATACCTGTACATCAAAAACCTTGCGCGAGAGCTTGAGGACTACATTTATCTTAGAAACGAAACCGAAAGCGATTCCGCTCTCTCTGCAAAGATTGGGGGTGGTGAGTTTGCATTCATCCCCGTTGCTGTAGACAAGACTGTCGCAGTATATGCCACAAGGGTTGACACCTTGATTGAGTACGGTGTGTTTGGAAACGACAACTCTTCAGTAATCTTCGGAGGTTCAGGAACGTAATAATTAAGACATGGCTAAACTTTCAAATACAGCTACAGCAAATCAAATGGCCTTTGGTCAGCTTGGCTCTGCTTTTGCAGATACCGCAGCAAATACCGTGAGACCTCCTGAGACATTGTCTATTGTTGCTATTCAGTTTTTGGCAGACACGAGCTTTAGCGATCTTATTGCAAAGGATCCGAATACTTGCATCAACACTGCAGGGGCAGCTAATGACGGAGGTCACTTTGTTAGAACCGTAAACCAATCGAACGCCACAACGAATAAGATCATTTTTGATGATACCAATGCCGCTTCAGGCGTTGCTATAGGTGACGAGGTTTACGATTCTGATGGCACTCTTCATGGCACAGTTACGGCTCTTGATCCTGATGGAAACAATGCTAATGAGATTCAAATCAGTGCTTCTGTTGCAATTACCAACAATGAGGCTTTGAGTTTTATCACCCCAGGCAAGAGATCTGTGGAAGGCATTGGCGGTCAACAAATTGCGTCTGGTCAAGTCTTCCCAAAGGGGTTGACGATCTACGGGAACTGGGATTCAGTTTCCTTGAACGCGGATGCTACCACTGCTGGCATCATCTGTTACTTTGGATAACAAATCAAATAATACATTATAATGGAAAATACAATCGAAGAGATTGGCGGTATGAAGGTCTTCAGTAATCCTGAGGACCTTGCTGCATCTATGAATCAGGCTGAAACGCCACAGCAGGAAACACAGTCTGAACCTCAAGTTGAAGCTCAACCTGAACCGCAGACTGAAGTACAACAGGAGTCTTTCTCGCAGGCTGAATCACAGCCCGAAGAAACTCCATATGTGGACCCTGAGGCCGCGCCTCAAGACCAAGAACCCTACGAAGAGCCCTATGGTCAGTACACAGAGGAAGACATTGAGCGTGCTGTGTATTCTTACATTAGCGACAGGCTGGGTAGGGATATAGAAAGCATTGAAGATTTACAAGTAGAACAAACTGCTCTTGATGAGCGTATCGAGGCTATTGCCAATTTCGTTAGCGATACTGGCAGAGACCCTTCTGATTGGTTTGCATATCAGTCTTTGAACCCATCCGAAATGGATGACCTGACTGCTATCAGAGTCAACATGGCTGCTCAGTATGAGAACCTAGCCCCAGAAGAAATCGGTGTGCTTCTTCAGAGCAAATACAAGCTTAATCCCGACATCCATACGGAAGAAGAGATTAGGTTGTCTCAGCTTCAGATGAAGATTGATGGCCAGGCTGCAAAACAAGAGATCGAGAAAATTCGATCAGAATACGCAGCTCCTGAGATTCAAGAACAGATGGAGGATGAGGCAGATTATTTTGATGAGGTTTGGGTCAATGACATGATTGACGAAACCGCTGCTTTTGAGGGTTTGGAGTTTGACCTTGGGAATGGAAAAACATTCACATACGGGGTCGATGATAACTACAGAGAGCAGATGGTTAGACAAAATGTCAACCTCGATTCTTATCTATCCAATTACGTCCGTGATGACGGAAGCTGGGATTATGATACATTCAACTCTCACCTAGCTGTACTCGACAACATTGACAACATCGTCGCCAACGCTTACAAGCAAGGGCTCGGTGATGGTCAAAAAGGTCTTGTAGAGAAAGCTGCGAACGTTGGTGTGTCAGAACCCAACCCTAACACAGGACAACCCAATGTTTCTCCTGTTGTCGAACAACTTAAAAACATTATCGGCACAGGGAATACAATGACTTTCAAAATCTAAAAACTAAAGAATTATGGCTACTATTGCTGGAGGCCCTAGCGGAGATGCTACTGGGGCAACGGGGAACAAGATGGTTGCTTCACCTGAGAAGTACACTACTATTGGTACCCTTTTGGAGCACAACGCTCCCGACAACAGAGATCTGTTGATCAAAACTTTCGGTGATCAAGGTATCACTGGTTTTCTGAAGCTCACTGGAGCTGTTAAAAATGGCGGTACTGCCGACCAAGTTCAGTACTGGGAAGAAGAGCGTAGACACAAGTTGCAGACTTGGGTTTCTTCTTCTGACACGGGTGCTGACGGTGAAGCAACTGTTGACGCTGGAGCCGAAGCTGATATTTTCGTCCGTGCTGGTGACGTCGTAATGGACGCCTCTACTGGCACTCGTTGGAGAGTCCTGGCTACAAGCGTTGGCACTACCGATTTTGTCGCTCCTAGAACTGGGGCAACTTCAGGCACTGGTACGTTTGAAGTGGCTGCTCTTGATGGGGCTACCACTCAGACTGCGCTTGCATCTACTGGTACCTTTATCATCATTGGTAACATCTACGATCAAGGCACTGAGCAGCCCTCACGTTTTGTTGAGACTTCTCCAACCTTGCGTACCAACCCTTACATGATCATCAAGGATGTCTACAAGGTGAATGGTTCTCAGGCAACGAACATTGGCTGGGTCAACCTTGGAGGTGACTACAGATGGTTCATGCACGGTGAGCAGGAGACTCGTGCTCGCTTCATGGACAAGCGTGAGATGATGATGCTCTTCGCCAACAAGTCTGACGCAGCTACAAACACTATTGCATCTACGATCACAGGTGTTTCTGGTTCTGAAGGTTACTTCGAGGCTGTTGAGAGCAGAGGTATCGTTTCTAGCGGTGGTAACGCAAACCCAATTGACTCTTTTGCTGAGCTTGATGATATCATCATCGAACTCGATAAGCAGGGAGCTCCTGCGGAGTATGCTTGCTACTTGAACAGAAAGCAAGACTTGGCGTTTGACGACATGTTGGCTTCTGGTGTCTCTACTGGCGTTACAGCTGGTTTGGCTGGTCAGTTTGGTGCATTCCAAAACTCTCCAGACCTCGCTGTTCAGCTTGGCTTTAAGAGCTTCACCAGAGGTGGTTACACGTTCCACAAGCACGACTGGAAGTTGTTGAACGATCCTACGTTGCTCGGAGCTTCTACTCAGTTCATGGGTGCTATGGTCCCAATGACTCAGGTTACTGATCCACGTACAGGAACTAAGGCTCCTGCTTTGGAGATGAACTACAAAGAGTCAAACGGATACTCTCGTGAGCTTGAGCACTGGGTTCGCGGTGGTGGTGTTCTCGGACACACTAACATCACTGAGGACGTTGCAGAGTTCCACTACCGTTCTGAGATTAACTTGATTACTCGTGCTCCAAACCAGCACGTTGCACTCAAGGGTTAATTGTTAAACTAAAAAAACTTAGAACACATGAAAAAGTATTTTTATTTCTCTACTGGGGACGCTGCTGATGCCACTGGTGAAGCAGCGCTTTATCCAGTTGATGCTCTGAGAGGTGTTGATCCAACGGCTGCGACTACAATCGCATTGCACTTTAACCCTCAAGACATCACTACTGTCGCCACTTCGGACGATGTCGATGTTGTCGCTTTGACGATTACTTCTGGAAAAATCAAAGAGGTTCTCAAGGCGCTTGTCGAAGAGATCAACTTTGGCAAAAATCCATTTATTGTTTTGGACAAAGACAATGAAGAATTTGCTATTGGTGACGTAAGCGACTGCGCTATTACATACGCTGCTTAATAGCTAACTGACTATTTGGGAAAGGGGGCTTCGGTCCCCTTTTTCTTTTTTACTATATTTGTAACAGTTAAATCTTTAATTCAATAGATATGTCTGAACAGACAACCAAGAGGCGTGCAGGCCGCCCTAAAAAAGTCGTGCAAGAGACAGCTGTTGCAGAAGCTCCAGCAGTAAAGGCAGAGGTCAAACCACAGGCCCCTAAGCCATCCCGAAAGCCTATCTTGAGAAAGACTAACGTAGATAGAGACGTTGTCTACACTATCCCAAAGCTCGGTGGTGTCGTGTACATGCTCAAGCAGAAAGGAATTACTGTCTACGATAAAGAGACAGATAATGTTAGATCCATGCGATACTGCCCGAATGAGCCTTCTATCTGGGTTGACGAGCAGGGAGAGAACGCCAAGAGAGAAGCGGTGGTCTTTAGAGATGGGACGCTCACCGTGCCTAAAGACAAACCAAACCTTCGGCGTTTTCTTGAAAAGCATCCAGACAACTTCGCCAACGGGGGCAGGATCTTTAAGTTGCTTGATCCAACCACGGACGCTCAGAAAAAGCTTGAAAGGGAGTTCAAGCAGTCAGAGGCCATTGGTATGGTTAGAGACAAGGACATCAATGATCTGCTCCCTGTCGCTATCTACCATGGGATCAATATAAACAGGCCCACAGCAGACATCAGATACGAGCTGTTGACTCTGGCAAAAAAGAACCCTAAAAGCTTTATCGAATCCTTTGACTCACCTCAGGTTATGGCAAGAAGCGTCGTAAGACAGGCTGCTGATTATCAGATCATCAAAGTCAAAGCAGACGGTGTCTACTGGTTCGACTCTAACGGATTGATTGTGTCTGTTCCTGTTGGGGCCAAACCAGACGAAGTGATGACTCGTTTCTGTTTGACAGAAAAGGGAGCAAGCGTTTTGTCTACGCTTGAAGAAAAGCTTGACAAGCTGGCATAACACCACGTTTGACCGCAAAGAGAGAGGCCAGCCCAGTGCTGGCCTTTTTCGTATATTTGTTTTCAAACAATAAGAAATGATAAGTATACAGTCAGTATATGAATCTGTCAAGGACTTAGCGAACAAGGATCAGAAAGGTTTGTAACTCCAGAGATTTTTAACTCGTTTGCTAAAATCGCTCAGCTGAACATATACTATGAGATGTTTGGTGACTTGCCTGAGGGCAACAAGGCGAGACGGATGAATGTTGACCCGTCTAGAAATCTTTCTATTGTTAATAGGGCCAAAGGAGACCTTTCAACTTTCATTGAGAGGGTCTCGCTTTTCAATGATCAAATTACAGGCAATTTCGTAAAGCCTAATGACTTCCACAGCGTTATCTCAGTGGTAGATATAACTACTACGCCTAACGCATCTGAAGGTACGATATGCCACCTGCTGTATGACGAGGACAAAATCCAACACATTCTGAATAGCACCCTTAGCGCCCCATCGACTGAATTTCCTGTAGCCTTGATATCTAGCGACATCGAAGTCTTTCCAAAGTCAAGCATAAGAAAGATTCAGTTGTCGTACTATAGATCACCGCTAACGCCTTCGTATCAAGTCTTTTTGTCTACTTCGGGTATAGAGGTATTCAATCCGTCTGCGTCTCAAGACTTTGAGTTGCCGTATCACTATGAGCAAGACTTGGTTTATGAGATTGCCAAAATGATTGGCTTGAACATAAGGGATCAGCAAGTAGAGATGTTTGGTAGAACTGAAGACAATCAATCATAATGGCTAGGAATACAGTAAGCATAAACACGATTGTGAATGATTTCATCATTCTGAATGAGGAGAACGATTACACTACCCACGCCAGTGATGTGTCTATCAGAAACTTTGCTCTTCGGGGGATGCGGGATATGGGGTTTGATTTCTCTAGAAGAATCAAGTCTATCAAGTTGCCTTTGAACACAGCGAACAATACTGTAGAGTTGCCAGACGATTTTGTCGGACTTAACAAGATTGGAATCGTTGGCTCCGATGGTAAGGTGTATGTGTTCACTGAGAACAACAACATCAACTACTCTATGACGTATGCAGACAGCAGTGGTAATTCTACTACTGATTCAAGTGCTGCTGCGGACTCTGATAGCGATGGTGTTTTTGACAGAGTAGATTCCAAGACAACTACTTCTGGAACTGAGATTTCATCGGATTCAGACTACGCCACCTATGTGTTCTCGAACTACATCTACGGCGACAATCAGGGACAGCTCTATGGTATTGGAGGTGGACACAAGCTTGGTCAGTACAGATTGAACCTTGATCAGAACAGGATCGAGATTGACACCAAGAGCTCTTACACGGAGTTTGTCATAGAGTATGTTGCTGACGAGGCCAGAGCCAAGAACCTAGTGTGCATATCTTCCAAGAGGAAGCTCTGATGGCATACATCTACTACAGACTGATCGAAAGAAAGTCTAACGTACCTCTGTCAGAGAAGCAAAGAGCGAGAGCGGAATACTACAATGAAAGACGCAAGGCAAGCGCTAGGTTGAACACCTTCACTAAAGAAGAAGCCTTGCAGGTTACTAGAAAGAACTTTAAGCTGTCTACCAAGTATGATAACTAGAATCACACCAAAAGTCTTAAACTCAGATTCGGCAGAAACGTTATTGAAACCAACTGAGATGATGGATGCTATAAACATCCAACTCAGCGGGAAAGACGAATCTAGTGCAGGCATTGTAAAGAGCCTAAGGGGAATGTTGTTTCGCAGCTTAGTGAAGCTATTGCTCAATATTCTGCAGGAAAGAACACCGTCATTGGAACTGTTTCTGATGAAAACTTAGGTGTTATATTCTTTTTCGTTCACAACGACGAGGGGAACCATGGAGTATATGCGTACAGCGCAAAGACTCAAACGCATAGGTTGATTTTTAAGGGTTCTATTTTGAACTTTGAGCCAAATGGCTTTGTGAAGGGTGATTTGGTTAGGATCAAAAGAAAGTCTCAAGACGAGGAGGTTACTCTTACTGATCCAGACACTGACTTCCCAGGCGGTGGTCCGATCTTCGAGAGTGAAGAGATTGTTACTGTCCCTAAGTTCTTCTACTACGAAAGAGACTTTTCTCTTCTGGCTGAGACAGCAAAAATCTGTTTGCCCAATCAATTGCGGGGGACTGCCGAGCCTGACACTTGATGGCACCAATGTCCCTGTAGGATGAGAGCAATCGTGGAGATATCTAATACCGATACTCCACACCTTGGCGCGTTCTACCCAGAAGCAGGAGATATAGTTAGTGATGCCAACTCTGAAGCATTTAACAATCCTACTGATTATAATACGGTTGAGTTTGACCTGTCTAATACCCTTGGGCTGGAATCATCAAATCCAGACGTTCAAGATCAATTTAACGATTTTGCAAGCATTGATGCAGCGGTTAGAAGTTGGGTTAGGAATGGGGCCTTTCAGGTCAACTTGCATCCTGATGCGGCCTCTGATCCCAGCACGTCGATAAAGGTTACTCTTCGCGTCCTAAATACAGAAACATTCGACTTAGATGTTGCGGCCATAGATAGTTTGTCTACTGGCGATCAAACCAACGGTAGCGATACCGTGTGGCCAGGAACAAGAGAAGCGCCTATCAATGAGTTTACATATGCAGGAGATGACTTGTTGCCTACACTTGTAGGGGATCTAGACACTGGTGGAAATGCTGCGCCAAATGCTTTTGGCCACGATACTATTTCAGAGCTTGTCCGAGTTGTTGATGCGTTCTATTCTGTGTCACCTTCTGTTGGAGGCGGTATCGTTGGTGGCTTGCAGACACAGGTGGGTGGAGGTGCTACGCATACTTTCGCTGATTTGGGGTCCAGATATCACGATGTATCATCTCTAGTGTATTCAGAACCTGACTCGTCTACTTTGATGGGCGATCGGATTGTTATGACTCGCGTAAGTATTGACTACTCTCAGACAGAAGAGTGGTTGGAGTACAAAGAAGCGTGGGAGCTGGTGTATGATATCCAACAACCAGATCAAGAAGACGATTCTGCAGCCAGATCTGGTGAGAGGAGCGGTTTGTGCGATAGTTTTATACAACCTAACTGCACCCCTCCTTATTGGCCTCAGGATCCAAGTATTACAAATTCATATGATGCGTATATCGCGGCGGTTGAATTTGTTATTGCGAATAATTGCGACATAACCGTTAATTCATCTCACCTCCCCTGTGGTGGGGACCCTATTCCTTTACCCGACTTCAACCCTGGGTTTCTTTCCATTCGATCTAACAACACCGTTGTGTCATTGCACACACCCCTAAACACTCTGCAACTTCCCGATCTGGAGGCTGCACTTAATGGTGATTTTAGTGTGCCAGACCCAGCTATAAATGCTACGGGTGTTTATGACTTTTTGGTTCCAGTTCAAGTTAGTGGGCCAGGATATCTTTACAGAGCCTGTAGCGGATTTGCTGTTGTGGATGCGTCTGTGTTTGGGGGCACTGCATCATTGAGCTCAGTCGATGTTGGAGAGGCAATTGCTGAGTTCCTTACGGATGCAGGGTCGATGCATTTGTCCGCTGTAACAAGCGGCGGTACTGCTATTATCAATAGTGCATTTACTTCGGGTGAGGATGTTGTAAGCCAAGAGGGGGGAGGCACGTTGACCTACAATCCTAGACCATTGATTGCTAGAGGGCTGTTTTCAGTTGACGTCAGTAATTCTGCTTCATCTATTTCGGAGGCCATTTACGATGAGATTACTATAGACACTACAACAATCAATAATTGGCTTGACGACACATCGTCTGACTACGGGAACTTCACGAATTTTGTATTCCCCAACTACACCCTGAATTTCACCAGATTGTATACGCCTTTGCAGGCCGCGAGCAATCCTGACATTCTTGAAGACAGAAAAGATTTCTGCTTTGGCTTCTTCGATAATTGTGAAAGCTCAGGGCAAAGAGTTATTGGAGCTTCTGTTGGTACAGATTCTGTTGTGAGTGAAACATCAACAAGAGACGAGCGTGAGCCTTCTAGTCAGGATGATTCACCTCAAGAGAGACAGGGGACTCCAGAAAACGCACAACCAACACCTGCAGAACAGGCCGCACAAAAGTCAAAAACGAAAACAAGTAGAAGGTACTGATGGCATACGACGTTAAAAAAGATGTACATCCGTTCTGTGGTTCTGACCCAGAGGTTGATTTCGTTCTGTTCTTTACGGACAATAAGAACGAGCCTAAAAAGATTAACATCAGGCGGTGTATTGAAGACGATACAAACTTCACAGGGAATGCTTTGGGTTATTCTGGCGAGGATCTCAAAGACTTCGTCATGGCCTGCCCCAAGACGCCTACCTCTACGATACAGTTTGACTTTCAGTTTGACGCCACCAGGGGGGAGAGCAACTTCAAGAATACCAATGGTATACAGTTTGCATACCAGAATGTGTACATTGATGGGTTTGTGAGCTCTTTCTCTGGTTACTCTGAAGTGGCGTATCCAGACTCCATTGAAAACCTAGGTGCTCAGTCTATCTCGCAGATAACTGTAGAAAATGTGTGCAATTTGTCAATCCCTAGAGGATCTCAAGAGGTTGCCAGGGTAAGGATTCTTTTCAGAGAGGGTCAGGACAACGTTTGGCAAATTATCGACGAAGTTAGCGCTAAGGTCGATCAGGCGAACGAAAACTTCTTTTTTGAAGGTCCTAACGACGGAGCAAATGAAGACCAACCTCTTGGATTTTACACCTTCTACAACGATAGGGTGTATCCAGTGGTATCAAACAAGATATCAAAAAAGAACTTTGACAATCTTCCTAAGAAGGCTGAGGGGCAAGCTGTTGCTGACAACAGGCTCATGTATGCCAACTATGTCGATGGCTTTGAGCCAGTGATATGTAGGTCACAAGGCAGTGTTGTCTTTAGGGGTAGACCGAAAGATTTGATCAATGCTAGTCTTGATGTAAGCACTACGTTCATTCTCAATGAGGATGCAGCTACTGGGGTGGGATCTGCAAGAAAGCATGGTGCTTCCTGTGCGTTTAAGATAGATTCTACTGGTTTGCCAGAAAGTATTCCTTCAGGCAACTACAATCTAACGATAAACTTTAGGGCTGAAAAAAACCTACACCTGTATGTAGCTGGAGAGAAATATTATGGGACTACCCTCCTTGAAAGGAGCACTAACGGGTTGGACTTTTTAGACATAGGAGAAAACAATCCAGGAAATACGTTTATCCAGGGGTTGGGTAATTTCAATAACGCAGGAGGTGCCCAAACTAATAATGCTCAGGGGCCAAGTATGGACAACGGCGCTACAAGTATGTCTTATAGAGGCGGTTTGATTGACATTGGTACAGGTTTAGCACGTCCAGCCGTAGTTGGTGGCCGATGGAAGGGACAAGTAACTGCAGATAATAACACTACTCCAGATGACGGACTTTTGTTTGGGATTGGATCTAGCCCTGCAAATCCTCTAATTGTTCCATTTACTTCGGCAAGCATAAACATTGTATTTAGTGTTGAAAGTGATGATTTTAGCGGAGACGACCTAGGGTTAAACATTACAAACCTACTTGGGGGTCAACCTCTAACAGGGGGCATATCAGTTCTAGAAGCTCCTGGGGTAACAGCACAGGGTGATGCTGTAAGCTTTGACTACGAGATAGAAACTGGTCTTGAGGCTGGAGATGTAATAAAGCAAACTGATAGAAATTCTCAGCTCATAAGCGGGCTTATTGCTCAACAGGGAGAAAGAGACTATCCTATTGGTTTTGTTGTGTTGAAATCAGGAAACATAAAGCTTTCGTTTGAGCGTGTAAGCAATCAAAGCGGAGTTTTGTTTTTTGCAGATGGTGACGAAACCAATCCCCAGGCGAATGGTGTTCGTTTTGTTAGGCTGATTGTTGACACATTAGATATTAACCCAGAGGACTTTCTTACGTGCTTGCCCAGACCCGTTAAGGGTAGGGGCATGGTACATAAAACCGACCAGCCCAACCCCGCGGACGATACTGCTCTGTCTGACTCCAGAGACGTCTTGTGGGGTGTAACTAAATTTGGATCTGACCTCAATATGGGTAGAATAGTTTGGCCTACTGTAGCTAAAGAAATTGGAGTCAACGAGGCTGGCGACGTAGCAAATCCTCCATTCCACAGAGGGAAAAATGGTAATCCAGTAGGTATTACAAGGTTAGAGGAAATAGGGGATGGAGGTGCGAACTTTCCTGGAGGGTTCAATATTAGTGACAATCGTCCTGCGACAATTCCAGCACCTATTGATGAGTGGATTCTTTTTGATCAGGCGGGAATCAATAACAACGATGCAAGCACAGGCACTCGCGTAGTTGATTATTATTCATTTACGATACCCAGCTTGAGCGATGCTCAAGAGCAGGACTTTTTGCTAGACTTTGCACCTAGTAATCAGCCTCAAGCGGCTCAAGATAGTTTCCCAATTGTTCCCAACAACATAAAAGGACTCTTGCCAAGAGAGGAAAGCTTTTTTTTGATTGATTCATTTTCTAACTCTTGGGGAGGATTTGTAGATTCTGTTCACCCAGCTGATGGAATCGCACCTTCATCGACACAAACTTCAGGGCCTAATTTTGGAGCTAGATCTATAAGCATTGTTGATGGTGCGGCAGGTCCAGGTGGCGCAGGAGTCGATGGTGCAGGAGACAATGAAAAGTTTAGTTTTGAGCTTGGAAGTGACTACACAATTTGCGAAGTAGGCAATGGGTTACTTCAAGGTGATTTTACTGGACCACAAGTTCCGTGCTCCAATAAATATGGATCTGTTTGGTCGAGCACTTTGATTGGGTTGGTAGACAATCTTCCCTACTTGACTTTTTTGGGCGAGTATCTTGTTGAAGGCGACACAATACCAGCTTATAGCACGTATAATAAATTAGAATCTACCCCCATCACAGACATAAAGGTTGAGACCGAGGATCGACAGTCTGCACCATTAAACTCCTTGGGCTCTGTTCTTCAAATAGGTACTACGGGGTCGTCAATAGGGTCTTTCAAAACGAGAGACACTCACGACTTTGGGATGGTGTATTATGATAAGCGAGGCAGAGCCTCTACCGTATTCCCTATTCAGAGCGTCTACGTTCCTGGATATTCTGACCAAGAAAGAAATGGTCCATCAGCAACCAAGGGTCCAGTATCTATACGTCAAAAGCTTTTGCATGCGCCTCCACCGTGGGCTGAGAGATACAAGATAGTTTACTCTCCTGCTTCTAAGATTAGCAGGTTTATCCAGTATTCTGCTGGAGGTGCATTTGTCAATGACAACCAACCCTCTGGTGCAATAGACAAGATATACGTATCTCTAAACTATCTACAGAGAAAAAGCATCTCTTACAGCGACGCTTACGGGGCTCGCGATCAAGATACTGGGGAGACTACGCTCTACAGATTTACTCCTGGAGATAAGCTCAGAGTTTTGAGCTACTATGAGAGTGAGGACGCAAGAGTGTGGGCTAACGATGTCGCGGTGTTTGACGTTGTCGGTCAAGAGGAGTTTTTGAAAGACCAGGATGAGCACCCTTTCCTTGATGAGGCAGACGTCGTTGAAACTCCAACTGATGAGGCGCAGAATCCAATTTTGAGAAGGACGGGTTCGTTTGTGGTTCTGAGAAACAACAAAGATGCCACTGGATTCACTGGCCTTGACATAAGAAATGGTACAGACAAGTGGGGTAATAGATGTGTGTTTGAAATCACAAGCTACAAGAACGATCTATCTGATGATCTTCAGGCTTACTACGAAACCCCATACGGTGGTACTGTAGATTTCAACCCTAATGCAGGGAGATACCAGCACTCGAACACCAATATTGTTATCGAGTACGGGGATGTGTTCTTTAGGGGGCTGCCTGTAAACTTCCAGCTATTCGGTAACGATGGATTCGAGGATCTGATTAAGTATGATACGACCCTGCAGGGTGCGTCATCGCAGTCAAACTTCTTGAATTACTATCTAGAGAGCAACTCTGTAACTGACCTGTATAGGTCTCAGACCAAGGGTTATGGCAAGATGCACTTCTACAACCCTGATGCAGAGGAGAGGAGACACGAGGCGTCTATTACGTTCTCTGAAAAGACAGACGTACAGTCTGGGAATCTTTTCTATGTTTTCTTCTCCCCAATAGAGTTGAACTTCTTTGACCTAGACATTGACTACGGGGCGATTAACTACATAGCCTCTATTGGTAACGAGCTTGTGTCTACACAAGAGTCTAAGTGTTCTTTGCTGCAGGTTGCAAAGTCTATGACCACTAGGCTGATGGCACTGATGACCTGATTAGTAGCGATCAAGTTCTTAGCTCTCCACGATACTTCGTAGATGAAGTTGGCACTGCTGGGAATCCAGAATCTGTAGTTGTAGCCAATGATACTGTTTACTTCGCAGACAGAAACAATTTTGTTGTTGCTGCGATATCGCCTACTGGTTCAATTAAAATCCTCTCCGATCAGGGTATGAGTGAGTTCTTTGAAACCAGGTTCCGTATACTAAACGCACAAATTTCGGCCAGTCAATCACAGGCTAGAAACAAAGGAACTAGAGTGGTCGGTGGATATGATCCGCTAAACAAGCAGTTTTTGATTACTGTTAAGGCAGCGAGTAATGGAAACCCAGAAACCGAAGACAGCGACTATTCTTCGTTGGCTCCTGAGCTTACGGCTGTAGGGGAGAGCCTGCCTGAGATTCCCAACATTGACGTTGGAGCATCCTCTACAACAGCTTATGATGTTGCAGGAGAGAGCGGTTGGCTTACGAGATACTCTTTCTTGCCTACTTGTTATGGCTTTGTGGGCAAGGATCTTGTGAGCTTTAGATTTTCGCAAGACGACAATAACACACTTCCAACTGTGATATGGAGGCACAATCTAGATAACTCTGCCGTATCTAAGTTTTACAACAAAGCATTTGTCTCATTCTTTAGGGCTGTATTCAACGTTGATCTGTATAAGAGTAAGAACTTCAATACAATCTCTATCGAGCCATCTCACCGTTCCTCTATTGCTTGTCGATTGACAACGAAGAATGAAAGAACAGATATTAGAAGATGGAACGTATATGAAGATACTGAATACTCAGAGATAGGTAGGTCTGTAGTTGAGGGAGCTTCACTGTTTACTACGATTGGTCAGGTGTCAAAGATTAGAGTCGAGAAAGCAGATGGAAAGCTCACTGATGTTTTAGGGAATATTGTTAGTCAAAACTTTAACACCGTTGGGTCTGAGGTTTTGTCCGTAGACATTGTGTTTGAAAACAATGTTTCTCAGCTTGCGTTTAACTTAAATTCTTTTGAAACTCCTTTTGACCCCAATGCTGCAATAAGTCAAGCTGTGTTCTTTGACGAAGAGAGCGAAAAGTTTGTAGATGCGCTTCAGTTCGGAGGTCTGTATTTGTTGCCACACAGGGTGATGGATCAAAACACAGTTCGATTTATCGCAAGGAACAACGGTGTTAGTTTTGATTCTTCTTACTTTGACGAGTTCCAACAGATAGCGGAAGACGAAAATATTACGGTATTCCAAGCATACATTGAAAACTTGCCAATCCTCCTCAGGGGGAAGGTCCTAGTCATAGAATCTATCTCTTATATCTATGGGGATAAGCTAAGAGATAAGTTTGCTATTTTGGATTTTGTGTACAATGGAAACTTTGCAGCAACAGCAGAAGTGAGAAAGCCTTACAGATTGGGTGTTGATGCAGTGTCTGTTGACGTGACAGAATCCGAGTTTACCTAATTATTCCTATAATTACTATCTTTGTTGAAATGGAAATATTTGACGTAATCGTAAGCCTGTTCGAGCCTCTAGAGGGAGTGTCCTACTTTGTGGCGCCGTTTGTCTTGAGTGCGATATCAGGCTTGCCTGGTATGATCCAGCAAATGGGGCTGCCACAGACATGGAGCGCCAGGCTAGAAGAGATGAAGCTAGAGGCAAGGCTGATGCTAGAAGGGGTAGGGCTATGCTCGCAAGGGCCAGAAGAGGAGAGCTTGAGTTTGCCCCTAAGAGGCAGAAATTTTCCAAGTATTTTACAGACGCATACGAGGACAGCCTGAGTAGAGCGGGTGAGGCTGCCGCTGCTGAAGCTAGAGATCAAACTCTGGCTACTTCTGCGACAGGGACAATGGACCTAGGGCTAGAATGGCACTTATGGCTCAGACTGGAGGCATGGGGCTGCGGCAAGAGAAGATGCCTTGCGGGTTTGACTCAGCGTAGAGCAGCTGCTAGAACGCTTGGACGTGTCGCCACTGACACGGAGACATCAAATGTAGATGCTTTCAATGAGCAGATGCAAAGGGAGATTGGAAGGGGGCAGGCATTTGAAAGAAGCGGTCAGCTTGCTGCTAGAGCTGGTAGAGATGCTCAAAGGCTTGCTAAGAGTGCTAGAAGACAAGCTTTCACAGGATTCCTCATGGACACTGCAGCAGCTGGACTTACTGGAGCTCTGACTAAAAAGAAAAGCATTGACGGCACTGAATCAGAGGAAATGCAGGAAGCGCTTACTCCAAATGAAGTTATAGCCCCAAGGCCACTTGTCACTCCTGAGTTGGGATTCGATCAAGGGCAACAAGTCGTTACGCCTCTTGACATGGGTGGAGGGGGGGTCAACATAGGACTCACATCGCCTACTGACTATACAGGTGGTTTTGGAAATACAGGTGACTTTCCTTTTCTACCTAATAACGCCCAGGGTGGCAGAATAAAAAAGTACGATGAAGGGGGGTCGATTGACAGAATGATGGCTGCAATCCAAGGTGATCCTTTGTCTTCTCGGTTAGACCCCATGAGCATCTACATGGATAGAATTGAAAAGACTCCATACACCACATTTGGCGAAGAGGGGGATGAAGATGCTGATTTGAGGAAGATCATAGACGAGGCTATCGCAGATTACAACAAGGACCAAGAGGAAGAGAAAGAGGCTGTGAAAGAAGGTGACGACACAGAGGAAGAGCCAACTACCGAAGAGACGGCTGCCGACGAAACATCAGAAACTGAAGAGGTAGAAACGCAAGACGAGGGTGAGACAGAGACCGAAGAGGCTCCAGAGACCGAAGAGGCCCCTGAAACTGAAGAGGCCCCTGAAGAGGGTGCCATGGGCATGAAATACATGGGGGAACAAGGCTTCAAGACTGAAGGTGAGTTCAACCATGACACCAACAAAAAGGCTGTTATCGACGAGGAGGACGGGACAAAGGAGGCAGAGCTTACTGGGGGTGAGCTTGTGTTCAATCCTAAGCAGGCAAATACGATGGAGAAGTTGATAAAGGAAAACAATCCCAAGGGTCTCTTGAGGTTCTTGAAGAATCTTTTGTCTAAACCTCAATTCAAGGACTGATGTCTACTGATTACTCGTCATTGAATGGAGTCTATTCTTCTGGCTCTACAATAGATCCTATCGCTGAATATCAAAAGCGTATTGAGGGATTCAAGACGCGCTCTTTAGACCAGCAGACGCTGGCTAAGAGGCTGTTGCAAGAGCAACAAAGAAAGCAGAAGCAGGCCACCATGGATATTCATGGTGAGCAGCTAGGCCAGGTGTATGACGCACACAGAGACGCCATCAACATGTATCGGGACTTTATCGAGTCTACATTTGATAGCGGTGCTTACGATAGAGACCCTGGTAGATATGAAAACGATGTTGCCAACTTGAGCAACATGATTAAGGCTGCAAAACAGCATTATCAAGATACATACGGGAATGCCTCTGCCAAAGGACAAGGTAACACCTACATGGACATCATGATAAGAGACGGTCAAGGTTCGGCTGAAGATTTCTATCTCAATCAAGATCTGGAGCTTCAGAACGACGAATACCTTGGCGCCCAACAAACTCTATCTTATCTAAATACTGGGGGATATGACCCTAGGACTTTGAGGATAGACACCGATGGGAATGTAGTGGCAAAGCCTATTGACATGGCTACTGGCGAGAGGTCAGAGCAGGAGATACCCATCTTCGACATGGCCCACATAAATCTTGGCTCAAACATACTCATGGCGAATGTCAAGCCAGCTCAGTCTGAGCCCTTGGAAGACTTTGCTAGAACCGAAGATGTTTACAACTGGATTAAGACTAGGCTCGGTAAATGGGATGAAGCCGAAGCTGGAGCCTGGTGGGATACTCACATCGACAGGACAGGTAAGGACGGTGTAGGTTTTAGAAGAATTGTTTGGGATACTCTTGCTGGCGATCTTGGCATAAGCGCAGAGATTAAAGATGCGTACATTCAGACGGGTATAGCCCCAGAGGGTTATGAGTCTGATATTGCGAGGCTCAATGAGGAGGGGAGAAAAGTCTTTATCATTAACTCTGAGCGCTACGAACAGCCCAAAACAACTAGAACCACCGATACGAGGACGGCAGACCAAAAGAATCGTGCCGACAGGCAGGCTAGGGCTGCTGCGGACTTGACCCCAACACGACTTTCAGACCCTATTGATGTTGGAAGCAATGACTATGAGGAGTTGCTAAACAACAGCGCTCAGAATGACGATGGTGTGGTTACACCTTCTGAATTTTTGAAAAAACAAAACGAAAGTACCGCTGAACAAACGGTTGAAAATATTCTGTTTGCTCTCAAAAATGCTGCTTTGGACGCGGACGATGAAGCGCTCGTTAACATCTTTGATAACGTTTCAGTTGAACAAGTCTTTACTCCGAATCCATTCAAAAACGTCATTAAGATTACGAGCAAGAATACAGCACAGACTACAGGTAATGTTGATTTGAGCGTTGAAGCAGACAGGGTCGCGGCTTACAACTTCTTGATGTCTCTCATCCCAACTACGAGTGAGGTAGAGCTTCCTGACGATCCAAGTCGTTTTGAATACACGCTGTCTGAGTTCAAGTCTCAGGGCACAACCATTCGTATAGATGACCCAGAGTTCCCAGGCACTAAGATAGATGTCAACCCAGTTGACTTTGCCTTCTGGCCAGACGGAACCATAGCCCTGAAGAACGTGATAAGACCGCTCAAGGAGGGTAAGACGGGCTCTACTGTCGGAGGTCAAACCATCCCTCTTGTTGTGCTGAACCCCGCAACTTCAAATGGCGCATCTGCCATAAAGCAAATCAACGCTGCATTGAGAGACTTGTATGGTCAGATTCAGCTTGCTAACGGTGACTCTGTCTTCTTGGATGTAGACATTCTGGCTGCAGCAGCGATGAGTCGAGCGGAAAACCCTACGGGTGAAGGTTCAACTCCTAATGATCAAGGACCTGACACTTCAGGATATTGAGAACATAGTATTTTAGACGAATGAACGAACAGGCACAGCAAGACGCTTACAAGCTGTTTCAGCAAGGGGGGTATACGAAATCATTTGAGGAGTTTATCGAATTGATAAACACAAATGAGCAGGCCCTCGGTGACGCCTACTCTATGTTTTCTAACGCTGGATATCAAAAAAGTGCTGATGATTTCAGTGTCTTGATGGGCGTAAAAAAAAAGATACGGATTCCGTATTGGACGATGGTTCTTCGGAGCTGTTTTCGTTGGACAAGCCGTTTCAAGAAAGACTCAAAAGGGTTGACGCTCAGACAGTTGGCCTGACAGAAGAGCCTGCTGTGCAACAGCTAAACGCTGATTTCAATGACTTTGGATTTGAGTTCAGCGAGGCTACGCTGGCTTTGCCTGGGCAGGACGTGGTGTCCGTAAAAGCCCCCAATGGGAAGCGAGCTCGATTCTCGTTTGACCCCAGACCTGTCGCTATGTCTCAGTTTTCTGAGATTGGAGCTCCTGCAAGCATGCGGTCAGTAGAGGCTAGAGCTACAAGGGGCATGCAGTCTGAAGAAGAAAAGATTCAAACGGCAGCAGAGATTCGCGCTTGGATGTCTGAGAACATGGTTCAAGACAAGGAACTAATCAGCAACATCGCAAAAACTCTTGAAACATCCACCCCTGTATACAGGAATGATGAAGCCCTTAGGCTAGAGAACGATGAGTTTGTAGAATCAGTAAATCAATTCAACGTTGCAAAAGACTCTTTAATGTCCAAAGAGGAGGAGATCATGATGATGAGATCTCTTATGAATATGACTGAAGAGGAGAATGCTAGGCTTCAAGCTCTAACGGAAGACTACAACAACGATGTTATTGCATTCAACAAGCGTGCATCACAGCTGAATTTGGAGGGGCTTGCGCTGCAAAAGAAGACTAGTAGATACATAGATCAAAAGGCTGAGGAGGGGAACTTTCTTGGGGGTGCTTACAACTCGTTTATTAGCGGGATAAATGAAGATCTTATTGGCGGTGGCCTGAAGATCCTTACAGACATAGGCTTTGGTATTGCAAGATTGGTGAAGACGAAGATGCTACAGCCAGACTAACTGAGCAACAAAGAGATATAAGGGCTTCGCTTACTGAAACAGGCAAAAAGGCAGCTTCTGTTTTTCAAACGCCCAATGTGACTGAACAGTACATTCAGAGGTTGCAAGAAGAGAGCATTGTGGCAATGGGTGTGTTTGGTGCCGCCAGATCCATACCAGCATTTGCCTTGCCAGGTGGCAAGTTTGTTACACGAGGAGCGTTGGTTATTCAGGCAACGGAGGCTGCAGATAGAGAGATGCAAGGAGAAGAGTGGCAGAATGTATCTGAAGAGGAGAAGTACTTGTACAAAGCACCTTTGGCTTTGGTTACGGCTGTGCTAGAAGATCTTGGTTTCAGAAATATTGTGAATCAAAAAGGACTAGTCTCAAAGCTTGCTTTCAGGGCCTTGAATAGAAGGGCTGTAAACAAAAGCTTTGCTGAGTTCGTACAACAAGATGTACAGTCTGCTCTAGCAAGAGGTACTTTGGTTGCTGTTTCTGGCGCTCTCGCGAGGCAGAAACTGGTGGCCTCCAAGCTGTTGCTGAGGTAAACGCAAAAAGACTCTGGAACGCATCTAAAAACTCAGGGGAGTTTGAAACTCCTGAAGCTTTTTCAAGAGAATATTACAAATTCATAGCTAAGTCTGCAGCAGCCGAAGCCATTGGTGGCTTTGTCATCGGCGCACCCACTGCTGTTCGAGCAATGGACCCCAGGGCTACGTTCTCTGATGAGCTTATGCAGGGGCTCAATGTGTATAGAGCGCCTATGGTTAGAGATATGTCTATTGCAAAGGCTGCAGTAGAACTTTCTGAAGGCAAAATAACCAAAGAGGAGTACGACGCTAGAGTTGAAGATATAAACCGTACTGCGGATATCATAAACAGTGTGCCTGAGGACGCTGATGTGTCAACTCAAAAGCAGCTGTATGCTCTGTTAAGGCAAGAGGCTGATCTGAAGAGGCAGATAGCCAATGCTCAAGACCCTAGACTTGTCAAAAAAGAAACCACTCAGTTAAAGGAGCTTCAGCTTCAGATTGAAGAGGTTATTGACAATTACGTGCCTGTCCCTGCTGAGCAGAGAGTTCAAGAAGACGCTGATGCAGCAGAAACAGCATTGCAGGAGGAGACAGATCGACTCACGGATATGGTCCCTGACGTCGCAGTTGAACCTGAGCAAGAAACTGAAGAAGAGACCCCTGCCCCCACACCAGTGACTCAACAGTCCCTTGAGCAGCAGGATCTTTTTGTTAGAGGAAAAGGTATAGCAAACGCGGCAGAGAGAGTTAGAAGGTCTCTTCTCTTGGCTAGGAGGTTCCTCCCAAAGTCTCTTTTTGCAGAGAAGGAACAGAGCCAGGCAAACGTAGCGAAAAGCTCTAGTATCGTTGAACAAACAATTGCTAAGTTCAATCAGCAGCTGGAACAAGAAAGCAAAAGAGATGACTTTGACAATGACGCCTTTTATCAGAACCTAGACAGCGCGATGAGAGGGGGAGAGGGAATGAATAACCTTTCTCCAGAGATGCAAGAGATAGTCACATCAATGAGAAATCAAGTTGATGGTCTCACCGTGCAGTTGATTGACGCTGGCGTTGTAGATATAGATTCTCCAGAGACAAATCGAGCAAGACTTAAAACCTTGTCAAATGAAATCCAAGAGCTTGAAACTGCCCTTGGCAAGCGTAGAATCAAGGATACACCATCAGTGAGAGAAAGACTCGAAAACGAGCTAGAAAGCAAGAGGCAAGAGAGGTCTGATATTGTCAACAAGTCTTCTGAGGCAGATAAGCTGTTGGGCAATCTCGGTACTTACCTGACCAGATCGTACAAGGTTTTTGACAACCCGAAGGCTTGGAGAAAATCATTGGCGCGTGAAGAAAACGCGAAGATCATAGAGGACGCAAAGAGACAGATCAGAGACAATGGTACGGATACTGAAGGAAGATCTTTAAGTGAAAGAGCTGACGCAGAATGGCAAACCAATCAAAACCCCAACAATCTTTCTCGTGACGAATATTATGAGTCCTTGATTGACGCTGAGGTAAACAAGTACATTGACCCAGACCAAGCCAAGGCTTTTGCAGAGGAGACCACGACATCAGTGGCAACAAAAAAAGTAGACACTAGAATACTCAAGCAAAGACAGGATATCCCCAAAGAGATTAGAGCGCTCATGGGTGAGTACAGCAACCCTGTACAGAACTACGTGAAGTCTGTCGTTGCAATGACCTCGACACTAGAGGCTAAAAAGTACCTGAACAAAATAATAGAGATTGGACAGGGTAAGTTCTTCTTTGACGGAAGGAGTGGGGTCTTCGATACTCAAATACAAGGCACCAACAGTGATCTTGATGGGTTGTACACCACGAAAGAGCTTGCCTCGGAACTCACAAGAGTTGAAAAGGAAACGAACAACACTTTCTTGCAAGCATACTTCAGGCTCATAGGTGCTACAAAATACTCTAAGACCATTTTGTCTCTTGGCACTCACTTCAAAAATCTTTTTGGAAACATGGGATTCATGTATGCCAATGGTTTTTTGTTTAGTCCATTTGACAGCGCTTCTGAAATGGGCAAAGCGTTTCAGGTTGTCTACAACGATTTGAGAAAAAGTGGTAACGAGGAACTAAACAACAGGCTCAATAAATACATTGAGTTGGGTATTGTAAAGCAAAGTGCATCAATAGGTGAGCTTAGGGATATGTTCAAGGATGCCAACTGGTCCAAAGCTGTAGAAAGCAGACTCAATAATGAAGCCAGGGGCATCAAGAATTTCACATTGAAAGCTGCAAGAGCTGTTGGAAGGGGTGCGGAAAACCTTTATCAGGCCGAGGATGACTTCTTTAAGATCGTCGCTTATGAGATGGAGCTGAAGAGACAAGCTAAAGTTTTGTTTAACAAATCTGCAGAATCGTTAAACGAACAGGAGATGTCTCAGGTAGAATCTACGGTTGCTGAGATAGTAAAGAATACTTTCCCTACATACAGCCGAGTTCCTGATGCAATTAAGTTTATCCGAAAGGTACCTGCAGTTGGCAACTTCGTAGCGTTTCAGGCCGAGTCTTACAGGGTGGCCTATAATACATTTGAGTACGCCGTCAGAGAAGTTGTATCAGAAAACCCTGAACAAAGAAAGATTGGCGCAAAGAGACTCGCTGGGGTGCTGTCGTATCAAGCAGTCAAGAAAGCATAATGTACCATTTTGCGAAGGGTATTGGGGTTGGTCTTCAGGGGTTGTATGGCTTGGTATTCGACGACGAGGATGAATCACAAAGGCTTGATGACATCAGGATTTTCAGCCCCCCATGGACAAAAAAATCAGCCATATGCGTTCTTGACGCTGGTCAAGGGAAGATCACTTTTGTTGACTTATCAGCCTCAGACCCATTCGGTAATTTTGATAGAATAGTTAATTCTGTAGCTGAAGGTGAATCAGCTGGTCAAGCAGTGGCGTCAGGTGCCTATCAGGTTATAGAACCTTTCATTGGGGTGGATATAGCAACTGCGGCAATCTTGGACATGACTGCCAACAAAAAAAGAAGTGGAGCCCCAATATGGAACCCAGAAGACGATCCTGCTCAGCAGGCTTTTGATGTCTTAAACTACATGTACCAGGCACTATAGAGCCAGGAACGATAAAGTCTATAAGGAAGGTAGCCCAGGCAGAAAACAAAGGGGGAGAGCTCCTTGGTCAGCTTACTGGACTGAAGCCCTACAGGGTTAATGTAGAAGAGCAGCTTGGATACAAGCTCAGGGACTTTAGGGAAAGAAGGAGAGATGCTACAAGGCTCAAATATGACGATCCTGAAAAGGCAACAGAACAGTTAGCAGAAGTCGATGCTGAAATAAGAGAGCTTATGCATGCAGCGGAAAGACTGGGCGTTCACAAAAAGAAGATATTCAGCATATCCAAAGAGGCTGGTCTTGGCGTTGAAAACACTAGAAACATCTATATCGGTAAAAAGCAATTTGTAAGGTAATGGCTGAGAAGAAAAAGATTAAAGACACAGGTCTTGGCAAGTGGTTGAAGTCAAAGGCCCCCAAGGTTCTTGACGTTGTAGGGGACTTGTTGCCCGATAGCGGCGGACTTGGAGTGGTCAAAAATCTTCTTGACAAAGAACCAGATGTTGATCCTGCTGAAGCACAGGCTGCCATTGACGCAGAGGTGCAGTTTCAGAACAATGTCACGGAGCGTTGGAAGGCAGATATGGGCAGTGATGTAAAGCTTGCAAAGCTTATCAGACCTGTAACATTGATCGCTCTTATGAGCATGTTTATGCTTACCATGATTGCGGATAGCATGGACAACTGGCCATTTAACGTAAAAGATTCTTACGTAGATTTGTTACAGATCCTTATGTTAACTGCATTTGGTGCATACTTCGCAGGCAGAACAATAGAAAAAGCAAAAAAGTGAAAATCAAAAAGTACCAGAACGGAGGGACAAATCCTGGAGGTCCCACCCCCCCAGAAGTTCAAGCAAACCCAAGTCTTGCGCCAGATTACAGGGGCGTAGAACCAAGTCTGTACGATTTGGGGTATGAAGGACCTGCTACAATGCGACCTGACCTTCTTTTTGATGCTGTTGGCTTGCCTGGATTGATAAAAACACTGCCCTCATTGGCAAGAGGGGCCTACAGCGTATTGAAAAATCCAAAGGCTACATACGACGCTTTGAGGGGGGTTGCAACTGGAGGGTCTGCTGCTGCTTCAGAGATTGATATGGCAAGCAAGCAGGCGCTTGATGCATTGCGGCGGAAGCAACTTGATGATCAGCTTCAGAATGTAGCCGAGAGAGCTGTAAGAGAGGGGGCAAGGGAGGAGTCTCAGAATATTCTTGACCTGCAGAGGTCAATGCAGAGTGTCCTTGACGATGCTATAAGTGAATCCAAAAGTATTGACGAGCTTCAGGAGGCAGCGCAAAAAATAATTGACGATATGGAGCTTCAAGGATTTCTAGATGAATCGCAATACTCACGCTTTTTGAGAGATATTGATGCTGTTTTCAATGAAGCCCGTGGGGGGTCTGTCTCTACGCCAGGAGCACCCATCATTGACAACCCTTTTACCTCTGAAGCTCTTTTCAAAGCTTCGGAGGCGCGACGAAGGAAGAGAATACAGGAGGGTTTAGAGGGCCAGTTTTCACGTATTTTGAGAGATCGAAACTTAGGGCTAAGAAGATACAGCGGCGCGTCAAAACCATTTTTCACGCCTAATTTCGAGATGAACAGAAACGGCGGTAAGATCAAGGTTCTCAAGAGACGATGAAAGCTTTTTTTTCAGTCCTGTTTTGTATTCCACTCATTTGTTTGTCTCAGCAGGGATGGGTTGTGGTGACGCTGCAGGCAGATCAGTACAGCGGGGAAACAAGCTGGTTGATTTCTGATGAGACTGGCTTCGTTGGAGAAGAGTCTCCAGGGGTCATTCAAAGTAATTCGTTCAATCAGCAGGTAGTATTCTTGCCAGCAGGTGAGTATACATTTACCATCTTCGACAGCTTTGGTGATGGCATATGCTGTGGTTTTGGTGAGGGATGGTTTTCACTCACGAATGCGTGTGGTGTAGACACAGCAGTCTACGACTTCAACACAAGCGAACTAACGATACCATTTGAGATATTGCCATGTCCGCCCCCAATCTTTGGTGTATGGAGCCAGGAGCTTTGGATTACAATCCATGGGCCAATGCACCAGGCCCTTGTTCTTTTCCTCCCGAACAGTGTGGGGATGGTGAAAATAACATTCTTGTTACTGTTACTCCTGATACTTACGCTGGCGAGATCAGTTGGGATATTATGACGTTCTGACGGGACTATTGTGGCAGATGGATCAGGGTACACAACGACAGGTGTGCCAGTTATGGAGGCTGTATGTCTCCCTGTCGGGACAGAG
>FUIF01015398.1_pt1 | contig 42010 bp, 47 predicted proteins | sample 1003461 | NCBI WGS metagenome assembly FUIF01 (sample SAMEA80401918, study PRJEB19352) | marine metagenome
TGGGTGCGAATCCAAACCGTTGCGGCGACGAGGCGACCGAGGCGGCGGCGATCGGGATGGGACCCGTGCCGGCGGCGGGGAATTTTGCCCACGCCCCCCCGCCAAATCGGGCGGGACTCTCTACTTAGGTCGCCTGTGCAAAGTGCGAGATTTTCCCGGCCAGTCGAACGCGGGCGGCGCTGCGCGATGATTTTGGGGCAATGTTGGATTTCCTGATACGTAGCGCGTGGTTGATTCACTTCAGCATTTTGCTGGCAGTTTGGCCGCTGGTTTTACGCAAGTACTGGCGAAACAAACCGATGAAGTCGCACGTCGCGTGCATTTCGACCAGCTACGTGCTGCTGACGGCGATCGACGTGTTTACCGTTTGCGTGGAGAACTACCCACCGTTGTCGCTGAAGGGCGTTGGCATGTTGCTGGCTTTCGCGCTGGGAGCGTGGTCGCTATTCCGAATGCTTGTGAGGCAAGCCACGTGGACTGGCTGATTGAAACTGCGAAACAAGTTCCCGCGTTGGCCGTGCTGACCATTTTGGTGTACTGGTTTCTGCGCCACTTGGAGCGTCAACGGGAAACGAGCGATCGGACGAACGAGACTCTGATTGCCGCGTCCGAGGTCATCGGGCGAGCGTTGCAGGTCATCGAAACGATTGAAAAGCAGAAGTGATGCAAAACGCGGGGCTGCAACTCGAATACCTGGACTTCAAGCGGGCGGCGGGCCGGTTGCTGGGACCGGGGTTCGACGAAGACGGATGGAGCAACGCGGAGTCCACCGAGCTGGATCAGATCGTCAACAGCGGCTATCGCCGGTTTCTGAGTCCCGATCCGGTCGTGTTGCCCGGGCACAATCGCGAGAAAGTGCATCAGTGGAATTTTCTGGAACCGGTCGGCAAGCTGCAGACCGAATCGGGCCAGTGGATTTACCAGGCAAATTACGACTTTGGCCATTTGACCGACAAACCGACGTTTCAGGATCAAACGGAAAAGCGGCGGGCGTTGGAGATATGCAACCCAAACTACATTCGGCGGCTGCGCAACACGACGACAACCACCGGCAGGCCGACGATGATCGCGGCCGAGCCATTGCCATCGGACGGCAAGAGCGGACAGCGCTGGCAATTCCTGCTGCATCCGGAGCCCGACGCCACCTACGTGCTGGACGTGCGTTACTCGGCGATGGCGCGGCTGCTGAGTACGGACTATCCGATTCCGCTGGGCGGGGCGGCGCATTCCGAAACGATCAAAGCGGCCGTGTTAGCCGAAGCCGAACGGGTGCGGGACGACGAGTACGGAGTGCACAACGCCGACTATTTGCGGCGGCTGGTGACGTCGATCGTTTTCGACAACCAGCATGAGCCAAAGTCGCTGGGCTACAACGGCGACACGTCGGGCGATCGGCCGCGTCACTGGCGGGAGCGATACAGTCGCACGGGATTCTCGGTCAACTACGTCGGCACGAACGTAAGCTGACACACCATTTTCAAAAGGGGCATGGGGCATGAGTGGTCATCGATTCGGCGCGGACTGGCAAAAGGCACCGAGCAAGAAGAAGGACCCCGGCGACGCAGCCAACATCGTTCACGATTCGGGATTGCGATACATCAGCTTTGACACGGGAGCGTCGGGGGAAACGGGCACGCTGAAAGACCCGACGTCGGATTCGAGCCTGCTGATCCTGCACTGCAAAAACCACGGCGGGGGCGATCGTGTCATCACCGCGGATTCTGCGGTGAACCAGACGGGCAACAACACGCTGACGTTTGGTGCCGACGACGATTTGATCGTATTGGCGTCGGTCGAAGACAAGACGTCGGGCTACCGCTGGCAAGTGGTGGAAAACGACGGCGTGGGATTGAGCACGGTCTAAGTCGATCGACGGGGTGTCGATGGAGCGGAATCAGCGGACGGGGCAATCATGGCGGGAAAACGCAAAAGATCGATTTTGGTTTTCCCGCTGGCCGGGCTGAGCGAGAATTTCGGATTCGGCCAGCAGCCGCAAGGGACGACGGTGGATTGCCAGAACGTCCGCGTCTTCGACCCGGCCACGGGTCGTGCTCGAGGCGCCCAGCGTAACGGCTTGTCAAAGTACATGCCGGACCAAATCGCGGCGTCGGAAGTGCAGGACATCTGCCACGTGGTCTACGGCGCGGGGGGCAGCTAGATGACGACCCCCCTGCCACGAGCTCCGTCACAAGTTGCGCCGGGACAATCGGGCGCGCAAATCGGTTTGCGGCCGCTGGGACGCGGTTTGCAAATCGGCGGCGGCGGGTTCACCAACAACCGGCAGTCGCGGCCGTTACCCGTGGATCCACGGATGCGGCGGCATACCGCCTTGTGGGCCGGAGACGGCGCCGCGCTGGGCGACGGCCTGACCACCGATGGCGAGACGATTCGGCTGGATACCACCGCGCAGATTTTCATTGACGGCGTGACGGCCGTCGCCGGTTCGGGGACGGGGTCCTCATTCAGTGTGACGGACGGATCGAAAACGGTCATGCTCGATGCCAGCGTTACGGACCCGGAGGTATCGGTCACTGACGGGACGGTGACTGGCAAAAGTGTCGTGATCGCTGGCACCGATTACCGGATGGGCACCAGCAGCAACCACGATGTGAAATTGGTTGCGAACGACACGGCTTGGGCCACGTTGGCCAAGACGGGCGAATTCTACCTGGACAACGGATCGGGCAACGTCGTCGAGCTGGACGCGATTGCGACTGACCCGGGTGTCGACATCACCGACGGCACGGTGACGGGTGTGCTGGCCGTGTTGAACGCCAGCAGCGAATTGGCGTTAGGGACGTTTACGAATCACCCGTTGCTGCTGGTCACCAACAACACGACGCGGGTGACGGTGGAATCAACCGGAGAATTCACGTCCGAAAGCGGGTCCAAGCAAGTGCAGCTTGATCCCATTTCGACCAATCCGAACGCGTCGGTCACCGACGGAACGGTTACGGCCTCGTTGGTGGTCAATGCGGCAACGAATGCGGGCGTGGGCACGGTTTCGAATCATCCCTTCTTCATTGCCACGAACAACACCACGCGGATTACGGTCGCGGCGAACGGGATCATCACGTGTGCGATCGGATCGAATTCGTGCGTGATTGACTTGACGGGTGATCCGGTCGTCCAACTGACGAACGGCACGGTAACGAGCACGATGAAAGTGGCGGGTTCGACGGCGATCTTCGGCACAACAACCGATCATCAAGTGTTGTTCCAGCGCAACAACTCCACGGCCTTCAGCATCGACAGCGGAGGCAACGTCAATTTCACGGGCGACGTGTCGATCGACGGGCAACTGACCGCGGATTCAATGATTGCGGGCACCGACACGCCCACTTTGGTCAGCGGCGATATTTACGCCAGCAACGACGTCGAGGCCTCGAACGATGCGATCGTCGGCAACGACGCTGATGTGACGGGACAACTGACGGCGGACAGCATCATTGCCGGCGGCGACACACCGACGCTGGCCAGCGGCGACATTCACGCCAGCAACGACGTGACCGGCGGCAACGACGCAGACTTCGATGGTCAACTGGTTGCGGATTCGATCATTGCCGGCAGCGACACACCGACGCTTGTGAGCGGGCAAATCTACGCCAGCGACGACGTCGAGGCGGCCGTCGACTTGATCGCGGGCGATGACCTGATTGTCGAGGACTTGGGACGGATCGGTCGACTGGCCGTGGGCGATTCGACCGACGCCAGCGCGTTGAGCGACGGCGATATGCACGTGGGCGATTTGCTGCGCACCAGCACGCTGGTGGTGGGGACCAGCCAATCGGCGTCGGGACTGAGCGGCGGTGATGCGCGGTTCAAAGGCGAAATTAACGTGTTGGGCGACATCAATCACGACGGGGCCAACGTCGGTTTCGGCGGCGTGACGCCGCACGCGGTTTCGCACGCGTCGATGGGGGCCCGAACCCACTTTATCAACATGGGCCTGGCCGATTCGGGAATGAACACGAGTTGGAACACGTAAATGACACTGGCCGATATCACACGCAGCATCAAAACGACGGTCGTCGTCGACGGCGACGTGTACGTGTTGACCAGTTCGGCCGCGACGCTGGCCACCGGCGGCAACAACGCGCTGGCCAACGATGCGCTGGTCTTCTCGCAAGCGGCGTTCGGGAAAATCTATTTCGTCGACGGGACCAACTACAAAGTGTTCGACCCCAGCAGCGACACGGTCAGCACGTGGACGGCGAGCAACGGCGGGACGCTGCCGATATCGGGCAGCGACACGGCGCGGCTGATTTGCTTGTGGGGCGGTCGCATCGTGCTGGCGGGCGTGGCGGGCGACGAACACAACTATTTCATGTCGGAGCAAGGCGACCCGTTGGACTTCGACTATTCGCCGGCGACGATCACCGACACGCAGGCGGTGGCGGGGAACAACGGGCCCGCGGGCCTGATCGGTGACGTGATTCAAACGCTGTTGCCGTACTCGGACGACTTGTTGCTGTTCGGTTGCGACCATTCGATTTACCAAATGGCGGGCAACCCGATGGCGGGCGGGCGCGTCGATACGATCACCAACACGGTGGGCATGGCGTGGGGGCGGCCGTGGTGCAAGAACGACGTCGGGGTGATCTACTTTTTCGGCAGCCGCGGCGGCGTCTACCGGATGGCACCGGGAAACTATCCGGAACGGATTACCGAAACGCGGATTGACGAGCGGTTGGCGGAAATCGACGTCAGCACGCACGTGGTCAAGTTGACGTGGAACGACCGCAAGCAAGGTGTCGACGTTTGGGTGTCGCCGCTGAACGCGGCCACGGCGACGACGCACTACTTTTACGACGAACGGGCGGACGCCTGGCTGCCGACGACATTTGACAATGCGAACCACAACCCGTTGGCCGTGCACGTGTTTGACGGCGACGACCCGGACGACCGGGTGACGCTGCTGGGGACGCGGGACGGCTACATCCTGAAAGACGACCTGGCGGCGTTGGACGACGACGGAACGGCGATCGACAGCTACGTCTACTTGGGACCGTTGTTGGCGGGCGGCGGGGCAGACCGTTTCCTCCTGGATGAACTGCAAGCGACGTTGGGCGTGGGCAGCGGTGACGTGACGTTCGAAGTGTTCGACGGGGATTCGGCCGAGGCGGCTTACAACAAGACGTCGCCGCGATTCACCGGCACGTGGAGTGCCGGGCGCAACCGGAGCGACCGCCGGCGGGCGGTGGGTCACGCCATCTATTTGAAACTGTCGCACGACACGTCGGGGGAAGGCTGGTCGATGGAGCAACTGTTGGCGGCGATCCGCGAAACGGGACCGCGGCGCGGCCGGGATTTCTAACGGAGCGGGGCAGACGATGGCGACGCTGAAGTTTTACAGCTACTTCGAGGTGACGATTAACGGGCGGCAGATGCACGGCGGATCGCTATCGACGCCGGCGAGCATCACCGTGGGCGACGATTACGAAGTGCTACGTCAAGAGATCGCCACCACAACGACGTGGGACGTGTGGGCCGCGGGCAGCGAACGGCTGGGGTCCTTCAGTTTCGCCTGGATCGTTTCGGATCGCGACGTGTACCTGGAACTGACGGTGGACAAGGACGGTGACAACGGCGTCGAGGTTTTGGCGTTCACGATCGAGGCGGGCGTGCCGTTCGCCCTGGCCAACGATACGGGCCTGGCGAATTACACGGTGGACTTTGCGGCGTTGACGGCGGACGTGATCGACCAGATTCGCATCCACAACCCGGACGCCACGAACGCGGCCAAGGTGGAAGTGCTTTTGTTTGAATGAGGCTTGTTGTCCCAGGACAACTTTGACGTGAGGGTAGACCGATGGCAGTGGGCTATACGATCCCGACGCTGGGCGTCGGCGGTTTTGGCGGGAATCTCCTGACGGCGTACAACCGCGCGCACAAGTCGGCGACGAAGGCCAACAAGAAACGGTACAAGCAGGCGCTGGGCGAGCTGCAAGGGGTGCGGGACCGCGCGATGCAGGAAATCAACCAGACGGGCGAGTTCGACCGGCAGCGGATCGACCGCCAGCAGCAACAGGCCGACGCGTCGGCGCAGAGCAACCTGGTCGGGCGCGGTCTGTACAACACGACCGTGGTGGACGCGGCACGGCGGGGCAACGCGGCCGACGCGCAGTTTCAACACATGGGCTTGTCCGACCAGCTCGCGCGGCAGCGGGCCGAGTACGACATCGGCACGACCGGCGCCGTGGCGGGCCTGATCGAACGGCGGCAGGACGTCTATCCCAACTTGGGGCAAATCCTGCCTTACCTGCAAAACAGCCAGGCGGCGGGCGGGTACCAGATGCCGGGCCGGTCGACGGTGAACGTGGGAACGTCCCCCGGCGGGTTGGGGATGAATCTAATGCGGGGCACGGCCAACCCGGGTTTGTACGCGCCGCGCTACGCCTATTCGGGAGGTCTGTTCTGACATGCGCAAGAAGATCAATGGCAAGGAGTCGCCGGAAAGGATTTCGGCGGATGAAGCCCAGAGGGCTTTGGAAAAGGATCGCGACGACCGGTTGAAAAAAGCCAACGCGGAAATTGCCAAGGTGTGCGAGGTGTATGGCGTCGCCATCGTGCCGGTGCCACAGATCACACCGGACGGCCGCATCGGCGCGGTGGTCCAACTGCAGGCGACGACGAATTAAGCAATGCTGGGATTATCCGAAGGCGATGCGAGCAGCTACACCGTGACTTTGAAAGTCGACGGCGCGGCGTTGGCGCTTGCGCGGATCGATGCGGCCACGCTGACGGTGAAAAACCGATTCACGGACAAGATCGTGAACTATCGCGAAGGGCAGGACATCCTGAACGCGAACAACGTCACGATTCACGCCACCAGCGGTTTGTTGACCTGGTCGATCCAAGCGGCCGACGCGGTGCGGCTGACGACGCGGACAGTTGACGAGCATATCGCGGAGTTCACCGTGACGTATGACACCACGGAGACACTTAGTTGGAATGAAACGCTGTTGGTGCGGGCCGACAACGAAAGCAGCTCCGGAGCGGGCACGGCGTTGGCCGGCGGCACGGTCAGCGGATCGATTCAATCCGTGTTGGAGATTGGGGACCAAAACACGGACGGCAGTTGGCGGATCATCATCGTCAGCGGCAATTTGGAAACACAGAAACGCGACGGCGGCGTTTGGGTAACGACACGAACTGAAGTTTTGGAATGAGGGCAGGACGATGAGACGATGGGCAACGGGTGTGGTGTTTGGTTTTGCGGTCGCGATGATCGGGTTGGGCTTTCTGGGCGATGGGCCCCGCGCGGCGTCGGTCGACGATTTGTACTTGCGATTCCCCGTGACGTCGGTCGCCACGGATGGGGCCATCACCAGTAGCAGCAAGACGCTGACTAGCGCATCGGCACCGTTTCAAAGCACGGACGTCAACAAGCCGGTGATCGTCGCCGGTGCCGGCAGTGGCGGGGCGGACCTGCATACGGTCATTACGCAATACCGATCGACCAGCGAAGTGCGTTTGAAGGAAGCGGCGTCGACGACCGTGGGCAGCGCGACGGTGAAGGTCGGCCGCACCCGGTCCGCAGAGATCGCCAGCAGCATCAACCCGAACATTGCGTTGACGTCGGCGGGTGTGAAGTTGTCGGACGACAGCGACGGGCAGCTCACGCTGTTGGGTTTGGGCAACGGCAGCGATGAGGATTGGACGATCAACCTGGACGACACCAGCAACACGGTGACGCACGGGACGACGACAGGCGTGACTCTGCACGATTGGGGCTCGATCGGGATTGGGGCAGGTTCCGCAGACTTCACAGGTGACGTGTCGGTCGTCACTGGCTCCAACTCGAAACTATCAATTGGTGACGCCACGCATGGCCCGCGATTCGAGTTAAACAAAGACGGTGCAAATTCAACGCGACTCGATTTCCTAGATGAAGGGGCAGTCGACTGGCGTTTCACGCATCTTGCAACCGAATCGTTTGAAATTGAAGGATTCGATTCGGGTGAAACGCTCAGTCTCATTACCAATGCCGGGAACATCAAGTTTTCAACCGATGCCGATACGACTACTCACATGGTGATCGAAAATGGCGGCAACGTGGGAATTGGTAACGATAACCCCGACGTGTTGCTTGATTGTGTCGGCGGCAATATTCGGTTTCGCAAAGATGATGCGTCGGGGTCGAATCACACGATTCAGTTTCGCAATGGCGATGGCACGGATGGCAACGCAAATGACATTGCGTGGCAGTCGCAGGACACGTCGGCCGATTGGGACAATGTGGGAGCGATTAGTGTTCATACCACCGCTCGATCAGCTACGGGTGTCACAGGGCGTATGGATTTTGAGTTAGCTAACGATCAAAATTCTGCCGACAAGGAAATGGGCCTCGACGGTGACGGCAACCTGGTGTTGGGAAACGATCAAACAGTCGGCACAAATGCTGAGAGAGTGCTGTACATTAAGAACGGCACCGCCCCGACGAGTTCACCAGGTAATCGCGTTGCGCTGTATTCGGCTGACCAGTCGGGCAGCGCGGAGCTGATCACACGGGACGAGGGGGGCAATGTGACCGTCCTTTCCCCACATGCCGCTGACGGTCCGCCAGGGATGTACGATCGGGCACCTGGCTTCGAGGAATTCCACCGTAGCGTGAATATGTACGGCGGTCGGGTCGAGTGGTACGCGGCAAGTCGGGCCAGGCGGTTGCTGCAACAGCTGATCAACGGTGAGGACCTGAGCGCCTTACCCGCAAACAAACGCCGGGTTTACTTCACCGAAACACTTGACCAGTACAACACCCGGCGCGGGCTGGCGGAAGGTGACCGGGGATTTCTGAAGCAGGAATACTGGACGGACCAACGGGGCTTTTGGGAAGAACGGCCAGAGTGGGCGAAGGAAAAAGTTGCGATCGCCAAGCCGTCGCGCAATTAGAACGAGGCAGGGGCAGCAATGGGATTCGTAATTGACCACGGCGGGTCGTTGGGCACGCCGATGATGGGTGTGGCGGCTGCCGCCGGCGGCGGACGGTACAACCTGCAAGACAATTCGGCAGCGATCTATGCGATGGCCAACGGGCAGCGGTCGGCGAACGTACGCGGGCAAGAATTGGAATTCGCCGAGCGGGAGAGTTTGCGGCTGCGCGGGATGGAGTCGCAGCGGATGCAGTTGCAGGACTTGATGCAACGCCGCGAGCTGGGATTTGCCGACCTGCAACAGTTGCGTCGCATCTACGCCGACCAGGCCCAGGCCCGCTACGCCCAGATGGGCGCGATGGTGCGACAGACGTCGGCCCAGCGTCACGAGCGGGGCATGGCGGGATTTCAGGCGGGGGTGCAACGGGATCGCGACGAACGGCAATTCGGTTTTCAAATCGCGCGGGACCAAATGACCAACCGTTTTCAACGGGATCGCGATCGCCGTCTGGATCGCTACCAGCGCGAACGCGACGAGCGGCTGGACGGTTATCAAGAAGAAAGGGACTTTCGCCTGGCGGGCGTCGACGCGGTGCGGGACGATCGCCAGTTTGGCCAGCGGGTTGAATTGTTTGAACGTGACAAGGAGGCCCAAGCCGAACGGGACCGGCGGCTGGCGGAGATTGAAGCCGAGCGGGACCAACTGTTGCACGGCCAGCGTGCAGAACTGTTCGCCGCCGATGCGGGCGTGCAAGCCGAACGGGATCGACGGCTGGCGTTGCTGGACCGAGAAAAACAAATGCTGCTGGATGAGCAGCAAGCCGCGCGGGATGAGCGGATGCACGATCAGCGGGTGGATTTGTTCGGCCGCGAGCAATCCGCCCTCGCCGATCGCGACCAGCGATTGTTTGGCCAGCAGTTGACGCGCGACGAGGCGACGTTCGGCCGCGAGCTGTCGATGCGTGAAATGCTGTTCGAGCAGGCGATGGCCGAACAGGACGCGGGATTTGCCCAGAACATGGAACGGGAGATTCTGCGGGCCGAGCTGCAGATGGGAATCGAAGAGGGGCGATTCTCGATGGCCCAACAACAAGAGCTGGCCAAGCTGGACCAGGCTGAAAGCTGGATCAAGTCGCAACAGGGATGGTCGGAAGAACAGAAACGGCGGGCGCTGGATCAGATTCACGCCCAGCGGGTCGGCATTGAGCCGTCGTTACTGCCGCAGGCATCGCCGTGGGCAGACGGCCGCGAGCCGGGCAAGTATTTCAACGACGAAGAAACAGGCACACGCTGGTACGTCGAACCGGAGGGCAAGCTGAAGCAGATCGGCGAGCTGCAACAGAGCAACGACGATCCGCAGATTGCTCAACTGAAGCAATTGCAACAAGAGGCGATGGCGGCGGGCGACGTCGAGGGGGCGAACCTGGCGGGGCAAGAATTAGCGAAACTGGAATCCGCGGCTTTTCAGCAGCGGCTGCAGGACAAGGTGACGACGGTCGTCGACCCCATCACCAACCAACCTCGCCTGGCGACAATTGACTATCGCGGCGACATCCAGTTTCTGGACGACGACCAGCAGGGCGAGTCCACCGAACGTGCCAGCTTCGAGGATTTTCAGAAGCAATACGATGCGGTTTACCAGTCGCTGTTGGTCGGCGACGACACACCGGCGACGTTGCCCACCCGGGACGAAGTGATGCAGGAAATGCGGGAGCGTCGCGAGGCGTTTGAACAATTCGAGCCGGGACAACGACAACCATCGCGTTCGTCGATCGATCCGGCCGAGCGGCGCGAGTACCAGCGGTTGAAACAAGAGAATCCGCAACTGTTGGAGTTTTTGTATTCGCCCGACGAAATGGCGGCGATCGAGGGGCAAGGCCAACCAACGCAGCAACCTGAATCGCCAAGCCCACTTGGCCAAGCACTCGGTGCGTTTTCGGGCATGTTAGGCGGCGGGCCGTCGAAGTTCGACCAGATGCAGCAAGAGTTTCATCGGGCCGGAGCGTTGACGCCGCGAATCAAGCAGGACTTGGCCACGATTGAGAAATACGACGAGTTTGAACGGAAGCAGGAAAGCCAGATCAAAAAACGCGTGTTGTGGCAGGAGATACACCATGAGGAACTGAAGAACCTGACCAACGAAGAAAAGGCAGCCAAGGTCCGCAAGGCGTACCCGCTGGCCAAACCAACCGTCACGCCGGCCCAAGCCCAAGCCGCCGAGAAGCGATTGGCCGAGGCCCAGCAGCGCATCGCCAGCGGTCAACGCGGCGCGAACGTGGCCGCGCAACCGCTGCCGCAGAATGCGAAGCCGAGTGATTTGAAGGTTGGGCAAGCCTACTCGGTGTTGTCGCCGACAGGTGAAACGTGGGTCTACCGCTGGGACGGGAAGCGGTTGGTCGCAGCGAACTAGGGGGGCAGGATGCCAAGGCAACCGCGCTACATGAAGTTGGGCGACGCGATCGCCCCGACGCCTTTCGTCACGGCACCGCCTGCCGAATTGGACTTGGGCCAGGCCGTGCAGTTGTCTCGCGCCGCGCGGTTCGAGCGTGAGATGGAATTTGCACGCGGCCGTGCCAAGGACCGCACCACGGGCGTCGACGAATTTTTGACCAGCCGGACGCCGATTCTCGGGGCGGCGAAAACCGTGATCGAAAACACGCGGATTAGCAACCTGATCCGCAAGATGAACGAACCGGACGAAGAAATCAGCGACGACGAATGGCGCGAGTTCACCGACTGGTTGGCCGATGAGGAATCGCGGCAAGGCTGGGGATTTTGGCGCGAGGCGGGCGACCTGGTGAGCCACCTGCCGGCGTTCATGGCCGAGTTCGCCATGACGGGCCCGGCGGGCAAAGCGGCCAGCAAACTGGTACAGGGGGCCGTGAAGGGAAAAGGCTTGTCGAAGGCAGCCGGGTTTGGCGCGGAAGCCGCCACCCGTACCGCGTTGAACGTCCCGCTGACCGCCTCATCGATGAGCGAGGCCGACGTGCGGGCTGCCTCGCGCGGCGAAGATCGCGACCTATCCGTCGCGGCCGAGGGTTTGCTGGATGCGTTCATCGAAAACGTGTCGGAGCTGTCCGGCGCGGGGCTGAGCAAGATTACCGGCCTGAATCGTTTGAAGGGACGATACGCCAAGGCGTTGGAGACGTTGGGCTACCACGGCGTGGCCGAGGAAATGCTGGAAGAACGGTTGGGCGAGGAGCTGCGCCGCATCGGCGGCATTCAAGAGGACACGGCCCTGCGCGACGTGTTGAGCGGGGATCCCCAGCAGCAAGGGCGAGGCTTGCGACAGTTGGGCGTCGAGGCGGCGGCGTTCAGCGTTCCGGGAGCGATGGGAGCCGGGGGCCGGATTCGCGACCAGCGACGGCGAAAGGCGGTCCACAACGTCATCCGCCAACTTCGGTCGGGCCAACTGGCGGCACGCGAGGCCCTGATGACGCCCGAAGCGGCGGAAAATTGGGCGGCCAATCAGCCGGAGAAGGCGGCGGAGCTGGCCGAGGCCGTCGACGACGAGGGAAACGTGAGCCGGGATGCGTGGGCCAAGGCGGAGATCCCAGTCCGCGTGGGCGCGGCGGAACGCAAACAGTTTGTCGAGTGGCTACGGGCCGAAGATGAGCAAGGCGATGATAGAGCCGATGGTCCAACCGATGAGGGCCGTCAAGAAATATTTGTAGACGAGGTTCAACAAGATTCACCCCAACAGCCAGCCGACGAAACAGGCGATCAGCCACAAGCAGAGGACCAGGCCGAGCCCGGCGAGGACGGGATCAATGTGCAGCCGGAGCCAATTGCGGAAACGGAGCATACGTTAGAACCCGAGCCAACCGAGCAGCGTGTAGAAGAACCACCAGACGATGACCAGGCACAGGACCGTGATCCCAACCAGGCAGATGCGAGTGAGCATTCCCCGATCGTAGAGGATGCCGCGGCCGACCAGCAAGGTGAGTTGTCCCAGGACAACCAGCCGGAACCAAGCCCCATTGAGGAACCGGCGCCCCGAAAAAAGCTGACCAAGCCGAAAGCCGAAACGGAACAAAGCCCCGACGTGAAGCTGGCGGCGGAAGTAACACAGCGGGTCGGCGCGGAGCCGTTGGACGCGAAGACGTTTTTTGAAATGGCCGATCAGGCTTACGGCGGCACGCGGGCCGAAGGGACCTACGGACCGTCCGATGCCTACGACGCGTTGGAGGCGGGGATCAATCAGTGGATCGGCAGCCAGGCCGAGACGTTGCGGCCGACCGTCGACAAGGAAACGGCCAAAAAGACGATCGAGACACTGCAGGGTTTGGTAAGGTCCATCCCGTCGCAGACGAACCGGTCGGGCGAGAAGGACACGCACCAACAATTCAGCACGCCGCCGGCCTACGCCTATACGGTCGCCTGGCTGGCCAACCTGCAAAGCACGGACAACGTACTCGAGCCGAGTGCGGGAACGGGAGGGATCGCCATCCACGCGGTCAACGCGGGCGCCCAGGTCGTGGCCAACGAACTGTCCAAGCGACGGCTGAATCTGCTGAGCAGCTTGACCAACGAGCAAGGCACACCGGCCTTCGTGGCGACTGAGAACGAAGACGCCGAGCAGATTCACAACATCCTGCCGTCGCGTCGGCCGCGGCCCAGCGTCGTGGTGATGAACCCGCCCTTCAGCCACGCGGCACATCGCACCGGGCTGAAGAAGCAGAAGGGCACCGATCTAAAGCACGTCGACGCGGCGCTGAAGTTGCTGGCCGACAACGGCCGTTTGGTGGCGATCATCGGCGCGCCGATGCGGGGCAAGGAAACGAAAACATTTAGTGACTGGCTTTCCCAGGCGCGAGAGCGCTACAATGTAAGAGCCAACGTGATCTTGGGCCGGGACGTCTACAAAGGCTACGGGACGACGTTCCCCACCCGCGTGTTGGTGATCGACAAAACGGCACCTGCCGCTGAGACGATTTCCGGCAATGCCGAGACGCTGGCCGACCTGGTGGACTTGCTGGAGGAGGTTCGCAATGAACGAACCGATGCAACAACTGAACAAGATGCGAGTCAACCGGCGGGCGCAGGAGCTGCTGGCGAGCGTGAAGGGCGACCCGGACCCGAACCATCTGTATTGCCTGCAACTGGCGATTTGGGGGCTGGAGAAACGCCCCGAAGCGATGCCGCTGTCGCAACCGAATCACCGGGCGACGCTGCTGGAGCTGGCGTACCAGATTCTCAGGTGGGACAACCAGCAGCGGGCACTGCATCAACTGGCCGAACCGGGGACACGCAACCTGCCGCAACTGGCGGAACTGAACGCGGAGGACGCGGCGAGCCTGCTGGTCGAGAATCTGTTCCTGAATCTTCAGGAGATGACGCCGGCGCTGCAAGTGGCGGACTAGATTACCAGGCCACATCGACGCCGACGCGCAAGTCGGAGCTGAGCGAGGCGGTCTACGACGCCTACCAGCCGCAGCGGGTGAAGATCAAAAGCGCGAAGAAACATCCCGCGTCGATTGTCGAGCCGTCGGCAATGGCGGCGATCGCCCCGCCCGTGCCAACCTACAAGCCGAAGCTGCCGGCAGCCGTGGTCAAGCAGGGGCAATTGTCCGAGATTCAACTGGAGACGGTGGTCTACGCGGGCCAGGCCCACGATCAATTGCTGCCCAAGGATGAAAATGGCGTCGAGTTCCGCCGCGGGTTCATGATTGGCGACGGGACGGGCGTCGGCAAAGGGCGGCAAGTGGCGGGCATCATTTTGGACAACTGGCAGCAAGGCCGCACCAAGGCGGTTTGGCTGTCGATGAATAAGAAGCTGCACGAAGACGCCAAACGCGACTGGCAAGGTTTGGGGCAGGACGAAAAGCAGGTATTCGATTTGGGCAAGGTAAAGTCGGGCGAAGCGGTGGACGCCAAACGCGGCATCATGTTCGTGACGTACGGCACGCTGAAGCAGCCGGCCAGCGCGACCGCCATCAAGGCGGGCAACAACAAATCCCGCGTCGACCAAATCGTCGATTGGCTGGGCGAGGATTTCGACGGCGTAATCGCGTTCGACGAAGCCCACAAGATGGCCAACGCGATGGATAGCGGAACGGGACGCCAGAAACGCAAGGCGAGCCAGGTCGCGTTGGCCGGATCGGATTTGCAGAAGCGATTGCCCAAGGCGCGGATCGTCTACGTGTCGGCCACAGCGGCAACGGAGGTTTCCAACCTGGCGTATGCCGAACGGCTGGGACTGTGGGGGCGCGGCACTTCGTTCGCCAACCGCGACGACTTTGTAAACAAGGTCGAAGAGGGCGGCGTGGCGGCGATGGAAATCGTTGCCCGCGACATGAAAGCGATGGGGATGTACCTCGCGCGGAACATCAGTTTCAACGACGGGACCGAAAAGGGCACGGTCGAGTACAGCCGTTTGGAACATCCGCTGAGCAACGAGCAAGAGCTGACCTACGACAAACTGGCCGAGGCGTGGCAGGTCGTCCTGCGGAACATCAACACGGCGCTGACGACGACCGACAACAACGACCCGCGATCGCGCAGCGCGGCGCTGTCGTTGTTCTGGTCGGCCCATCAACGGTTCTTCAACCAGATCATCACGGCGATGCAGACGCCCAGCGTTATCCAGTCGATCGAGAAGGACTTGCAGGCGGATCGATCGGCCGTCATTCAACTGACCAATACCTACGAAGCGGCGCAGGAGCGATCACTGGCCGGGCTGGGCAAGGATCAAAGCCTGGAGGACTTCGACGTTACGCCGCGTGACGCGCTGTTACAGTTGGTCGAGCGTGCTTTCCCGGTGACTCAGTTTGAAACCTACCTCGACGATGAGGGGCGTGAACGCAGCCGACCCGCGTTGGATTCGGAAGGCAACCCGGTCCAGAACGCCGAAGCGGTGGCCATGCGAGAACGGTTGCTGGACGAATTGGCGTCCATTCAAGTTCCCGCGTCGCCGCTGGATATGATCATTAATCACTTCGGCGAAGAGAACGTCGCGGAAGTGACCGGCCGCGGCCGTCGCGTGGCGGACGTGCTGCAAAAAGACGGCACGCGCAAGAAAGAGATTCAATCACGGGGCACGCGAGCCAACAAGGCCGAGATTGCCGCGTTCCAATCGGGCAAGAAACGTATCTTGCTGTTCAGCGAGGCGGGCGGAACCGGCGCGAGTTATCACGCCGACCTGGCCGCAAAGAACCAGCAGCATCGGCGGCATTACCTTTTGCAGGCCGGCTGGCGGGCGGACAGCGCGATTCAGGGACTCGGGCGAACTCACCGCAGCAACCAGGCCCAGGCGCCGACCTACGTGTTGGTTCACACCAATTTGAAAGGTCAAAAGCGTTTCTTGTCGACGATCGCCAGGCGTCTGACTCAGTTGGGCGCGTTGACTAAGGGCCAACGCGAAGCGGGCAGCGGCGGAGTGTTCAGCGCGGCCGACAACCTGGAGAGCAGCGAGGCCAAGGACGCATTGCGGACGTTCTTCCGAGATCTCGCGGCGGGCCGAGTCGAGCAAATCGGGCTGGCGGAATTTGAAGACCAGACGGGGCTGAAGCTGCGCGACGATGCCGGCAACCTGAAACACGAAATGCCGCCAATCACGCAATTCCTGAATCGTCTGCTGTCGATGGGCACCCGGCTGCAAAACCTTGTCTTCGACGAATTCGACAACCGGCTGCGGGAAAAAGTGGCGCGGGCGGAGGCAGATGGAACGCTGGATCAAGGGTTGGAAACGGTTCGCGCCGATTCGATCACGAAGAAAGAGGACCGCGTTGTCTACACCCACGACACGGGAACGGAAACCCGCTACGTCCGCGTCGAGCTGAAGCGGCGAACGCAACCGATGACGTTCACGCAGGCGGATCGGTTTGTAAATTACGGATACGTGTTGAGCCCGCGGGGAAAGGTGTATCAGAACCAGCGAGGTAACAAAGACGTTACCGACTCGATAACGGGCGAAGTGAAGCGTCAAGTGAAGCTATTGACGCCGATGGGATGGCACTATCACGACGCGGACAAGGTGGACAAGTGGAAGATTCTGGATCGCAACGAGGCGATCAAGCGTTGGAACCAGGCCGTAGCGGAAGTGCCCGAATTCAGCGCGTCCGAGCAACATTACTTGACGGGCATCCTGTTGCCGATTTGGGATCGCGTGACCGGGCATCCGCAGGTGAAGCGGTTGCTGACCGACGACGGCGAACAAATCTTGGGCCGCGAGATCCCCGACGAGATGGTTCGCGACACGCTGAAGTCGCTGGGCGCGTCGGTCGAAACGCCACAGCTCACTCCGGCCGAGGCCTTGGCCAAAGTGCTGGAAGGCAAAACGCAATTGCAGTTGGCTAACGGCTGGAAGTTGAAACGGTCGCAAGTACAAGGCGAGTCGCGCGTGGAGCTGGTGGGACCGTCGTTCGTGAATCATTCCGTTTTGGAATCGCTGGGCGTGTTCCGGGAGCGGATCGCGTCGAAAACCCGCTACTTTATTCCCACCGGGAACAATGCCGAAACGGTGATGGCGGAGCTGCTGAAGGAAAGCCCAATCGCCGATTTGGTGAAGATGGCGGGGGCGGGCGTCGTTGGGCGGCCGCAGCGGCCACAAGACCCGTTGTCGCCTGGCTACGACTCACACCACACACCGATGGCCATGACGCGGGCCGAAGGAACAAAGGGCGTCATCACCGCACCGAAGGTGATCGAGTCAATCGCCAAAGCAATTCAAGCGTTTGGAGTAATGACTCCAATTCGCACGGGTCGCATGTCGCAAAGGACGGCCAGCGGTGTCTTCAAAGTTGGCCCAGAAGTAGCTCGCATCCGGGAAGCCAATGACATCCCGACTGCCACGCACGAAGCGGGGCACGCGATCGAGAAAGCCGTTTTCGGGTGGCCCAAGGGAGGACCGTGGAAGAATCCGACCGTCGATAAGAAGATGCGCGACGAGCTGATGAAGTTGGGCAAAGCCCTGTACGGCGATCGCAAGCCGGTTGGCGGTTACAAACGGGAGGGATTCGCCGAGTTCATGCGGCTGTGGATTACCGACCGGTCGATGGCGACACGCCAGGCTCCTACGTTTGCCAATTGGTTTGAAGACGTCTTTCTGAATGACAATCCCAAGGGCGCGGCGGCGTTGGACAAAGCGCACCGGGCGGCGAGTACTTGGCAACGTCAAGGGGCGGTCGAACGGATGCGACAAAGCATCGTGCGTCCGACATCGATCAAAGAGCGAGCGGGCAAGTGGCTGCGACGATTGCCAAACGTCATGGGGTGGGTCGAGGAAAAGTTGATCGACATGGCGAGCCCTTTGGATCGCCTGAGTGCTGAAGCTGCCAGGCTCAAAGGCGAGTCGCTGAAGCCGAGCGAAGATCCGTCGAAGCTGCTGTCTGCGTTGCGGATGACGCACAGCGGCCGCGCGCGGGAAATGGTCGAACGACAGATGATTGACCTGGCGGGCAACCAAGTGGGAGGGCCGTTGAAAGACGCGGCGTCGATCGTCGGTAACAAACAAAACGACTTCATGATCTACCTGTGGGCAAAACGCGCCGAAGCGCTGTGGCTGGACCCCAGCAAGCCAGGCGGGCGCAATCCCGGCGTTTCACTTGCCGATGCACGACAGGCGATCGCGGAATTGGAAACACCGGAATTTCAGTTGGCGGCGACGAAGGTGTACCAATGGAATGCGGGCGTGTTGGACTATGCCGCCCAAGCCTCGCCATCGTTTGCCAAAGCGGTCGAACGAATGCGTGCCGGAGATCCGGGGCGTTACATTCCGCTGGCGCGTGAAATGGACGAAGTGACCAGCGCGTGGCAGCAGTCCGGAGCTCGTGGGCCATCCACGTCCGCAGGCACCATCGGTCAGCGATTGAAGGGAAGCGGACGCAGGATCAAGGATCCGTTTCCGCAAATGATTGCCCAGGCCGAAAAGATCGTCCGCGCAGCGCATCAGCGCGCCGTGTTGGATTCTATGATTCGTTTGTCGTCGATCGAGGGAATGGGGCATTTGATTGAAGAGGTCCCCGTGGCGAAGGTTCCGCAGGCCAGCAAGACAGTGGCCGAGCTGCTGGAGGCGATTAACCAGAAGCTGGACCCGCAGGCGAGCGCTGAGCTACAGGGTTTGATTGACGATCCGAGCGACGTCGCCGATATGCTGGGCGAAGTGATCACGTTTTTTGCGCCCGCCCAGTTCCCCAAGGGACAAGACCCGATCGTGCCGTTGTGGGACGGCAACGACGTGCGTTGGTTCTACGTGGAGCCCAAGTTATTCGCAGCGTTGTCGTCGATGGACGTTTACCGGCTGCCGCAGATTGCTGGTTTGCCGATCTTGGAATGGGTGTTTGGTAAACCGGCGGCAATCTTCCGCGCCCTAACGACCGGACTGCGTGCGTCGTTTGGATTAGTGACCAACCCGATTCGCGATATTCAGACGTTGTGGCTGAACAGCCAGGTGCAGGCCCCCGCCTATCGCATGTTCGGCGCGTACATGCAATCAATGGTGCAGGCCTTCAGGAGTCGGACCACGGGCAAACGTAACGAGTGGATGGACGCATTTTTCCGACTTGGCGCTGAGATGTCCTTGCCGTTGGCCCAAGATCAGCCGCACACGGCGCGAGCGGCGAAACGACTGTTTCAACCAAAGACGGTCGCCGGCCGCGTGCTGAAGACGCTGAATCCGGGCAACGCCTATGAGTTGTACCGGGATCTTGTGCAGACGCCGGAAGCGGCGCCTCGCGTGGCGGAGCTAAAACTGAAGGCGGAAGAGGTTGGATGGAAACCCGGCCAGCCCATGACGCTGGATCAGTCAATCGAGTTGTTGCTGGCTGCGAAGCAGGTGACGACCGACTTTACGGCCGCGGGCGAGTTCGCCCGATTTTGGAACCGCGTGGTCCCCTTCTTCAATGCGGCAATTCAGGGACCGCGGGCCAACTTGCGCGCGTTGCGCCGGGATCCGTTGAAGTTTGTGACTCGCGGGCTGTCGTTGACGGCGATCACGCTGGGCTTGTGGTGGCTGTTCAAAGACGAGGACTGGTACGAAGAGCTGGACGCGCGGGAAAAATTTCTCAACTGGCACATCCCCGTCGACTTGCCAGATGGCCAAAAGGCGTTGGTGCGAATCCCGCGTGCGTTTGAGCCTGGCGTAGTGTTTGCCGCGTTGCCCGAGGCCTTGGCCGACGCGTGGTATCGCCAAGAACCGGAACAAGTGGCCGAGTGGATGGATCATGCCGGGCGGGTGATGGTCCCCGAATTGACGCCCGTACTGTTGAGAGAGGCACGCGACCAGTTGGCGAACAAAGACCACTTTTGGGATTCGCCGATCGTGCCGCCGTCGGAGGAACGCCGGCCAGCGGACGAACAATACAACGAATACACGTCGCGACTGGCGATCAAGTTGGGCGAGATCTTCAACGTGTCGCCGCGGCGGCTGGATCATGCCATCAAGGGGACGTTGGGCCCGGTGTCGATGGACGTGCTGAAATTGCTGGGCGTCGGACCGGCAGGTATTGATCGCGACAACGAAGCGGCGGATGCGTGGGTGATCGGTCGGCTGTTTCGTCGTGGCGGGCAAATGGGCAACCGTCCCAAGAGCGTGAGCCAGTTGTACGAAGCGGCGGCGGCCGCTAAAGAACGTCAGTACAGTCAAAAGCAACCCGAGACGGATGCGGAGAAACAACGGCGGCGATTGCTGGAGGATGCGACGCGGGCGGTATCGTCGCTAAGTTTGATTCGTCGAATGACCGAGAAGCTCGAGCAGCGGCAGGCGTTGACCAGGGAGATGGCCGAGATTGCCCGCGCAGCGTTGAAGGCGACCGAGCCGACGGCCGACGACCGGGCCGCGATGGACACCCGCGCCGACGTCGCCGAGGTGCGACGGATGTTGTCCCAGGACAACCAGACGGGCGAGGTTGAGCTGAAGCGGCAGACGTTGATTCGGATGGAAGCGATCACGCGGCCGCGGCCGCTGAGCGTGTCGGGCGAGCAACGAAAGGCGGGCGTGACGCTGGCCGATAAGGTTCGAGCGTGGCGACAAGAGATCGACCAGGCCAAGGCGTGGCTGGCTGAACTGGACGTGTCGCCCGAAGACGCGTATAGCCAGTATCTGGTATCGCTGCGTAAGATGAAGAGCGCAAAGGCACGCACGGCCCGGTTGCTGCGGGCCCGGCGCGAGTTGTTTCAGAAGGAGGCAGGGTAATCGTCAACATTCCTTACGTTGTGTCTCGACTGTCGTACAAGGACTGGCGGTTTTACCTTGGCCGGATGGACCAAGGCTATTTCCTGCAGGTCCAATTCCTTGCTGCCGACACCACCAACGGGGAAGGTGAGGATTGGCAACACGGGAGAAAGTGGTACCTATCGCCGCACATGACGGAGAGCGAAGTCGTGCAGACGGCGCTGAAGGCCGTTCTGACGGCGGAGGAACACGAAGCCCGCGAGCTGTTTCGGTACTGCGGTTCGCAAGTGTTTGATCCACATTTTGACGTCCGCGTTCTGCGAGCGATGGCGGACACTCAAAAACGCGACAAGCGGGAGGCAGGCTGATGGGTGAGTATCTGTTTGTTGGCGGGCCATGCGACGGCCAACGACGCGGCATCGAAGGCGATCGCGCCTACATTGATGTCGAAATCCCTGAACAGCCGGGCTTGTGGATGCCGATCGAAGGTTCGCTTTACAACGTCGCGACCGAGTACGCGACGGCCAGTTACGTTGCTTGTAATTTGTGTGGTTGCCGGCTTTTCGTGTACGAACCGCTGATGATGGAATCGGGATGGTATCAAAAGGTGACCTCGATGCTCATCGGTGGCTACGTCGGCGAGCATCATCCGGCCACCGAGAAGCACGGCGAATCGGTCCCTCTGCCGGAGGAATTGCGCGAGCCGGAGAAACCGTTGCCAAGGATGACGCCCGATAAGATGGACAGTGTTGCGAGTGTCATGCGTCAATCGATCTTGCGGCAGAATGAACGTCGCGACTATTTGGCCTCTGATGCCAAAGAAGACAAACGGACTGAAGTCCGTTCTACGACGACGGAGAAGGATGGCGTTTGCACGTGCGAGACGCAGACGCTGATGCTGAGCGGGTGCCAATGCGGAGGGGCGTGAAGAAAGGGGCGACGTGAGTCAATTGCTGAAAGCCCTGCGGCAACTCGATCGCGAGGCGCCGAACAATCACGTGGACCACGAGCCGTCTTTGAAAAAAGTACAAACTCGGTCGTGGCCGGACGTTCGACGGCAGATCGCCGAGGGGAAAGCCGTGGTTGTCTCCCGCGAAACGCTGCGGGAAATCATCTTCTACCTGGCCAAACGCCAACAGTAGCCGAGGCTTGGCGTCCCTGCCCCGCCCCGGCAGTCGGCCGTCCGATACGTTGATTCTGACCGCTTTTCCCTTCCCGTGTCCACACAAATCGGGTACCGGCGGGTCTGAGGACCGGCTGGGAACCGGCAAATCGGCACCCTAATTGCCCTGAATCACTGGATTTAGGGCATTTTCCACCCCCGGAGTCGAACGTGATGCGGGACGACTTAGCCTTCGCTGTGATTCGAAGGGATGGCACCAGGGGGCAGGGTGTGAGCCGATCGACCGTTCGACGTCCGACGCTGTTGGCCTTTGCGCTGGAAATTGCCAGCTCGAAGGCCGAGGCCGCGGAGCTGCTGGGGGTGTCCCTGAGCACGCTGAAGCGGATTCTATCGCTGCACGGCGATACAGTGGACGTCGAGAGGGGCAACGGTCGCAGGCTCACAGCGTTCGAACAGGGGCGGTTGTACGGACTGCTGGAGAGCGGGGCATTGAGTCGCCGAGCGATTGCCAACCGGATGGCCATCGCCAAGAGCACCGTTTCGCGCGGTGCCAAAATGGCGTTCGGCGACGAAGAGGATGAATCGACGCTCGACGACTCGCTCCCGCGAACCGTGGCTAAGTACCGCTGCGCCAGTTGCGGCAACCTGGTGGTGTTCGATCCTTGTTTGATTTGCCGCTCGCAGGCGGCGTGACTTTCACTTAGGGGGCAGGTTTCGATGGCAAAACACAAACAGCGGCAGAAGTCACTACCGGTCATGTCGCCGGAAGTAGCGAAGGCGTTCGACGAGTACGTGCAATGCAGCGAAAAGATCAAAGCGGCCAACAAGTTTGACGGCCGAAAACGCAAGGCCAAGAAGGTCGTCACCGAGGCGATGGACGCGGCCGGAGCCGATCGCGTGTCGTTGCCGGACGGACGGATCGTTCAGCGGGAAGAAAAGAAGCGGCAGAGGCCCGCGAAACCCGCCCACGAACAGTCGTGGCACGAAATATTCGAGGCCACGGAGTAGAAAAACCCCAGGCGGCGGGGGCCGTGCCGCCTGAGGCCCGCAACGAGGTTCGCTGAACAGGACGATCAGCAAACGCAATGTAGCACCCGGTTCGGCGTTGCGGCAATCGCACTGGTGGCGTCAAATGCGCGGGTGAGGCAGATTTTTTAAGGCCGGAATTTCCGCCAGACAGCGAATGCGCCAAAAAACGGGGTAGGCCATCGGTGAGAAAACTGCTGCGCCGCCGGCCATCACGCGGCAGTCGGACTTCGGAACCGAGGGTTGTAGGTTCGAATCCTACCGGGCGTACTAGATGTTGTGTTCGGCCGACCAGGGCGATCACAACCGGTGGTATGGCGCATCGGTTTGGTAAACCGATGCGCGAACCCGAATCGGTCAATGGCGGATGGCTTCTAAAGGCAAAGCCCGGTTGAAGCTGTATTTCACCAAATCATCCGCCTGCGAAGCGCCCTTGGGGAAACCTAAGGGCGTTTTTTTGTGCGCTATGGCAATTGGCGGCGCCGCTCGGGGCAAGAATCTGCTTGACAGATCGATCGCGATTCTTAAATTGGTCGCCCGGTGAGATACAGTTGTGAGCGACGATGGTCGTTGCTCGGATGTTTTTTGACATTTTTCAACCGTGGCGAATCTGCCTTCCAATCGGCTTCACCTCGTGAGGCACGGTGAGTCGGCTCTTTCGCTCACACGACGTTAGCACAGTTCCGACGTTCTGGACTTTAGGTTATGTCAACCGCGTCTCACCAGCGCGGGAAATCGCCACGGTCCCTGACGTCCGGTCCCGTGCTTCACGAGTTTGTTTCCATTTGATTCTGCCCCGAAAGGGCCTGCGCTACCGGTTTGGCTTGACGGTGGTGCGGGGCCTGACGGGGTGGGGAAAGTGAGGGAGCGATGGGAGAGCACAGGGAGTTGACGCTTGATGAGTTTGTTGCCGAGCTGAAGGCGCAGGACGTTCCGAAAGAGCATTTGGCGTTTCGATGCCCGATGTGCGAGACGATCCAGAGTGCCGCTGATTTGATTGAAGAGGGAGCCGGCGAGACGTTTGACGACGTCGAGAAGTATCTCGGCTTTTCGTGCGTCGGTCGCTGGCGAGGGTCGGGCGAACCGCCAGGTGACGACCGCGGTTGCAACTGGACGCTGGGCGGGTTGTTGCAATTACAGAAGTTGACCGTGATCGACGAAGAGGGCAAGCGGCACCCGCGATTCGAGCCGTGTTCAAAGGACGAAGCCCAACAGCACATGAACGCCGGCGTCGGCGCGGGAGGGTGAGATGTGTCCGGCGTGTAAACGATACCGTTCCTTGCTGGTGGAGGTTCGGACCAAGTTGAACTTGTTCGCGGATCAATCTGAACGCGGTGGCTGGAGCACGCATCAGGTTCGGCCGCAACGCGAATTAGCCGCCCAGATACAGCGAGAATTAGACCGTGTTCCGGCGATGGAGCACGGGGAAAACTGTGGCTGTGAACGGACTGAAGTCCGTTCTACGACGACGGAGTGAGTGATGGCGAAACACGGTTGGGATGAGGATGCGGCGCGATCGGTCGTTAGGGAAGCGAAGGCCAAAGAGGAGATGCTTGCCGCGCAGCAGGGAGTGATGAACGTTCTGATTTGGTCGTATGAACACAACGCGTGGTGGGCACCGGGCGAGCGTGGTTACCGCGATTCGGTGGCCGCGGCCGGTCGGTACACACCTGAACGGGCAGGGCAGATTTGCGCGGGCGCCTTTCCCGATGAAATCATGGTGCCCGAGAAGTGGGCGATCAAGCACGGTCGGCCGAGTCATCATCCGTATCACAGACGCGTTGAGAGGGAGTGATGACACCGAAGCAAGCCGAGCAGTTTAACCGGATGCGTGATGCGTTGATTCTCATTGCGAAAGGGTACCAGACGCCAGACGAGTTGCGTCGGAATGCAGAACGCGACTATGGGCTCGATTTCGGAGGATCGATGGAAATGGCCTACGAGAACATGCAGGCCACGGCCCGTGCAGCCGTTCATGGCGTCCGCGCCGTCAAGGACAAGGATGAACGGACTGAAGTCCGTTCTACGACGGGGGAGTGAGTGATGAAGGCGGTGTTTTTGGATTGGCTGTTGTTGGTTGCCTCGATGGCGGCGTTGCTACTGGCCGTGACACGGTTGTTGGAGGTTCTTTCACGATGAAGGTTCATCGGATGTCGCGGCGGACAAGGAAGCAACGGCGCGAGGCGAAGCGGTGGGGGAATGTGGCGGGGATTTTGAGAACCACCTGGCGGGCGTTGCAAAAAAACCACACTCGAAACAAGTAGATGAACGCACCCAAGGGACAAATTCGAGCTAGTGTTAAGAAGGCGGGCGGCGCGGTCTGCGCCGTATTTTGGGGTAAGCCGTTCGGCTCTTTCTTCCGACTCCATGCCCACGGAGGGCGAACGCCGCGAGCAGCGACACGGACTGCATACGGAGATTGCTGCACGCTGGGAGACGAACTCCATGTACCTCACCGAGTTGTTCGAGGACTACTGCAGCGTCAACCTGGCCCTGAAACGCGAATCGTCCAAAGACGAACACCGCACGGTGATCCGGGCCTTCGGCCGCTATTTGGAACGGCCCGCCAAGGTGACCGATCTGACTCGACGCACCGTCATGTCGTTCCTGACCCAGTTGACGCTGGCCGAGCCGACCGTGAACAAGTACGCCTCCAGCCTGCGGGCGCTGTGGGCGTTTGCGTTGGAAGAGGAATTGATCGACGAACGGCTGCCCCGCAAAAGCCGCATGGTCACTCGGCCCGATACGCCGTTGCCGGAGTGCTATTCGCTGGACCAGATGGAGTTGATCCTGCGGGCGTGTCAGAAGGTCAGCGGGTTTGTGATCGGGTGTACCGACGGCTTGGACAACGTGGTCGTCGGCGAGGGCCATCAATTGCCGCTGTTCGATCGGGCATGGCACGTACATTGGTCGGACTGGTGGACGTCGCTGGTGTTGGTGACGTTCGATACGGGCTGGCGGATTCGCGACGTGTTGACGCGCGAGTCCGCCGACTTGCAAGACGGCGTGTTGCGTTGTGTCACTCAGAAGGATCGCGAGGGGAGTGCGATCCGGCTGCACGAAGAGACGATGCGAGTGTTGGAGGCCACGCATATCGAACGGCGCAAGCGACTTTTCCCGACGCCCTACAAAGTGACTCGCGGGAATCACTGGTTTACGCCACGGTTTCGCAAGATTCTGCAGGCGGCGGACTCGATGGGAGCGGAGTTAACGCCGGTGGTCCGCGTGCCACACACGGTGGCCGACAACGACAAGCCGTTTCATCGGATTCGCAAGACGCGGGGCACGTACACGGCCGCGGTGCAGGGCGACGAGAACGCGGCGCGGCTGCTGGGACACAGCAGCGTGTCGATCTTCCAGACTCATTACCTGGATCGAACGAAGATCGGGACGCCGACGACCGAGGGCGTTCCGCGTCCGGCACTGCCGCCGAGGCTGCGGGCGATTTGAAACGGACTGAAGTCCGTTCTACGACGTCGCGGCGGTTGTACGATCCGGACAAGCTGTCGAAGTGGATCGCCGTATTCTTTCTGTCGCGGTCGATGGGCGTGACGGCTTCGGAGCTGCTGGGCGTGGAGAACTGCGCGGATCAATGCGGGTTGCGACGCGAGCGGTGGGAGCGGATCAAGTGCAGTGAAGGCGTTTACTTTCGGTGTGCGCGTTGCCGCCGGTTCATTGGATGGGAGCGATCATGCTGAAGATCGATTGGATGCGGCTCTATGACCTGCTGGACGTGCTGGAAATCGAACGTGAGTGCTTTGGCGCCGCGGCGTGGACGCATGGGGATTTTCTCCACTATCTGCAGGAGAGGAACGCCATCGGCATGACGGCTTCCGAGGATGGCAAATTCGTCGGCTTCATGTGCTACTCGCTGTATCCCGGCAAGATTGACTTGGGCAACCTGGCGGTCGCTGTTTCGCATCAACGAAGGGGCGTGGGACGGGCGCTGATCGAAAAGCTGAAGTCGAAGGTATCCAAGCGACGCGGGCTGATTCATTGCTTCGTCGGCGATAGGAACTTGGCGGCGCATTTGTTCTTTCAGTCGCTGGGCTTTCGCGCGGTGGCCGTGCATCGGCGGTACTACAACAACGACCAAGACAGTTACGAGTTTTGTTTTTCGCGTGTTTCACAAGGAGGTTGCGATGTTGACGTTGAGTCGGAGGAAAGGCGAGCGAATCGTGATTGAGGGCGGGATTGAAATCGAGGTTTTGAAAACGGGCAGCGGCCGCGTTCGGCTGGGCGTTCACGCGCCGCGCGAGGTGAGGGTGCGGCGCGGCGAGCTGGTCAAGCGGGAGCAGCGGGAAAGCCAAACGGCCGCAGTCGAGGAAAAGGTGGCGTGATGTTGCAGATGGAGCTGACGACGACGGTCGATTTGGAACTAGGCCACTATGTCAAAATTATCGCCGAACATTGGAACGTGCCGCGCGAGCAGGCGTTGCGTGTGCTGATCAAGGTGGGCGTGGACGTGGCCACGACGCAGGCGGTCTGCCGTCGTTGTGGTTGCACGTATAGCACGCCGTGCGACGTGGGCGGCGGGGAAACGTGTCATTGGGTCCGTGATGACTTGTGTTCAGCGTGTTCGCCGGTGATCGAGCACGACACGGTTTCGAGTCCCTAGCAGGGGAGGATCGACAGATGGGTATGACGGTCGAAAAGTCGGACGCGGCGCGGGTCGAAGCGTGGAACGATCGTTATTCGATCGGTCAAGCGGTGATGTACTGGCCGGGGAAGAAAGGCCCCGAAGAAACGGCGATCTACTCGAAGACTCGTTCGGTGGCCGGGCTGACCAGGTCGGGCATGGCCGTGATTTGGGTCGAGGGACGCGGTGGTTGCATCGCCTTGTCGCACGTCGAGGCGGTTGGTTCGTTGACGGACAAGTTTCCCGTGGTGGGCGGGTTCGATTCGCCCGGCAGCGGGTTGGCCTCGTAGTAGGCCCGGAGCAAGCCGAGCAGAAATTGGTTAGCCGATTTTTGCTCGCGATACGCCAGGCGGTGGACTGCTTGGCGTTCGGTGGGCGTGAGCCGCAACGTGATGATCGCGTGGCGGCGTGGCGGTTTGGGAGCGTCGAAGGATTCAAACATGACTTACTCGCAACGGGGCCTGGCTACCGAACGGAATGCCTGCCTTTGGATAGGGGCGACAACGGACAACGCCCGGTCGGGCTCGTTGCGATTATTTGAAACACGGGCAACCCGGTCAATGTCCAGGTCCCTGCGAAGGAACGATCGCAAGTCGCAACTCGTGGTTGCGAAGCCGGGTTGTCCGTACCAAACACGCCGACGGCGTGCAGTTGGTACTTCGCGTAACGGCGGTCGGCGTTTTCGTGACGACTGGAACATGAGGCGAATCGGTGAGGCAGTCGGGTTGAGTGAGTCTCGAATCTCGCAGCTAGTTTCGAGTGGCATCGAGTTTCTGAAGTGGAGGTACAGCGATGGCGAGCAACCCAAAGCCGCGGCCGTGGGAGCGTGATGCGACGTACTACGCGCCGAGCTATTACGAGCGGCAATGGAACGTGGTGCGAAAGTGGGTGATGACGCACGTGAGTTTGATCCGCCAGATGGGGCTGCTGAAGGCGCAATACGTCGCACGGCTGCCGCCGTCGAGACTGACGCTGGAATTGGAGAATGAGGGCTGGTCGCCGCTGTGCGGCCTGCGGCCGACCAAGGAACAGATCGGCGAATTGATGAGGTCGCACGCTAGTTCGGAGTAATGCCCCGGTTCACGGGGCACGAAAGGAAAGCTATGAGTTCAGAGAAAACGACAAAGAGTGCTCCCGTGCAACCGATTGGGATGTGGTTTTTCGGTTTGGCGTGGTTGACGTTTCACGGCTTTTTAGTTTGGGCATCGTGGCAAGGATACAGTGCCGCAACGGTCGCGTTTGTCGCGATGGCGGCCTGTGCGCTTCTGGGGACGCTAACAATGCTGAATGACGGGAAAGACCACAATCGATCGACATTGCCAGCCGTGGTGGCATTTCCGTGTGATCTCGTGATCGCCGGACTGTGCGTGCTAAGCGGCGGTTGGATGGCAGCGGGCGGAATCATGTTCGCATTGGCATCAGTCATCGAGTTGTACGTGTTTCGGGATTTGACCACATAACGACCAAGGTAACGTGGCCGCCGCCAAACAGGCCACCACTAAGCCGGACGTGATCGGCGGCTCACGTTCACCGAAGGGTTATGCAATTATGGCAGCGACAGTTGAAGTTAAATGCAAGAAGTGCGGCAAGACGTTCACCGCTCGCGTTGCTGATCGAAAGCGAGGCTGGGGTAAGTTTTGCTCGAAGAGTTGCAAGGCGTCAAAACAAGAATCTCGCACTGGTCAGTATGCCAAGATGAAGCACAACTATCGTGGCAGCGGTGTGTCGAGGGAAACATTTCTCGAATATCAAGCCGAGTACGGCGGAACTCCTGTGTTTGACCGGCGCGGGGAGTATGTGGGCCTGATGCCGGAGCCATTCGATAACCTTCAACATCAGGATCACGACAGGTGATTGCATAACGACTGAGTTCACCGGGCCGGCCACGGAGAAAAGACGATGAGTGACAAAGCAGCGACAAGCGAAGAACCCGCGTTGAATCGCCAAGGCGATAGCGGCTCCGGTGCAACGATTTGTTCATCGGAATTTCCGCGAGTGTATTTGAATCACAGCAACGCCCATCGACTCGCAGAGAAGCATCCGAACCGGATCGGAATCATTATGAGTCCCGACCGGACGCGACCCACTAGAGGTTTGCCGTTCGTGATCGACAACGGGGCGTTTTCGGCATGGAGCAATGGGCGAAAGTGGGATGGGACAAAGTTCGTGTGCCTCGTTGACGATCTGGCCAAAGGCGACGACAAGCCGGAATGGATCGTCGTGCCTGACGTTGTGGGCGATGCTATGGCGACGTTCAAGAAGTGGGGCGAATGGCATGGAGTGTTGAGAAACGCTGGGTTCACGTTGGCGCTTGCGGTGCAAGACGGCATGACGCCAGTCGCCGTGCGGGAATACACCGAGCCGGACGTGATTTTCGTCGGCGGCACGAAAGAATGGAAACGCAAGACGCTTTGGAATTGGTGCCGCGAGTTTCCCCGTGTGCATTGTGGCCGTGTCAATTACGAGCGGTGGTTGTGGGACGCACAGAGAGCCGGCTGCGAATCGACGGACGGGACCGGATGGTTCCGTGGCGACAGTTCCCAGTTGCGAGGAATGTTGCGATACCTGAAACGATCCGACGCGGGGATGGATGCCGCACAGTTGGAGTTGGAGTTTGCGAGAACATTTGGCGGATACGTACCGGACGAACCGTTTGTCCGATGAACTTCAAGAATTAACCCGCGAGTGACCAGCGGTGACCAGGAGTGATCACCGGTGACCAGTAGTGACCAGGGAGGGAAGCGTGAAGCAGCGCGAGATTGATTGGCAATCGGCCCAGGCGTTGGCACATCTGCGCCGCTGCGGCGTGCCCGAATTGGCGGCGCAACTGGCGGTGCTGATCTGTCAACGTGGCGAGAAGCGAGAAATCGAAGGCGAATTGCGAATGGAGCTGACCGCGAGCAAACGCCAATTGGCCAATGACTTGCGCTGTTCGCCCAATGGGATTACCAAGGCGGCAGACTGCCGTGCACTGCGCGGCTGCTTGAAGCGTTTAGTTTTGTCCGGCAGGACGACTTTTGTGTTGAGTCTGGATCGGTTGTCAGAGCTGGAGCCGGCAACCTCGCGACTCGACCAGGCACTGTTTCAGGACGGGTGGTCACCGGTGGTCACCGGTGGTCACTCGTCCCCTACAGTGTCTTTTAACAAGAATAACTCTCTGCAGTGTCCGTGTACCAGTGGAGAGTCTGATTCCGTGTCTGTAGCGGCGGAGGTGACCAGCGGTGACCACCCTCGCCCGTATTTCGCGATGCCCGAGGGCGGCGGATTGACCGACGCCGAAGTTCGCCAGGCGATCGACGACCCCGAGCTGACGCTGATTCGCGACGTGTTCGAAGCGACCTGCCGTTGGGATCGTTGCCGCCGATTTACGGACCGTACCGACTGGGACCAGGCCAGCCGGTTCTTGTCGATCTGGCATCACGCTGCGACGTCGCCAGGCGACTACAACGCGGCCGCTTTGCTCGTCAGCCGTGTCCGCAACGGCGACTGCCGGCGGCTGTCCGACGATTCGAAAGCCTGGGCCAAGGCCAAGCTACGCGCCACTGCCGCGGCGCAAACGTGAGCGAGCAAACCACCCCCGGCTGAGGCGCAGCCGAAGACGGGGGTGCAATTCAAACAAAGAAACCAAACCCCAACCCAACCAGGAGGCCAACCATGACCACGACCGTGAGGGCCAAGCGGCCCAAGGCTCCCCCGCAGAAAAAGGCGACGCCGCGGAATACCAAGTCGGCCAAGCGGGCGACTAGGTTGATCGACGCTGCGAAGTCGCCGGCAGTCGGCAAGTTGTCCCAGGACAACCAGCCCGACGTGTCGCACTTCAATCGCGACGTGCTGACGTTTCGCAAGTCGAAGAATACGATTGCGGCCAGGCGGAAAGAAATTGATTGGCCGATCGACAAGCTGAACGTCCACCCGCTGAACCGCGATCGCGACCAGGAGCACGTGCAACGCCTAACCGAGTTGATCGGCCAAGACGGCCAGCGGGATGCCATCGAGTGCCGCGTTTGCCCTTCGCATTGGGCTGAACGGCAGGACGTGTTTTGCATTCCGGAGGGACACCTACAGATTTTGCGCGGGGCGCATCGTTGGGCGGCGTGCCAAGCGATTGGCAACGACATGGTTCGCGTCGTGATCTTCGCCGACGTGGACGACGTCGAGGCCCTGAACATCCTCGCCCGGTCCGACGATCAAAAGGACTGGACGTTGCTGGACAAAGCCAGGCTGGCGCACGCGATGCTCGACGACGGCATGACGCAGACCGACGTCGCCGCCCAATTCGGCGTCGACAAAGGAACGGTCAGCCATTGGGTCGCGCTCGGCAAACTGCCGAAGTATTGGCAGGAGGTCACGACCAAAGGCATTAAATTCAAAAAGGGTTGGCACAAGAATGCCGAGGACGCCACGTTCGTGATGCCCACGAGTTGGCTGCGACCGCTGGAACCGTTCGCTGATTGCGAGCCCGCGTTACGGATCGTCTTTGATCAAATGGTCGAATTGTTCGACGAAGGCGAGTATCGCGAATTGGAAACCAAGCAGGATTTTGCCGATCACGTGAAGTGGTGTTTGCGCGAGGGCCTGCGTCCGGTCGATGCGAAAGACAAGCCGTGGTCGCGTTGGATTGGCGGCGGGCAAAAGAAGTGGGGCCGATTGTTCCCGCTGGACGACGACGTCGAAAAGAAACTCGGTATCGTGGAGGTCAAGATCGAGGGCAAGACGGTTCGCCGGGCGACCAATGTCACTCTGTGGAACGAGCTACAAAAGCCCTACGACGAAAAGTTCAGGGCGGGCAAGATCGACTCGGCGGGACGCGCGATCAAGGCCGACACGACGAAGAAGGGGCCACCCAAGGATGCCAACGGCAAACCGAAAAAGGAAACGGCCGCACAAAAGAAAGCTCGTGAGAAACGCGAGGCGGAGGCCGACCGCGAGCGGCGCGAGAATGCCGACCGAGTACTCGAGCAGCGGTTGGCCAAGTGGCGACAGCGCGTGCTGCGACAGCAGATCGCCAAACGGTTGAAGCCCGGCGACTGGCTGGCCGGCCTGTTGTTCCCGATCGTCACCAACCTGTTTCAGAACGATTACCGAAGCTGGTCCAAGAACGTAACGGTTTACGCCGCCGGCAACGTCAAAGGATTTGACGGCTGGGACTCGATGACCTGGCTGCGGTATTTGCTCAAGGGCGTGAACGTGGACGACGATCCCGTGACCGACGTCGAGCAGTTGCAATGTCGCAGCGTGCAATTGCTCTTGTGGCCCGTGGCCGACAAGGAGTTGGAGGGATTGATCGATACCGACGTCCCGCCGATGGCATCGGATTTGTGCGAGATTGAAGCGGGCGTCGTCGAGTGGGCGGCTTGGCACGCCGAGACGGGCGACATTCTGGGCCAGTATTGGGTTGCCTCGCAAAAGAAGGGCAGCCACGAGCACAAGCTGCTCGAACAAGCCTTGGACTCGCACACCAATGACCAGTTGTCCGATGCGGCGGGCAAACTGCTGGGCAAGCGAATCCACAACGCGGCCTGGCGAAACGCGAAGCGGAAAGGCGATCGCATTGAGACGTTGCTACGGTTGCACGTCGAATCACGTTTGGCCAAACCGTCGAGCTGGTTGCGAGCGGTGAAGAAGGCGAAGTAAACGAAAGGAAACCATGCCTGGACCAGTGTCAGATTCATACGATCCGGAGTGGGGCACCGGTGCGACCGCCGCGGACATCGCGGATGCGATCGACACGATGTACGATCGTGTTAGCGGCGTCTTGGGCCATCGTGAGCCGAAGGACATTCGCACGTTGGTATACGAAGATGCGGTGTTGACGGAGCCGTTGCCGGCAACCTTGACTGAATGGGAGTGGCGGATCATTCGGTTTTGCTTGGAAAGGGCTGGTGAGTCGTTGTGACAATTGACCGTGGGAGATTCAAAAATGGTGAAGCAATCAACAAAGGGACGGCGGGCGGTTCTGTACGCGCGGATGAGCCCGCGCGGGGACGCCGATACGTCGCCGTCGATCCAGAATCAAGTCGTCGACCATTGCCTGCCGTGCTGCAAACAAAATGGGTTTCAGCTCGACCAGTGGCCGGACGAACGGACGCTGCGGCACGCTCCGGCCGACGTCGCCCTGGATCACCTGGCCATCACGCCCGGCATCGAGTTTGACCATGATGTGAGCGGGGCGAAGTCGGATCGGCCTGGCTTGTGGCGCGCGATCGACTCGCTTAGGCGTGGCGACGTGCTGGTGACGTGGAAGATGAGCCGGTTGGCTCGCGACGTGTTCCTGGAAGAGTTCATCATCCGCGAAGTGCGGAAGATCGGCGCGACAATCGTGTGCGCTCAAGGCCCGACGACCAACGATGATGACCCGGTCGACACCTGCATCCGCCAAGTGTTTGCGGCGTTCAACCAAATGGAGCGAAAGCTCACAGCGATCCGCACGTCGGCGAAGATGCAGCAGTACCAGAACGAGGACGGTCGCGCGATGTCGGCGATTCCTCCGTACGGTCAGCGGCTAGGGCGAGTTCATACCGTCGTCGATCGCAAAGGCGAGACACGCCAGCAGCAGTTGCTTGAGCCCGATCGCTTCGAGCAGCTCGTAATTCAGCGGATCGTCGCCGAGTGGGATTGGCAAGTCAATCATCGCGGCCGCGGCAGCCTGCGCGGCATCTGCCGAATCATGGAGTTGAGCGAGATCGAGTATCGCGGCCGTCGCCGCTGGCACCACAACGCCGTGCGATCGATCCTCGAACGTGCCGGCCGGCTGGACCGGTTGCCCAAAAAGGACAAGACAATGGGGGTGCTGGCGCGGTGACGCTAGTCAGTGTGCGTGCTCGCCATTCCACTCCACGGCTTTGCCGGCCGCGGCTTCGAGAGTCGCTTGTCCGCAACCGGAGTGTGTGCCCTCGCGCTGCGGCAGTGCGTCGACTCGGTGCCACTGGCCGCAATTCTCCAGGCCGTATTTCTGCCGCTCGCGCTTGGTCAGTTTGCGCCAGCCTGCATCACGGCTGGCGCGGTACAAAGCACGCGTATGTAATTTCTGGCTTGCTCATTTTCGTTTTTTTCCTCCGCGCTGCTTGAGGCGCACTCGCACCAATTGAGGCGCGTCGCCTTCGGATCGCTTGATGCGCGACACGTACAGTTCCAACCGCTCCATCTTGCCGCGTATCGGAGTTTTGCCCTGCCAAATCTCCGTGCCGGAATTGGTTGTACGCTTGTATTCTGCGTCGCGGCAAATCATGTCCAGCCGTTTCGCCGGCCCATCAAACAGGTGTCCGTCATTTGCGATTGGCATTCCGCAAATTATCTGAAACTCGCGCACCGCCGCGGCGGTTATGTACCAGTGCTCAATCATCAGCTACGTCCTGAGGCAAGAGCCGGCCCCAGGCCGTCAGGTGACGGGCTGAGGCGGTGGCTATCCTACGGATTTCGCGGCCGACGCCGCTCACCTTGTTGCGCGAAAGTCTCAGTCCAACGCGCAACCACAAACCAACGAGTGCATCGCTCACTCTCGCGGTGTACCGACCTGGTAGTGGCCGTGCATGGTGCCCATGTCGGAGTACCAAACAAGCCCTAGCGCTCTCTCGACTGCTGCCACGACTTTCCGTCGACCGATCTTGCGGTCGGCGTTTATCTGCTGGCCATCGGCCAGCGTGGCGACCGGTCGAGAATCGAAGCTGTCAGCGCCATCAAACAGTACTCCGTAGTTGCGCTCCAGCGACTCGATCCGCTGCTGTGTGCGCTTCTGACCTTTTCCCGCATACGTGCCGGTTTGTTGCATTCGCGCCATTTGTCTGCCTTCTTATTGATGATTGATGATTGATGATTGAAAACCGCACCGTGCCCGCGCCAACGAGCAGCACGGACACGGGCGCCAAAAGGGTCTCGATCAATTGCCCGTGGCCGCTGCCAGTAGTACCAACGCCTCTGGAGACGCGTCTTCGTCGGTGGCGAATTTGCTCTCGCATCGCGTCAGCCCCATGCGCATTGGGAGTCGGTCGCCGCCGAACGCCTCGTCGTCGTCCCCCATTGCCTCTTGGGCGTAGTACGCGTGAAAAAATACAACAGACCCGTCTGCGTGCATTTCGACCCCTATTTTCTGCCACGGCTTGCCATCTCTCTTTTGGGTGTTCGACTTGCAGGTGCCGGCCCGCAAGCCGTTTTTCTTCGCCAGTGCGAGGTATTCTTGCGTCATGCTTTTCGTTTCGATCGCCATCGTTTTCACCTTTCGATTTGCGGTTGCCGGCTTTCCCTTTGACTGCTTGTATTATTACGATTCATCGCAAAAAGACAAGGGGTAGATTGACTTATTTTTGCGATTTTCTAAAATAATTTAATGAGCAAAAATCAACTGCAAAAATACGTATCCAAAATCGGCGCGGCAGAAATCGCGGGGGTGAAAGAGGGCACAATACGTGCCGCCATCGCCCGTGGCGAGCTGCGCACGCATACGAGCGGCTGTGGTCGCGTCCAGCTACTGCTGGCCGCGGACGTAAGAGCATGGGCCGGAGTCGATCGCAAACGCGGGCCAAAACCGGCTACGTGCTGATCGCGACCGCGACCGCGACCGTGACAGCGACCAGGCGACCTAGCTTGGGTTGGGATGGTTCGTGCGTGCACGCGCGCGAGGCGTTTGGTTGATCTTCTGGTTGATCTTCGCCGGCTGGCGGTGGCCAGGCGGGCGATTGGTCGCATGGGTTTCCCATGCGACCAGCGAATTGGGCGGAAATGTGAGCTGCTGGGGCGACATGGCCGGCGGCGAAACTCGCGGACCAGGCTGGCGAGCGAAGGGCGCGATGGGACCCGCGAGGGCGACGGGGAATTTTGACCACGCCCCCCCCGCCAAATCGGGCGGGACTCTCTACTTAGGTCGCCTGTGCAGAGTGGACGAATTTCCCGTTGAGTCGAACGGACTAGTCCACCGGCGAAGATTTTGGCCATGACGGCCACCATCACCCAAGACCGAAAGTACGGCGACGGGCTGTACCTGTTTCGTGATCGCCAGTCGGGCGAGCTGCACGAAATTGAGCTGACGTTCGGCGAGTTGATGGACTTGGGCTGCCTGCAAATCATCGAACGCGACGGGCGTGAGCTGAAGCGTGACCAGGCCGAAGAGGATCGATGCAATGGCGTGACCAAGGCACCGCGGGTTGTGACTCGCAGCGAGTCGGGTTGGCCGAAAGCCTGTTTCGCTTTGGGTTGTGGAGCGAACGAAGTGCCCGAGCACCGGGCTCACCTCGAGAGGCACGGCATCAGCGCGGACTTCACGGCCAACGGCGACATTGTCTTGAACGACCGGGGCCACCGACGCCGCGTGTTACAAGCCTACGGCATGGTCGACAAGGACGGCGGGTACGGCGACACGTACAACCGCGCGACGGAATAACGCTTGGGGGAGCGTAGGGGCACATGAGTACTTCGACCAATGCAGCATTGAGCGACGACCAACTGGCCGTTGACGATTACGACGACGGCTTGGGACTGGAACCAGAGGACGTTGGCGGCGATGACACTTCCGCTGCCGACGCTGATGAATTCGCTGGCAACGGCGATACGGATGGCGACGACGGTCGCAGCCAGGGTGCGGATGCCAATTCCCGCAGCCCAGACGGTGGAGACGGCAATCCACCAGCATCGCCCGAACGCACGTTCATCGTGCAACAGGCGATCGCAGCCGGTATCCCCGCTGCCGACGCGCAGCAGGCCGATACCGATTCGTTGATTTTCGCGCTGCGAATGCGTGGGAATCAGGGGCAGCAACAGGGCCAAGCCCAACAAGGCCAGCAGGGACAACAGCCGGAGCATGAGCAGCCGGAAGAGTTCAAGCTGGACATCAACGAAGATGACTTTGAGCCGGAAGCGGTCGCGATCTTCAACAAGCTGACGGAGCAGATCAACAAGCTGCAAGCCAATCAGCAGGAGATGAACGGCCAATTCCAGCAACGAGACGCCGTCGAGTTTACTCAGCAGATGGATTCGTTTTTCGATTCCATCGCAGAGGATCACGGCGAGATCTTCGGCAAAGGGCACGTCGGCCAGCTCCAAGCAAACTCGCCGGAGCTGGCGCAGCGTAACGCGTTGATCGGCCAAATGCAGGTCATCCAAGAGGGACGCCAAACGATGGGCCAACCACCGCTGCCCATTCGGGATGCCGCGCAGCAAGCGTTGCACGCGGTACTTGGCAACCAAATTAGCAACCAGGCTCAGACAGCAGCACGCAAGCAGGTGACCAACCAGCTACGCGACGAACAGGGCAAGTTTACGTCGCGGCCGAAGACTCGCAAGGCTGCGCCCACCGAAGAAGGCGCAACCAAAAACGCGGTCAACGCCGTGACTCAGATTTTGCGAAGGGCGGGCGTAGCCAGCTAACGAATCTGCTGATTGACCGTCACGTGAAAGGGGCAGCACGTGTCACTTACAGCCGCCGACATTGGCGATATTGTAAAATCGACCCTACGCCACTTGGGTCCGATGAAGTTCAACCAGATCGCGCAGACGATCACCGAACTGGAAGTCATGTCCCGCATGTTGAAGCGGGACAAAGTGGAGTACCAGAACGGGTACGAAATTCAAGGAAACTTGCTCGTTCGCCATAACTTCAGCGCGCAGCAAGTCGGGCTGAACGAAGCCTACGACCGCAACATCGTTGACGTCTTGGATCACTTCCGAGTCCCATGGCGTCAGACGACGTTCAATTGGTCGTGGACTCGGCAGACGCTGCTGTACAACCGCGGCGCGTCGAAAATCGTCGATTACCTGAAGGCGCAGCGCACGGCCGGGTTGATTTCCGCGGCCGAGCACATGGAAGACCAGTTCTGGTCGAAGCCGGACGACAGCACGAACGATCTGGACGTGTTTGGCGTGCCGTACTGGGTCGTCAAGAACCCGACGACAGGCCATACCGGCGGCGATCCGGCTGGCTTCAGCAGCGGCGCCGGCAACCTGGCCACGGCCACTTATCCGCATTGGAAGAACTTCAGCGGGCAGTACTTGACCGTCGCCCAAGAAGATCTGATTGACCTGATGATTCAGGCGAAACGCAAGACGGCGTTTCGAAGTCCAATCGACATCGACGACTACAAAAAGGGCAACGGCCAGCGGTTCCGGATTTACATGAACGAGGCGACGATCCGGGCCTACGAAAAGTTGGCGCGTACCCAGAACTCGAATCTCGGCCGCGACCTGGCGGAGTACATGGACGAGACGGCATTCAAGAAGTCGGCCGTCAAGTATTGCCCGAAGTTGGACGCGGATTCGACCAACCCGGTGTACATGCTGGATTACGGGTACTTCTGCCCGGTCTGCCTGAAGGGCGACACGTTCTACGAACACGATGCGAGAAACCTCGAAGACCAGCCTAACAGTTGGTTTGTGGACGTGGATTGCTCGTGGAATGTGCTCTGCACGGACCGTCGGCGACAGACCGTGTTGTACGTGTAGGAGGCTGACGAAGATCAAACGGACTGAAGTCCGTTCTACGTAGGAGGCTGATACCAATCTGCGAAGTGCAGTGAAAGCGTGGGACCACCACGGGCCGGTCAACCTGGCCGTGGTGGCTTTTTTCGTGTTTCCGTTTTGCCGGTCAACCCGGCGGGAGTGAAGAGAGATGGGGCAGACGTACAAACAAGAAAAACTGAAAACGAAGCGGGTGCTGTACACCGGCAGCGATGCGCTGTTGGTGGGCTACGCGCTTTGTTACGACCGAGACACCGGCACGGCGTCGGAGGTCGACAAGGACCGGATCACGAAGGTCGAGAAACCGAGTGCGTCGAATCTCGATCGCTTTGCCGGCATCGTCGCGCAGAAGGTCCCCAGCGGGCAACCGGCCAGCCAAGAACAGTGGATCACGATCATCGTTCCCGAGGCCGGGCAAGTCATCGACTTGTACACCGACCAAAACTGCACGCAACTCACGACGAAGTTGTCAGTCGTGGCCGACCAGTACGAGCTGGGCGGAGAGGGCGAAGGCCGAGTGGTCGCGATGGCGCTGCAAACCGTCGATCGATCCTCGACGTCGGGACGTGTGCAAGGATTGTTGGCACCGTTCAACGAATTGGGGCCAAACGTGTCTGGTTCGCAAACCGTAACGCCCAACAACGACAGCGGGACGGGAAGCACGATCTTGCCGAGCTCGACGTGTGTGGACGTCGCGGCCGTGACCAACGACGCCAACGATTGGGTTGTGTTGCCATCGTTGTCGGCCGTGCGGAACGGTCACGAGATCACGATCCTGTGCAACGCGGGCGGCGCGTTCGAGATTCGGACGCCGGCGACGAGCGGCGAAAAGATCAACAACGTCGACAGCGACGGCACGAACGAGCTGGCGGCCGTCGACACGGAAATCATCAAGATCATCAAGGTCAGCAATACCGATGGCTGGGTGGCACGCAGCTTTACCCTTGCGGGCGCTGACAACACGGCACTTGTGCCGAACTAACGAAGACACCTCCCCCGCCACGGCGGTCCTCTGTTGCTTGCAACACGATCGCCTGGCTGGGGAGCCGGCGCGGGTCACTTGTGCTTCAGGGGCAGGAGCAAGCGATCACGGATGATCGTTAAGTGATTCGCGCCGGCGGCAAACGCGGGTGTGTTTACAAGTCACAAGGGGGAGTGTGCAATGGCCGAACGTGAGACGTTCATGTCGGAAGGGATCGAAGATCAGTTTCGCGCGATGCTGGGCATCAAGGGCCGCGACGAGCTGCCCGACGAGCTGTACGAGTACTTCGACGTCTACAACTTCAACGCTCAGCGATTGAGCCTGCAGACCATTCCACCACACATGCTGCCGATGATCGCGATCGCGGCCGGCGTGGCGGCGATCCCGCCGCATTTGGTCGCAGCGGAGGAACCCGAAGAAGAGACGCCGCGGGAGCCCGAGACGACCGACGAGGACTTGCCGGGCGAGGCGGTCGAAGATTTCGACGACCTGGCCGAAGGCGACGCGGTGTGGGCGAGGTTTCAGAGCAAGTGGCGCGAGTGCGTGTACCAGGGCAAAGGATCGGTGGGCGGCAAGCAGCGAGTGATGATCGACGGCACCGAACGGCACATCAAGCCGGAGCTGGTTCGCCACCGCGAGGCCGATCAAGACGAAGAGGATGAGGCAGACGTCGCGGACGTCATGATTCACTGATGCAGTTTTCTCGGCGAGTGACAATTGCTCGCGACACGGACCTAGTGAACGTGTGCGGGCAAACAGGTATGTCGTCCGAAGGGCGGCAAGTTGCCGCGGCGAACATTCCTTCGCCGTGCCGGACAAGCTACGGAATCTACCTTGACCCGAGCGGCTGGCCTGGCTCGTCGAAGATGGGCGTTGATCGCGACACGTTTTTTGATCGCTTCCAATGGGGCTGCGATCTGTGGAACGACGCGTTGGATTTGAAGCTGTACTTATCGACCAACATCAAGTCAGCAAAGTGCTACGCGACGTTTGCACATTTGGGCGGCAGTACGCTGGCCTGGTCGAGCCTGGCAAACAACAGCTGCGCCGACGACAAACAGCAACGGTACGACATCCGGCGTTGGGATCCGCACACGTTGGGGCTGACTGCCGGCCACGAACACGGCCATTTGATTGGACTGCATCACAACAACGGCGATTTCCTGATGAATCCGGTCATTCTCAGCGGGCTGGATGGATTGACCGCCAATGACATTCGCCGCGCGGTCGCCTTGGGGTACGAACGCCAGGTGTCTCCGCCACAACCGCCCGAACCACCTTCGCCGCCGAACGAGCCCGATCCACCCAGCGACGAGACTGAGATTGATCGATTGCGATCGCGGCTGGACGAGTTCATTGGTCATTCGAAACGAGTCGCCTTTTATCTCGAGCACGCGGTGCGGGCCTTGGCGAGTCGCCGAGGTTGGCGACGGGTCAGTTCGGATGAGATCGACAATCTGTACCGCGAATTGCGAAAACTGCGAAACTTGAAGTGAGGGGCACGATGAGAGCTTTGCTGGCGATCTTGAAGCGGATCGCGTTCGTCGGTCTGTCGTTGTACGAAGCGTATCGGCAATGGAAAGCGACGCGGCAGATCAAGCGTCGTGGCCGGAAGGACGGTCAAGACAGCGACCAGGCGACCTAGCTTGGGTTGGGATGGTTCGTGCGTGCAGGCGCGCGAGGCGTTTGGTCGATCTTCGTCGGCTGGCGGTGGCCAGGCGGGCGATTGGTCGGATGGGAATCCCATGCGACCAGCGAATTGGGTGCGAATCCAAACCGTTGCGGCGACGAGGCGACCGAGGCGGCGGCG